>Ga0302324_100012406_pt1 | contig 17373 bp, 9 predicted proteins | sample Palsa_T0_1_FD_201949 | JGI IMG/M metagenome (GOLD analysis project Ga0302324, IMG submission 201949) | Peat permafrost microbial communities from Stordalen Mire near Abisko, Sweden - Palsa_T0_1 | ecosystem: Environmental > Terrestrial > Soil > Palsa > Peat permafrost | place: Sweden: Abisko...
AATGCGAAGCCCAACTCCCCACCCAGCGGCCGCTGTGGCACAGCCAACCTGGCTGTGGGTAGCACAACACCCATCCCCGCCCAAAATAAAAATGCGAAGCCCCGCTCGCAACAACTCTACCGCGCCTCATTCCCCCGAATGTCAGTAGCCCACCCCGAGTAAACAAAGATCGGCTCCGCCCCAGGATCGAATCGCGAATTGATCAAAAATCTCTGCCCATCCCCGGTAACGTCGTACTGCGTATAGACATGACTAACGTTAACAATCCGCGTCTGAAATAACGCCACCGGCGCACCGACCTTAGCGTTATCCCCAGAAAACTCCACCCCCGCCGCCATCATCTTCCCATCCGGCGCAACGTAATAAATTTCCCGTCCGTCTTTCCGCCAGCGCGGCTGGTTCCCGCCCGCCGCAGACACCTGCCACTTACCCGCGAGACTAGGGAACGGCGCCAAATAAATTTCATGCCCCCCAGTTTCCTCGGAAACATAGGCCAACCACCGCCCATCCGGCGAAAAGTGCGCCTCTCCCTGATCGAAATTCTCCTTCAGCAGTGGGAAATCCGATTTCCCCTCCTCCATCGGATGAATCAGCAACCGCGCACCTTCGCCGCCACTGAAATCCAGGTACAGCAAAGATTTCCCATCAGGAGTGATGTCCGTTGGCGCCACCATTCCAGTACAGTGCTCCACCACATCGGACGCGCCGCCCCCACTGCTCAATTTCGAATAAATGTACCCGCCCATCTGTGCATTCTGAAAAATCACCCGCGAGCCATCGCGCGTCCACAGGGGCGACGCCGCTTGCTTGGCGTCGAACGTGAATCGAGTAGGCGTGCCCGTGGCCAAATCGTAAAGCCAGATGTCCCGTGCCGAACTCGTTGCGTCGCCGCGTGACGTAGCCGCGTACTTGCCATCCGGTGAAATCGAGAGCACCGAAAACGTGCCGGGATCACCGAGCCGCCCCGCTTCGGTGCCGTCGCGCTTGTACCACAGAAGCTGGCTGAGCGCTGGCCCGCCGGTCTGATAGGCCAGCAATCCGCGCGCGCTGGCGCTGAATGCGCCCATACCCACCGCCGCGGACGCCACTTCCTGAGCCACCGGCACCGCCGCGCCCGAAACTTTCAATGACGAAAGTTCAAACGGCTGGGCCAGCAGATTCCCCTGCTCCAGATAAAACAAGAATCCGTTGGCATACTGCGCCGCGGAATTCGTGCGCAGCAGCCGCGTTTTTTTCTTGGATTTCAGATCCAGGACGTAAACACCGGAAACGCCGTCGGCGGTGTCGGAACCGAAGATGGAGTCCTCGGAAGCCACAAAATAGAGCAGGTGCTGGCCGTCGGGCAAAAAGAATGGCGCGCGGTGGGTAGCCTCTTTGTTGCTCTTGTCCACGTCAGTAAGCGGCGCGATCGTGCCGCCCATATCCGCCACCTGAAAGAGACCATCGTCCAGACTGGTGCGCGCAAAAACGATCGTGCCGCCGGAAGACCATGTACCGCCGCGGCTATCTTCGGCGTCGGCCAACGTGGTCACCGGCCCGCCGCGCGCTTCCACCCTCTTGAGTTTGTGGCTGGTGAAAAACGCGATCGATTTGCTGTCCGGCGACCAGAACGGCGAATTGGCATCTTCCGTTCCCGGAATTTGCTCCGCGACCACCGAATTGAGCGGACGCACCCACAACGAACCGGAAGGCATCCCGGGGGAGTCCGCCACAAAAGCGATCCGCGTACCGTCGGGCGAGATCGCAAAATCAAAACGCCGGAAGGTGCTGCTCTTGGGCGGTAGCAACGCGGCGCGAACCGACGGCGCGGGAGTGTGCCCGTGTCGCAGAAACGCGGCCCCCATCGCCAAAGCCAGAAACAGGCAAATCCCCGCCGCCACCCACGCAAATTTCTGCGATAACCGGCGGTGCGTGCTCACCGGAGCAGGAACGCCGGCCAGCGATCCTCCTTCCGCGATCCACTGCAATTGCAGTTTAACGTCGTGCGCGGTCTGCCACCGTTCTTCGGGATCTTTCGCCAGGCATGTGTGAATCAGGCGATCGAGCGCCGGCGGCGACATTTTTTGCGACGCGGAAATCGGCTCGGGCCGCTGATGGAGCACCGCCGCGATCACACTCGCCGGGCTGGCCCCCGGGAACGCGCGTGTGCCGGTGGCCATTTCGTAGAGCACGCATCCCAGCGCGAAAATGTCCGAGCGCGAATCCGCTTCCACTCCTTCGAGTTGCTCGGGCGCCATGTAGTGCGGAGTCCCCACGATCATGTTGGCAGTGGTGATCGTTGTTCCGGAGCCGGAACCGGGCGTACCCGGCGCGCCTACCGCCGGAGAAAGACTCGCCGTCATCGAATCGTCGCCGGCCGGTGCGGGAATGCCGCCGCCCTTCGCCAGACCGAAGTCCATCAGCTTGGCGCCGGTCTTGGTCAGCATAATATTGGCGGGCTTCAGATCGCGGTGGACGATCCCGGAGCGGTGCGCTTTCTCAAGCCCCTCGCAAATCTCAATTCCAAACTTGAGCACCAATTCGGTCGCCAGCGGTCCGCGCTTCACCCGCTCCGCCAGCGTCTCCCCGTCCAGAAGCTCCAGCACGATGAACTCGATGCCGTCCTGATTTCCGACGTCGTAGATCTGGCAGATGTTGGGATGGGAAAGCGATGAGATGGACCGCGCCTCTCGCTCGAATCGCTGCTTGGCCACGGCATTCGCGGAGAGATGCACGGGTAAAATCTTGATAGCCACCGAGCGGTCCAGGCGGCTGTCCCGCGCCGAATACACTTCACCCATGCCCCCGGCGCCGATCGCCGCGGCAATCTCGTATGGGCCTAGTTTCGTTCCTGGCGCGAGTGCCACGAAATCCTCAGTTCAAAATCGCATCCTGCAGCGTGATTCCCAAGAAGTGTAGCGGGACGAGAGCGACATAGTAGGCCGCAGTTACAGCCAGAGTCAAATGGCCACAAAAAGCGCCAGCTTCGCCTCCGCGCCGCGGCTGCCACGGATATGCTATGCTGCGGGTAGTGGGCCCCGCTCGGAACCAAAAAAGCGCCTAACTCCATGAAGTTCTATGTTTTACGACAAAGAGTACAACCTCATCGCCTGTTCCGGGTTATATCCCTCGGATTCGCGTGTTGCGCACGCGATGAATCGCCCCGGCGCGGCAACCCACATCAGGGAGCCTACTGGGAGCGCACGGCGAATCTCGGTGCAAACTTTCGCACCAAGTCAGCCTCTAATCTCTAGCTCACAGCAATAGGCAAAGCTTTGGGTGCCTCCCGGCCCCCCGAAGCAATCCGTACTCAAGTAGTCGTTTGGGCGAGTGTGCACAAGGTCACGTTGGGAGTCCGAACAAAACGGAAATCGAAAAAGACGATCCACACTTGGGGGAAGAAAAATGCAAAAGCAATCCAATCGTAGTGTGATTCGGCGGTCCTTGCCGTTTCTGATGGCAGTGGCGGTAACCGTGGTATTGGTTCTGTCGTTCGCAAGCGCCGCAAGCGCGCAAGACGATCCGCCGGGCCGCGTCGCCCGCCTGAATTTCATCGAGGGTTCAGTATCGTTCCAGCCCGCGGGCACCCAGGATTGGGTAGACGCGAATCCCAACCGTCCCCTGACCACCGGCGACAACCTCTGGGCGGACGAGAATTCGCGCTCCGAACTCCACATCGACGCCACCGCCGTCCGCCTGTCCGCCCAAACCGGAATTTCAATTTTGAATTTGAACGACGCCACCGCGCAGATTCAGTTGGCCCAAGGAACCATCGACGTCCGCGTCCGTGAGATTGGCGACGGCGAGGCCTACGAAGTCGATACCCCCAACATGGCCTTCTCCCTCCTGCGCCCGGGCGAGTACCGCATTTCCGTCGATCCCAACGGCACCACCAGCATGGTTACCGTGCGTGGCGGCGCAGGCGAAGCAACCGCCGGCGGTGCTGCGTATCCGGTGAACCCCGGCCAAGAAGCGATTTTCTCGGGAACCGATCAGGTGAGTTACGACGTCCAAGGCGCGCCAGGACCGGACAGCTTCGATGAATGGTGCACCGCGCGCGACATGCGCGAGGACCACTCGATGTCCGCGCGGTACGTCTCCCGCGACATGATCGGGTACGAAGACCTCGATCAATATGGGCACTGGCAGTCGGTACCCGACTACGGCAACGTGTGGATACCAAACGGAACTCCCGACGGATGGGCTCCCTATCATAACGGCCATTGGATTTCCGTCCAGCCATGGGGATGGACGTGGGTCGAAGACGAGCCGTGGGGATTCGCTCCCTTCCACTACGGTCGGTGGGCAGTGGTCGGCGGCGGATGGGTCTGGGTTCCCGGACCGGTCGCGGTGCGGCCAGTGTATGCCCCAGCTCTGGTAGCTTTCGTTGGGGGCCGCGGATTCGGAGTCTCCCTCGAGATGGGCGGAGGCGCGGCGGTCGCATGGTTTCCGCTGGGTCCGCGTGACGTGTTCGTGCCCGGATACCACGTCAGCCCGCGATACGTTGAGAACATCAACATCACCAACACCACCGTCATCAATCGCACTTACGTCAACAATTACTACACCAACGTTCAGACCAACAACGTAAGCGTGACCAACGTCCGCTACACCAATCAGGCCGCACCCGGCGCTGTAACCGTGGTTTCGCGAGACACCTTCGTGAACGCCCGCCCAGTAGCCTCAGCCACGATTCGCGCCACGCCGCAACAGTTGCAAGCAGCCCACGTGTCGCCCGGTGCACCGCTAGCGCCTTCCCGCGCCAGCGTAACCGGACCGGGCCATGTGGCCGCCGCATCCGCCCGCCCGCCAGCCGCGCTAGCAGCGCGTCCAGTAGTAACCAAAATTACCCCACCGGCAAACGCCGCACCGATGGGACACGTGCAACCGCATCCCGCAACGCCGGCCGTTACCGGCCACGCCCCAACTCCAGCCGCGCCCGCAGCGCGTCCGGCCGTAGCAACCCCGCCCGCGAACGCAGCAAAGCCCGGAGCTCCAGCAACGCCCGCGGCGAATCAACCGAAGCCAGGTTCTGCGCCGCCAGCTCAGACGCGCCCCGCAACCACCACCGCGCCCGCAACCCAAAACAGGCCCGCAACCACCACACCTCAACCCGCAGTGCGGCCAAATACCGCACCAGCTCCACCACCAGCGCAGCCGAAGCCGCAAACCGCGCCACCGCCAAAGCTCAACCCGCCACAGCACGCGCAGCCGCAAGCTCAGCCCCAGCACCAAGCGCCAAAGCCAGAGGCCAAGCCCGCACCGCAAGGACAGAAGCAAAATCAGAAAGATGAAAAGGACAAAAAGGACCACAAAGAAGAACCACCAAAGCAGTAGCGCATCAACTCAATTGAGCTAGCCGCACAAAAGCCCGGAGTCGTTGTGGCACCGACGTTGTGGCACAGCGACTCCGGGCTTTTGTGCGGCCCCCAAATCCCAAATCTCCTAAGCCTCAAAACCGCGACCACAACCGCCATTCATCAGCCGTTGTGGCACAGCCAACCTGGCTGTGCAAACCCAAATCCCAAATATCTCTCCCGAAAAATCCCCCCCACTAACTCAACGGCGGATTACTCGCATCCGGCATCCGCATCACGATCCCCATAGCGTCGCTACGCGCCGCCAACTCCAGTATAGTCATCACCCGTATGGCCTCCGTAGTAGTCACCGGCGCCTCCCCACCATTCCGAATCGCATCATGAACCCCCTGGTAGTAAGCGCCATAATTTCCCCGCAACGTAGGAATAATCTCAGACCGCAGTTCCCCACCCTCCACGTAGAAAAGCGTCCCATCGCGAGGATCGACGCCCCAGTCAGCCCCGCCAGGCATCCGCCCAGCCTTCAGCGCTTCCTCCTGCGGGTCCATCCCGTTCTTCACAAAACTCCCGCGCGTGCCATGAATGACGAACCGCGCCGACCCAGCGTGCACCAGCGACCCGCCATGCAGGATCACCCGCCGCGGCCCGTAACAAAGTACGACGTGAAAATAATCGACCACCTGCCCACCTTTCCGTTGCGCAGCGAAATCCGCCAAGATCGTATCCGGCACGCCAAATAGCTGCAGCGCCTGGTCCACCAAATGATATCCCAGGTCGTACCAGATCCCCGATCCCGGCCCGGGCAGTTCCCGCCAACGCACCCGAACCTCCGGCCGGAACCGATCGTAATGCGATTCGAAATGGACCACCTCGCCCAGCCGCCCGGAAGCCAGCAACTCCCGCACCGTAAGAAAATCCGCATCCCACCGCCGATCGTGAAAGACCGACAGCAGCCGCGAGCAAGAGCGCGACAGCGCGATAAGCTCGGAAGCTTCCCCCACCGTAATGGTAAAGGGTTTGTCGACCACCACATGTTTGCCGGCCAAAAGCGCGTTCCGCGCCAGATCGAAGTGCGTAGTATTGGGCGTAGCGATAGCCACGACGTCGATCTCCGGATTGCGAAACGCCTCGTCAGGCGTAGCAACAACGCGGACCCCAGGCCAGTCCCGCAGCACCTTCGATGCATCGCTAGAAGCAACGTGCGTAAGCGCCAGCCCCGAAACAGCGCTGATCAGCGGCGCATGAAACGTCTTGCCCGCGAAACCATACCCGATAAGCGCCACACGGAGGGATTGGGGATCGGAATTCACAACCGGCCTCAGGTCCAATGAGATGCCCACCGATCTTAGGTGCGCCAAGCCCCCAGCGCAAGTGCCGTGGCGCCGTTGTGGCACAGCGACTCCTCGCGGTGTCAGCCCTCTCTCGTGTATCGCCCCCGGCCTGCCCCCCACCAAACTCAAAGCTCGCCGTCAGGAGTGGCCGCGCCACGCTATGATGCGATAAGCACTCTGGAGCCCAACCCAATGTTCGCCAAGCGCACCAACTGGGAGATGGAACCAAATCGCCTCACCGTAGCGCTATACGCGCAACGCGCCGCAGGCGCAACGGTCCTCGACCTCACCGAGTCGAATCCCACCAACTGCGGATTCACCTACGACACCGCCGCGATCCTCCGCGCCCTGTGCAACGAAGCCGCGCTAACCTATCACCCCGACCCGCGCGGCCTGCCGATCGCGCGCGAAGCCGTAGCGCAATATTATTTCGGCGGCCGTGAAATCAAGATTGCGCTGGACGACATTTTCCTAACCGCCAGCACCAGCGAAGCCTACACTTACATCCTCCGCCTGCTCTGCGATCCCGGCGACGCCATACTCATCCCCACTCCCGGCTATCCCCTCTTCGACTATCTGGCGGAAATTCAAGATGTAGCCATCGCGCGCTATCCGCTCTTCTACGACCACGGCTGGCACATCGATTTCCACGCCCTGGAATCAGCCATCACCGAACGCACCCGCGCAATCGTGGTCGTCCACCCGAATAATCCCACCGGCCACTATTGCCACTTCGCGGAGATGCGCCGCTTGCGAGAAATCTGCGCCGCGCGAGCGCTAGTGTTGGTAGTCGACGAAGTTTTCCTGGATTTCGAGTTGGGCGGCGACGAGAGCGCTCACAGTTTTGCCAGGGAGTCCGCCGCTCTCACCATCACCCTTAGCGGCCTATCGAAATCCTGCGGCCTCCCGCAAATGAAAGTAGCCTGGCTATGCGTAGGAGGCCCGGAAGAATTGCGCCGCGAAGCGGGCGCCCGCCTGGAGATAATCGCCGACACCTATCTGTCGCTGGGCACTCCGGTTCAACTAGCAGTCCCAGCGTTGCTAGCCGCCCGCGGCGCATTTCAAGCCCAAGTAATGGCCCGAGTCCGCAACAACCTGGCCGAGTTCGACCGCCAGCTAGTCAGCGCCAAAACGTGCAGCCGCCTAAAAATAGAAGGCGGTTGGAACGCAGTCCTGCAAGTCCCAGCAACAATCTCCGACGAAGATCGAGCCCTGGCCCTAGTAGCGAAAAAAGCCGTCTATGTCCATCCCGGCCACTTCTACGATTTCCAGCGCGACGGCCACCTGGTCCTAAGCCTAATTGTGCCGGAGCAAGATTTCAGGACAGGCCTAGCCCGCCTGTTGGCACTAGTAGACGGTGGAATTTAGGTTTCCAGAGATCGGTTGGAGCCCGGAGAAGCGGCGTTGTTTGTATGTCGAGATCGCGCTTATTTGCCCGCGATCGTAGCTGCGGAAAGCATGCCCTTCGCGCTGTAATCGATCGGCACAACGCGATAACGATAAACCATCCCGTGCTCTCCGGCCACGTAGCCACGGTCGCGCGCCGGCAAGCTGGACGCATTGATTTCCGCCGGCAGCCGGACCTCCATCGTGTTCCAGCGCTTTCCGCCGTCCGATGTGTAAGCGATGGTTGTGCCTTTCGCGAGCCAGCCCACCTCGTGGTCCGCAAAGCGCAGCCGCGGAGACCCACCGGGAAACGTCCCCGGAACCTTGCGCCAGTTCTGGCCGCTGTCCGAAGTACTCCAGAGTTCGGCAAACCCACGCATGAAGCCGGTCTTCGCGTCGGTAAACAACAACCCATAGTCGCCGCCGCTAGCCTCCGGGATATGGCTCGAGATGCTCCAAGTCAACCCGCCATCCTCGCTCTCAGCGATCGCCGCAGCTTGGTTCGGCAGCCTCTGCGTAGCGGCATAGCACACCTGCGCCGTAGGGCACGCCACGCTGTGGAATTCGCATTCGGCATCTTGCGTCAATCCATTCACCTCCACCTTGTCGTGGCAATGATAGACGTGCTTCCAAGATCGTCCACCGTCCGCGGTGCGCGATATGTCCTTGCTATGTACGAAAAATCCCACTTCCGGCGTGGCGAAAGTAAACACCGCCGTTGCCGACAACTCCCCAATCTCTTCCCAAGTCTCTCCATCCGTAGTGCGCAGCAGGTGGCTCCCGCCCTGTGTAGCCCAACCGTGTTTGGCATCCAAAAAGAACAGTTCCTCGAAACCACGCGTCGCCGAGCGCGGATCCCCCAGTTGAGCATCCCAGTGTTGCCCGCCGTCGCCAGTATGCAGAATCACCCCACCCTCTCCGGCGTCGGACTGCACCGTTCCAACCGCCCATCCCACCTCGGAGCTAACAAAGAACACGTCGCGCAACGAAGCGTCCTGCGGATAATTCACCGGCTCCCAGATAGACTTGAACTTCTCGGTAGGAGCCACCTTCCGAGCCGTCTGGCCGGGCCAACTCAAGACCGCCAAGGCAAGCAAGACCAACAACGGGGATTTATACATGAAGTCCTCGCTCGGCCCACACCCTACGCAGGCCACGCAAAAAATCGCGTTCTCTGAAACGAAGTGTTCCCCAGGGATTTTACCTTTGGCCTACTAGCGCTTTACGTTATACACCCAACCACCTCCCCCGTAGGAGCCGTTTCTTTAATCTTGGGCGTCTCGCTGAGTCAGAACGTCGGCGCTCTTCGAGCCCAAAAAATAATGGTCGGTTAGGCGTCCGGTTCTGCCCTACGCTTTCGCCCGAAGCTTAGGGCCGCCGCCCGAGCGGCTGGGTGCCCCACACGTCGATTTCGTGTGTGGGCTTTCCAAGCCGTGAGGTACCGCCGCCACTCCTGCGTGCCGTTCGCCCGAGCGGCGTGCTGCCGTGTAGCCATGGGCTCGCCGGCCTCAGAAAGCGCGCTAGCGAAAATGGTCTACCATCATGATGTCGTCATTTTGCTCCTCAATTTGGGAGTATAGGAGCCAGTGCTTATCCGGGGACAGGGAGAAACCGCCGCCGCCGAACTCTTTATCGACTTCGAACACGCGGCGGCTATTTTTCGTCGCGAAATCAAAAAAGTGAACGGACTTGGGCGCGTCCGCAGGCACAAAATAAATCCCCTGGGGAACTAGCGCCCAAAGATCGCCATACATTAAGGTCGGCAGCCCATCGACATCCGAATCCGCAAATTCCTTGTGAAGGGAAAGCGACCTCAGCCGGGCATTCGTGTAGCGCTCTGCAAAATAAAGAATACTGCCGTCGAAGGACTCCTGAGGACTCATCCCGTCAGGCCGCGCCCCGATTATCGTTGCGTCTCCCCCAGCCGCAGGACATCGATAAATGGCTTGTCCCTTCGCTTCGAAAGTCTGGAAGTAAATCCACTCTCCGTTTCGCGACCAACCGGGCGAGACCATTTTTTGAACATTCGAGACGAGTCTCCGGGGAACTTGCTCGGAGACATCGACGACATAAATCTCCAACTGGTCCCGGCGACGAGAATCAAACGCGATTTTTTGTCCGTCGGGCGACCAGCGCGGAGTGGAGGCAGCGCCATTTCCTCTGGACAGTTGGACCAAATTGTCGCCTTCGGCATCGGCCATCCAGATTTCCGGCGAACCTGTACGGCTGGACCGAAACGTAATATGTTTGCCATCCGGGGAGTATTGGGCTTCACTCTGGTCCTGGGTGGATGTAGCGAGTTCCGTACTGGGGGTCTCCGGATGGCGAAGATCCTTTCTCAAAATGCGCCCCCGTCCGAAAGAAGCACTAAAGGCGAGCTTGTCACCCTTGGGCGAGATCGCAGGCCAAGTGGGATTTTGTCGGAGGTCGATCCGCCGCAGGGAACCATCCGCCAATCCCACTTCGTCCAGCTCAGCGCCGAGGTCAAAAAATTGAGAAATCACTAATGTGTGGTCATCGCCAGACCACGCGATTCCCTCTGGAATATCGGAAAATGCCGCAATTGCCTTGGGCGTCCCCCCGAAAGGAGCCACGGAATACAGTTCGAAGTCATTCGTACTGTGAACGCACAGGTAAGCCAATTCCTCGCGCTGGTGAAAGAAAGTAGGCAAGCCTTCGTTCTTGCAAGTTGGATTGTGAGTGATCGGCACCACTTCGAGAGTCTCCACCGAAAGCAGGAAGTTGCGGTCCGTCGCCATTTCGTTTGGGACAGAATCGCCAAACGCAATCCATTTGCCGTCGGCAGACCAGCTGATAGGAGCAGCGAGTGAATAGGGTACATGGGTCAAACGCAGTTGCCGCTCTGGTCCCCCCAGAGCCGGAACCACATACACGCCGGTGTCGGCGCCCGCCAATCGGTGAAAGGCGATCTGGGTGCCGTCGGGCGACCACGCGGGAGCTATCCAATCGGAAGGATGGTGCGTAAGCCGGAGAAGTGTCTCACTGCCAATTGCCTTAACGTATAAATCGAATCCCCTCGCCCCTAATGCCGGATCCCCATTCCACGCAAACGCGATTCGCGAACCATCTGGCGAGAACGCCGGGGCCGTCTCGATCCCGGGCAAGGCGGTAAACGGAAGCGCAGTCAGGGCTTGGGGCGGCAATGTGCTTCCCGGCGTCGATCGAAAAGCAATCACCGCCACTGCCGCACAGGCCAAGGCTATCGTACCGCCCACCAACGTTAGCCACGCAGGGCGGACGCGCTCGACGCGAACTGCTTCAGCAGGACTCGGGGATTGCGATCCCACCGGCACGGTGATAACGCCGATGAAGCGGTATCCGCGTCGAGGCAAGGTTTCGATGAACTGCGGGTGTTCAGCGGAATCCCCAAGAGCCTCTCTCACCTTATTAATCGCCGTGGCCAGACTATGATCAAAATCGACGAATGTGTCCGCGTGCCAAAGCCGCCGGCAAATCTCCAGCCGCGTCACCACTTCCCCGGGATGCTCCAGTAGCAGTGCCAGCAACTGGAAGGGCTGCTCCTGCAGACGCACCCTTCGCCCCTTATGCCGGAGCTCGCCGGAGCGCAGATCGACCTCGAAGCGGTCAAACGTGATGCGGTGGAACGAGGACCCGTTGGGCTCCATTCACTAACCTTCGGGGGAAAGGATCGCGAGAGGTTAACAAAACTCAACGGAACCGTCAAGGTTAACCATTTTATTATCAAATGGTTAACTCTTTATCCAAAATTGAACGCCAATTGATGTGCGGTGCATTGCCCTCCTGCGGCCCTCCCCGGCAAAGTGCGTGGGCCTCCGCCGACTCGGTCCGTATCCGAGGACTCCGCGGAACACTTCAACCCTATCCAGGAGAGAAACAATGAAACCCATACGCTTGCTAACAGCCCTTGCCTCCTTAGCTCTGTCGTTTGCTTCGGGGATTTCCACCGCACAGGCCCAAAGCCCATCCTCAAATGTAACCGTCTTCGCCACCGGCCTAAACAACCCTCGCGGCCTCACCTTCGGCCCGGATGGAAAGCTTTACGTGGCCGAAGGTGGCATGGGCGGTACCACTTCCACGATTGGCGTATGCACCCAAGTGGTGGCGCCGGTCGGACCATACACGGGCGGATTTACTTCCCGCATATCCAGAATCGATGCGCAAGGCAACCGGACCACGGTGGCGGATAACCTCCCCTCCACTCAGACCAGCGACGCGAACGGGAATGCCGTCAGCGGCGTATCCGACATTGCGTTTATCGGTCGCGAAATGTTCGCACTCACAGCGGGCTCGGGATGCTCCCACGGGCTTGCGCACACCAGCAACGCCGTTCTTCAGGTCTATCCGAATGGGTTGTGGAGAATGGTTGCAGACCTCAGCTTGTTTCAAAAGTTGCATCCCGTTGCCCATCCGGACCCCGCCGACTTCGAGCCCGACGGAGTGTGGTACAGCATGGTCGCGGTAGCAGGAAAGCTGTACGCCGTCGAGCCCAACCACGGCGAGTTAGACGCCGTTTCGCTGAACGGCGAAATTCATCGGGTAGCGGACATATCCGCAACACAGGGCCACATTGTTCCCACGTCGGTTGCATTTAGAGGCAATTTTTTTGTGGGAAACCTGGGTCTGTTCCCGATTGTAGAAGGTTCGTCGAAAATCCTGGAGATCACCCCGAGCGGCAAGGTGAGTACCGTGGTGACCGGATTGACCACCGTCCTAGGCGTTGCCTTCGACTGCCATGGTGACCTGTACGTCCTCGAGAACACCACCGGAAATCAATTTCCGACGCCGTCTACAGGCGAGGTCGTTCGCGTAACTCGAAATGGTCTCGAGGAAATCGCCACCGGCCTATCCCTGCCGACGGCAATGACTTTCGGCCCGGACGGCGCCCTCTACGTTTCCAACGTCGGCTTTGGTCCGCCACCAGTGGGCCTGGGCCAAATCGTCAGAATAACGGTGCCCCCCGTTCACCCATAAGGGATAAAGGTGCGGAGGCCGTCGTTCTAGATCGAAGAACAAGGGCCCAAACGGTTTGTGGGAATGCCCGCGAGAACCCAGCGAGCGGAACCCGATGGGATTGCGCTTCGTCCCCACCTGGAGTGTATAAGAGAACCGAGAATGTCCGTCGAACCCGGAAGGGCGCCTCGAACCGTACTGCGACGCTCTTTCGGTTCTCGACGACATAGATCTCCAAACCGTAATTATCGGTGACGCGAGCGGTGTCGACAAGGCCGTACAAGCGTATCTATGCGCCAAGCATTACGATAATGTGATTATTTTTTGAATGGACGACGCGTGCCGAAACAATGTGGAAAACTGGCCAGCCCGAAAAATCCATGCCACCGAGTCCAAGCGCCGTGACTTTGCGCACTACTCGACGACGTATCGAGCCATGGCAACAGAAGCGGACTACGGCGTCATACCATGGGAGGGATACAGTCATGGCACCCTGACCAATATCGTGAATCTCGTTTGAGATGGCAAGCTAGTCGTCGCCTGCGTGGCTCCAAGCAAATCGTTCCAGACAGTTCGCGACCCCGCTCAACTGATCCAGATGCTGGCACAAATTGATACCGACGCCTCTCACAAAATGGACCAAGAACTTAGCGCTCAAGGCGAAACCATCGCCTCAACCGGCCACTGATTCGCTGCTATTATTTTGAGTCTTCCCCGCGCGCAAGCATCAACCTAGCACTCAGCGATTTGCTTGACCGTTGATATCAGATCGCTTCTCCTAGGAGATCACTCACCAAAAATGACGCTTATTGATATCTTCGGGTCAGCTGGCAGTCTCCGCAATCGACCTACGACATAAATTAAGCTATGTAGGAAAGCTCGGCGCACGCCCTGAACATCGACAGCCAATGTAGTTTGGCCGGAATGCACAATCTGGCTCCTCGCCGTATAAAGCACAGACATCGCATTGTTCATCGATTTCATGGGAAAGACTAGCAATCCGTGGACTTTTCCTCGAAGACATCGCGGCAACCCCATCAAACCTGACGCTTCTCTCCCGCTCGGCGTAGCGCAAGCCCCCCCAAACCACGCCGAAAAAGCCCAAAATCCGAATCGCAACAGCGCCAGGATACCCCCTCGTATCTACCTGATTCCAAACAGCAGAATTTTGCCGAATCCAGGCGAATTACCAAATGCCTGTCGCGAAAATTCGCGCCAGCCAGTAGGAGGCCCGTAAATCCAAATTGAGGTGGACTAGTTTTCGCGGGGTTGCCCCCGCCGCCCTGCCTCGGTAACCTTATCCAGCTCGCGTGGCGCAGACGCCGTAGATCGTGGACCGGCCAAACTGGACGTGGGCTAGGACGGACCGAATGAGCGGCCAATTTCACATACGAAAAGCGAACGCCGCGGATGTTCCCCGGCTGCGCGAAGTGATTGATGCGTCGGTACGCGGACTGCAGGCTGGAGATTATTCTCCGGCGCAAATCGAGGGTGCGCTAGCTTCCGTCTATGGAGTCGATAGCCAGCTCATCGCGGACGGAACTTATTTCGTCGCCGAGATTGCCGGAACGGGAGGCGCGAAATCTGAAATCGTCGGATGCGGCGGATGGAGCAAACGCAAAACACTTTATGGAGGCGATCAGTTTGCTGGGCGCGAAGATTCGTTGCTGGATCCCGCGCGCGATGCGGCGAAGATTCGCGCTTTTTTCGTGCATCCGGCGTGGGCGCGGCGCGGCATCGGCGGTTTGATATTGGCAGCTTGCGAGAACGCCGCGCGCGAAGCTGGATTCACGCGACTGGAAATGGGCACGACGTTGAGCGGCGTAGCTTTTTATCGCGCGAACGGATACGCGGCGCTGGAGGAAATGGAAGTCGCTCTCGGAAATGGCGACGCGCTTCCGATAGTTAGAATGGCCAAGGAATTCAGCTAGAGGTTGTGGGGCAGCCACTCCTGGCGGCGCACGCTTTCAGCTTTTAGCTCTTCGCTTTTCGCTTTTGCTTTAGTCCCCAGTTCCCGAAAGTGTAACGGTCTGCGGGCTATTCAACGCGTTGTCGGTTATGGTGATCTTGCCTGACGTCGAACCTTTCGCCGACGGCGTGAACGTCACCACCAACGTGCACTTGGCTCCTGACGTTAGCGTGGCGTTCGCTTTACACGTGCCCGCTGAAGTCAGCGCGAAGTTGGCGCTCGCCGCTACCGACGTTATCGTCGTGGTCGTCAATCCGGTGTTGGTTACGGTTACCGTTTTTGTTGCGCTGACTGTTCCCTTCTTCACTGTGCCGAAGCTCAGGCTCGTTGGGCTCGGCGTCGCTTCCGGATCGATTACCGTCGCGGTCATCGTTACCTTTTGCGGAGTTGACGACGCGCTGTCCACGATCGTCAGAATCGCCGACTGCACAATGTTCACCGCGGTGTTCGGTACGAAACTCATCTCGACTTGGCAACTCTTCTTTACCGCCAGCGTCTTGGCGCACAGATTCACTCCTACGAAGTCGTAGGAATCTCCGCCGGCCACCGCGGTGAGTGACACGCTCGAGATGGTCACCGTCGATGCGGTGTTGTTAGTGAGTGTGACCATCTTCACCGGAATCGTGCCGCGATAAACGTTGCCGAACGCCAGCGAGGTCGGGCTGATCGTTAGTCCCGTTCCGCCGGAGGCGTTGACGGTCAGGGCGGTGCTGCTGTTCGTTGCCGTAGTGAAGTTCGTATCTCCCGCATAGCTGTAGCTGATGGTGTACGGCGTCGCGGACGCGGGAATCGCGGACGTGGTGAAACTCATCGTGAATGCACCGCCCGTTGTGGTGGTGGTGCTCTGCGAGATGTTGTCGACGGTTACCGTCACCGTATCGCCGGTCGGTGGATGCAGCGAGCCGGAGCTTACCGTTCCGCCCAGAGGGATCGACGCCGCACCGGCGGTGATCGATTGCGACGCAGTCACGGCGCTGAACGTCGCGGTGGCTTTATTCACCGTCAGCGCGGTGCCGGTGTTGGTCGCCGCACCGAAGTTCGTATCACCACCATAACTGTAAGTGATGGTGTAGGGCGTTGCGGATGCAGGGATCGCGGACGTCGTGAAACTCATCGTGAATGTGCCGCCCGTTCCCGTGGTGGTGGTGCCCTGCGTGATCCCATCGACGGTTACCTTCACCGTTTCGCCGGTCGGCGGATGTTTCGTACCCGAGGTCAGGGTCCCGCCAAGAGCGATCGAAGCCGTACCGTAAGGGATCGACTGCGACGCAGTCACTGCACTGAAGGTGGTGCTGGCGGCGCTATTGACGGTCAACGCCGTGCTGGTGTTCGTTGCCGTGGTGAAGTTCGTGTCTCCCGCATAGCTGTAGCTGATGGTGTACGGCGTCGCGGATGCGGGGATTGCGGACGTAATGAAACTCATCGTGAATGCGCCGCCCGTTGTGGTGGTGGTGCTCTGTGAAATGCTGTCGATGGTCACCGTCACGGTATCGCCAACCGCCGGATACAACGAACCGGAGCTTACTATTCCGCCGAGCGTGATCGGGGTCGCGCCGACGGTGATTGACTGTGACGCAGTCACTGAGCTGAACGTAGCGGTGGCTCTATTGACGGTCAGCGCGGTGTTGGTGTTTGTAGCCGTACTGAAGTTCGGATCCCCGGCATAGCTGTAGGTGATGGTGTACTGCGTCGCGGACGCAGGAATCGCAGACGTAGTGAAAGTGATTGCAAATGTGCCGCCCGCTACCGTGGTGGTGCTCTTCGAGATGTTGTCAATGGTCACCGTCACCGTATCGCCGGCCGGCGGGTGCAGCGTGCCCGAAGTTATCGTGCCGGTCAGCGCGATGGAAGCGCTGCCGTAGGGGATTGACTGCGAGGCGGTCACCGCGCTGAACGTGGTGCCGCCGGCGCTATTGACCGTCAGTGCGGTGCTGGTGTTCGTCGCGGTCGTGAAGTTGGTGTCTCCGGCATAGCTGTAGCTGATAGTGTACGGCGTCGCGGATGCGGGGATCGCGGACGTGGTGAAACTTATCGTGAATGCGCCGCCCGCTGTGGTGGTGGTGCTCTGCGAGATGCTGTCGATCGTCACCGTCACCGTATCGCCGGTGGGCGGGTGCAGCGTGCCCGAAGTTATCGTGCCGGTCAGCGCGATGGAAGCGCTGCCGTAGGGGATCGATTGCGACGCAGTCACTGCGCTGAACGTGCTGGTAGCCTTGTTAACGATCAAGCTGGTGGCGGTGTTGGTTGTCCCGCCGAAATTCGCGTCGCCGAGATAGGCGTAGGTGATGACGTAAGGCGTCAGCGATGCCGGAATCGTGGAAGTGGAAAAGTTCAGCGAGAACGCTCCGCTGCTTCCGATCAACGCTGTTTGCGAAACGCTATTGATGGTGACGGTCACCACCTCGTTCTGATTGGTCGGAGGATACAAAGAGCCCGA
>Ga0302324_100012410_pt1 | contig 17369 bp, 11 predicted proteins | sample Palsa_T0_1_FD_201949 | JGI IMG/M metagenome (GOLD analysis project Ga0302324, IMG submission 201949) | Peat permafrost microbial communities from Stordalen Mire near Abisko, Sweden - Palsa_T0_1 | ecosystem: Environmental > Terrestrial > Soil > Palsa > Peat permafrost | place: Sweden: Abisko...
TTGCGCTGGTGGGATGGTTGGTCCAACCTGGCGCTTGGGTCGAGCAGGGCGCCCCGCTCTTCGTGGTTCAGACAGATAAAGCCGATATGGAAGTAGAGGCATTTCGCGGAGGTTATTTGCGCACCATCGTAATCCCGGCCGGCGCCACGGTATCCGTCCGCGAGACAGTGGCGTACCTGTCGGATTCTCGCGATGAGCCTCTCGCAGCCGATGGGATCGAGACGCCGCAGGCGCCGCTTGCGACGGGGGCCGCACCGCGGTCGAGCGCTAGCTATTCCTCGCTGAACTCTTGCGAGGGATTGCTCGAGGCTTACCGCCACATGGTTCTCACCCGCCGCTTCGAGGACCACCTGTATGCCCTCTTTCTGCAAGGGCTGGTGCCGGGAACCCTGCATCAGTATCAGGGTCAGGAGGCCGTAGCGGTGGGTGTGTGTTCCGTCCTGGAGTCCGGCGACGCTGTTTTCAGCACGCATCGTCCGGTCGGCCACTTCATTGCCAGAGGTTGTCCGCTCCGCTCGATCGCCGCGGAGCTCTGGGGAAAAGCAACCGGCTGTGCGGGAGGCAAGGGAGGACAAATGCATTTGACGAATATGCAGATTGGCGCTTATCCGTCGAACGCCATCGTGGGCGCAAACATTCCGATTGCGACCGGCGCGGCCCTGGCGTTTCGTTTATCGCGGACAAACCGCGTGGCGGTGAGCTTTTTTGGCGACGGGGCGACCAACATCGGCGCATTTCACGAAGGGATCAACCTGGCTGCTGTGAAGAACGCTCCCGTGATTTTCGTTTGCGAAAACAACCACTACGCCGCATCCACGCACATTTCACTGAGCACGCGCGTGCAGCAGATCGCCAGGAGGGCCGAAGCGTATGGCATCCCGGGGCACACCATGGATGGTATGGACATCCTGGCGGTCTATCAGGCGACACGAGAAGCCGTCGCGCGGGCCCGCGCCGGCGAGGGGCCGACATTACTGGAATTCCTGACTTACCGGTATGCGGGTCACTCCCGGGGAGACCCCGGCGGATATCGCACTAAAGAGGAACTCCAGAAATGGCGAGAGCTGGACCCGATACCCAGGTGCCGCGAAGTGCTGATGCGCCAGTATGGCGCGAGTGCAGAGTCCCTGCAGCTCATCGAAGACGAATGCCAAGAATCGGTCGAGGACTCTGTTGAGTTTGCCCGTTCCAGCCCCAATCCCGCTTCGGGTGAGTTGCGCGCGGCGGTGTACGCTTCGGGGGGCGCTCAATGAGTGCGCGTCTCAGTATGGCGGAGGCGTTAAGAGATGCTATGCGCTTGGCCATGAAGCGGAATCCTCTGGTATTTCTGATGGGCCAGGACATCGGTATTTCCGGGGGATTCGGAGGAGGCTTCACGGTAACGCTGGGATTGTCGGATGAATTCGGTCACGATCGGGTAATGGACACCCCCATTTCGGAGACCGCGATCGTGGGGGCCGCCGTGGGCGCCGCAATGGCGGGGATGCGTCCTATCGCAGAAATGCAATACGGCGACTTCGTCTTCTGCGCCATGGACCAAGTGGTAAATCAGGCGGCTAAGATGCGCTACATGAGCAACGGCCAAGTCTCGGTGCCTATGGTCTTGCGGCTTCCTGTCGGCGCCAGTGGCCGTGGCGCACAGCATGGCCAATGTACGGAGGCGCTCTTTATGCACACGCCGGGTCTAAAGGTGGTTTGCCCGTCGACTCCCTACGATGCCAAGGGCTTGTTACTCGCGGCGATTGATGACGACGATCCCGTGATTTTTTTGGAACACAAACGATTGTATGGCTCCAAAGGGTCACGAAAGGAGAGGACGTCGTTAGAGATCGATGAACCCGTGCCGGAAGAGGAATACGAGGTTCAACTTGGCAGCGCTGCTGTCCGGCGGCCGGGATCGGACGTGACCATTGTCGCGAATATGCTCATGGTTCACCGCGCCTTATCGGCGGCCGCTGAACTGCAGCGGGAGGGAATCGGCGCTGAGGTGGTCGATTTGCGATCGCTGGTTCCCCTGGATATGGAGACGCTGGTGCGCTCGGCGCGCAAGACGAGCCGGGTGATGATCGCGGAAGAGGACAATCTGACCGGAGGGTGGGGCGCGAAGATCGCTGCCAGGCTAACGAATGAAGTGTTTTACTCCCTCGACAGGCCGATCGCGCGCGTTGCCGCTCCGGATACTCCCCTGCCTTGCGCGCCGGTGCTCGAGGAAGAATATGTTCCGAGTGTGCAACGTATTGTCCAAGCGGCCCGCGATTTGATGAATTGACGCCGTAGCGGACCCACGATGCGGTATTTCAGCCATGACAATTTGAACTTCTACTTCGACGACTACGACAGCGGAGTGCCTTTTTTTAGTCACACGGATTGGCGGGAAACCTCGATCAGATCAAAGAATTGATCGGATCACTGCCAGAGTTTCGGCTCGATCTCTTGCACAACTGGATCTTCGCCGTGAGCCAAAGTAGCGGCGATTATCGCGGAGCGGCTGGAAGTTCGAGCAGACGATGCGCGGTCCAATTGTCTGTGATCAGCGCATGGATGAGCCGGCCCTCCAAAGCCCCACTGATTGCGGCAAGTTTCGCAGACCCACCGGCAACTCCAACCACGTGATGGATTTCCTGAATCTGCTTCAGCGTCATACCGATCGCATTGTCGTCCAGATCGGAACGAATGTGTGCTCCATGCTTATCGAAATAGCGAAGATTAATGTCGCCCACGGCTCCTCGACTGGCAAGTTTGGAGAGCTGGGCCCAGGTAACGACCGTGCCTTCGCGGACCATCAGAGAGTTAGGGTCCGGCGCTCCGATTCCCATCAGCGCGAGATTGGCTCCGCAGGCCAGGGTCAGCGACTTGGATACGAAAGGATCCTTCAAGAAGGCATCGCGAGCCGCTTTGCTGCCGGCGAGTCCCGGCGCGGGCAAGAGCACTGCCTTGGCATTCAAAACTCTGGCCAGCCTGCGGACCAGTTCGGTGCCATGTTCCGCATGGTTAGGATCAACCAGTCCTCCCAAGCCTTGAATCACGCTGATATCTTGGAGCTCCGTACGCGCGCTGAAGGACAACGTATTCACCATGGCGAGGATCGACCCTCCCCAACTGATGACGATTTTGTCGTGGGGCCGGAGAACTCGAAGCAGATACTCCGCCGCCCCTGCGCCGAGCTCGCGCGCTACGGTCGCCTGATCTTCATAAGCGGTCGTTTCGACGACCACTGCTTCGCGAAGGCCAAAGCGCTTTTCCAGGCCTTTCTCGAGGTCGGAGTAAATTCCGATGATGGGATTGATAGCAATTTGCACGACGCCCTCCGTACGGGCTTGCGTGATCAATCGCTGCGCCTTTTGGCGAGAGATCCGCAGGACCTCAGCGATTTCGGCTTGCGTTAAATCGTCCTCGTAATAGAGTCGGGCAACTTTTACAAGCAGACGATTATTATCGGTGGACACCACGGAAGTTAGGGAACTGTAAACTTGGGCATTTGCGCTTTAGTGCACAAAAGCTCATTATCCTCGGAACTGACGGGTTTGTCAACTCTTCTTACAATGCTGAGCCTCGGAGCCGGCAGCGATGCCCGCCAGATCGATTACCGGCTGCCGCATCTGTATTAGAGTACCCGCGTTTTGTCGTTATTTCTCAATTCGCGGGATTTTGGGTTGTGCAAGGTGAGACAGGTTCTCATACAAGAAAAGGCCCTTCTTCCCGGCTGCAATCAAATCGAGATCGCCATCTTTGTCTATGTCGATCACTGGGAACTGCATGCCTAAACCGATATCTACGTTGTAATCGATAACATGCTTTACCCAAGTTACAGCAGGTTTCCGCCGTAACTCATACCAGACGATAATACCCGGATCCAGCGATCCCGGATCGGCAACCCCATGGCCCCACATCCGTTTCCCTGTTACGAAATCAAGCAGCCCATCTCCATTCATATCCACCAGCGCCGCGGAGTGGGACTGGGACCAACTCTCGTCGATGACGTGCGGCTTCCAGCTTATCGTACCGGAGTTTCCGGAAGCTGGCGTTTGTTCCCACCAATAAACGCCGTAGTCATGGGCCGCGCCGGTGATGATATCTGCCCGGCCATCACCGTTTACGTCATATACATAGATATTACCGGCAGCATTGGTTCTGGGCTCCGGGATGAGGCGAAAATCCAGGTGGGCCTTCCATTGGCCCTTCCGGATATCTTTCGGCGCTTCATACCATCCGGTCGGCACGATAACATCCATCCGCCCGTCTCCATTGATATCGCCAAACCCCATTCCATGGCCGCTGCCGTGTGGTGCGATCTCGTACCGTGTCCACACCGGATGGCCATCCTCAAAGCGGTAATCGAACCAGATGATCGGCGCATCGGGTGAGGTCATGTTCGGAAAAAGGGCGTGCGGCTTTCCCGTGCCGTCCAGATCAACGAAAAACAGGAACTCAACAGGACCATCGACCGGGGCAATCCGATGCTCCTTCCATTGCCCGGCATCCCAGTTCCCCTTTGGGTTTTCAAACCAGGACACCCGTTGATCGAGGTAAAAGCTGGTAAGGATGTCGGGATAGCCGTCCTGATTCACATCAAAGGCAATATCACTCAGGCTGTCGAAGTGGATGTCCCACTTCGCAATATCCCGGATGAAGTGGGGATGCCACGTTGGCGCTTCGTACCATCTCGCGCCGGCAATGATGTCAAGCTTTCCATCTTGATTTACATCCGCTACGGCCGCACTCTCGTAGGCGCCCGAATCCAGCTTGTGTTTCGCAAACGGAATTGGAATCGCCGGCTGAATATCTGCCGCGATGAGAGTCAACGCGAACAGCACGGCGGCAACCGTCAGAAGTTTTGGTACAAAACCCGAAGACATAATCTGTGCGCCGGTCTCTCTCAGGATGTCGTCCCAGGGATGTACTCACATAGGGGCGCTTCAATGTGTGATCTTCAGGAATTCCAGCAGATCCGCCATCTGCTGAATATCGATTTGGGTCTCGAGATCGCCCGGCATCGCGGACACGTTGGTCACATGCATGTCCTTGATGTCCTTACGTTGAACAATGTCTTCTTTCCCATTCTCATGGCGCAGCGCGATGGTCGTAGGGGTTTGTGCGCTGAGCACTCCATCGAGGATTCCTTCGGAAGTTTCCACGACGTAGCCTTCATAGCCTTGGGCAATGGTCTTGCTCGGTATGAGAATATCTTCGAGCAGTGCCTGTTTCGGTTGGTTCTGAACCGTCGCGAGATCGGGGCCGACCTGCACACCCATGCCGGCGAAGCGGTGGCACTTGATACAGACGGACTTGTACACCTCGCGTCCGCGATTCGGGTCTGGCGTGCGATCCATGGCCACTTCATAGCGCTTCAACACTTTTTCGCGCTCGCCTGTAGGTTGATCAAAGAGCGCATGAGCCTCTGCGCGAATCGCCGGGTCATCGTTCATGATCAGATTCCAGCGATGCCGGAAGGTGAGCGCCCAAGGCTGCACGTCGCCACTCTTCAACGAAGTCAGGAACAGCCTGACCCGGCTCGGTTCGAGGTACATCGCGTCCGCGGCGTCGGTGCGGCCGGTGGGGGTAAGCGCGCGCCAGTTGGCTAACAAAAACTTTCCGACATCATCGCCTTTGATTTTGCCGTAGGCGCGGACGGCGGCGGTCTGTACCTGGTCGGGTTGGTGAGGGTCGATCAGCTTTTTGAGCAGCGCCGCGTGCGCGTCCGGACCTGCGATTGCAATCAAACTGATCGAGTCTGCTCTCAAATCCGCGTCGGCGTGTTCGTCGGCCGTAGTGGTGACCGCGCGTTCTACCATGGAGGTGCCAATCGATCCCGATTGCAGACCGCCGGTAATGTCCATCAGGCGCAGGGTGGCCCGCCGGATCGTGGTTCGCGGGCTATCGAAGAGTTTGATCAGCAGCGGTTGGCTGGCGCTAAAGGCGGCCGGCTGTATGGTCATCCCGCGCATCCCCAGTGCCAACCCCTCCAGGCTGGCGGCGCCCCACCATTCGGAATTCGCCTGCTCGGACTGCAGGACCTTTTGGATCACATCGTGAATTTCAGCAGGCCTTCTTCTCGTGCCGATGGCAGCGGAGACGAATTTAACGAAATCTCTGCGCCCGGGTGTCTCATGCGTTCCCGGCGCGACAGCCTTCGGATATAGACGCGGGGCCTCTTCAGATGAGGCGCTCACCGCGGAGATTTGAAACCACTTGTCTTCAATGTCGCGGGCCAGCAGTTGATCCCGGGCTGCGGCGGCCTGCGATGATTTAAGCGAGCCGAGCGTACACAAAAGCTGGAAACGCACCCTGGCGTCGGCGTCGTTGACCATTCCCAAAAGCTTCTCGACGAGCTTGGGGTCCTTCGCCAAGCGCGACTCCGCCAATATGATCGCATTCTCCCGGACTCCGGCTGCCGCCGAAGAAAGACCGGTCTGAATTTCAGGGGACTCCAGTTTCCCCAATCCATCGAGCGTCCAAAGTGCGTGTAACTGACCCACCGGCGATTCGCTCTGCCGTACCATGCGCACCAAATCCGGCGTCGCGTCGACTGCCTTTCGATCCATCAATAACCGCTGTGCCGTTCGTCGCCACCAAATCAGGGGATTCTGAAGTTCGCGAACCAGATCGGCATTGGATGCTGCGCCAAGTTTGATGGGTTTCGGTGCGGGCGCGCCGTCGGGAACAATCCGATAGATACGGCCGCGATCGATGCCCTTGATTAGATCGCTCGACTTTTGAGCTTCGGTAGACATCCACTCCGGATGCTCGATGACCAGCCGGTAGAAGTCCATCACGTAAAGAGCGCCATCTGGCCCGGCGTAGAAATTCACTGGTCGAAACCAGGCGTCCGTGGAAGCCAGGAACTCGACGTTGGGATGGGCACGCCGCGCCACATAGGTTGCCCCCGAGTCGGACAGGAGGTCCTGATGCACGAGGTTGTGTACGGGCTCCGCTACGAATAAGCCGCCGCGGTAAATCGTACTGCCGCACGCCGACGTGATTTGCCCGATATCCGTAAACATCTCAAATCGCGGATGCAATGTGATGGGATAGACCTTGGCCGCGTTGCCGTGATCCGATATATCCTGCACGGCGGACCCAACCGGCATATCCGGATTACGTTCCAGATATCTGGCGGCAATCACTATTTCTCGCGCGTGATTCCCGCTGTTCAAGGTAAAATGATGGCCCCAATCGTCCATCCCATGGCCGTATTGCGATCCGCCGGACAGAGCCTCCAACTCGTAGGTGTCCGGTTTCAAGCGCACCATGTGGTCGTGGTCCTTCAGGATCGGGCCGCCCGTTCGGTCAGCGAAACGGATATCCGATCCCCGATCGCCGAATTGCTTCTTGTAATTTTTGATAATATCCGCCGGAGCGGTTTCCGTGGCCAGATAGATCCAGTTATCGACGCCAAAGACGGGCGTATTCACCGTATGTTGGGGATTGGTAACGGCGAAGCCGGTGAGAACAATTTTACGAACGTCGGCCATGCCGGTGCCCTTGGTGTCCTCAAAGTACCAAAGGTTGGGCGCGTCGGTGACCAGAATTCCTTTTTTCCAGCGCATTACGCCAGTCGGCATCACGAGATGGTCCGCGAAAATCGTGACGCGATCCGGTATGCCGTCCCCGTTAGTATCCTCCAGCATCTTGACCCGGCCCAGCCGGCTGTCGGTATTGAGCGGATACCCGCGATCCTCAATGACGTACATCCGCCCGTTCTCGTCGATATCCATCGCGATGGGCGATACCACATCCGGCTCGGACATGTATTTGTCAATGTGAAAACCCGGTTCCACTTTGAATGTCTTGAGCGCCCTGTCGATGTCATAAGGAGGCCCCGACTTCCGGCAGCCGGTGTGGATGAAACACAGTGACAAGGCCACTAAAGTTGCGCCGCATCCCGTTAGCCCATGCGCGCGGCGCTTGGAACCCGCAATCGACTGGGATGGTATAAGTACGCCTGATTCAAAATGCGCAAAATGCCGGCCGGATGTAGTAGGATGGACTATTCTCATTTGAACTCCACGACTGCGTTCGGATGGATTGTCAGATATACCTTTTCGCCGTCACGGCGAAAATACTCGTCCCTCCAGCGATCGGTCACATCCGGGCCGCCTTCATGAATGGCATGGCCGTCCGATAGAATCTCCGCAAAGTCAGGAGCGAAGAACTCGAGCGTGATGCTATTGAAAAACACATGAGGATCGAGGTCGTTGTATACAGCGAAACGCGCTTTCGATGTCTGCGAATCGAGCTCACTCACTTTGGTCTCCTCGCGTACCGTATGGTAGGCATATAGCGGGCCCATGGGCACGTACCAGATATCGGAGCGCTTGGCGATGTGGGCCAGGTGCCGCTCGTAGAAGCCGTCCGGACCGTAGTCGAGCCACTGCGGGTGGGACATAAAGTTGTGAATACCTTCGTGCTCGTATACTTCGTCGAACTTCGCATTGACCTCAGCTACATTGGTTCGGCCCGTCCTGGCAATGCCGCCCCTTCTTTGGAGCAATTGGGTGTACGTGGCGTTGTAGGGATCGGCATCGTAAGTCTGTAAGTTGGGAAGGTTGTGACCGTCGTGCGCCTCGTCGGGATAATTGCGAGCCACGATATAACCCGCGCGCGAGAGCTTACGGTGTACGAAATCACAGGTATTGCAGTTACCGCACGGATAGCACCATGACCAGACGTAGGGCTGCGTGGTCCGCCGCAGGATGTCGTCACGCGAGCCGTCGATCTCGTAATCTGTGTAAGCGCGGAAGCAGAAGGCGAAAGTATCGGGCCATTGGCATTGGTGCCTGCGGGAGTGCGATCCGATTTCGTGTCCGCTGTTCACCGCCTGCTCGAGCCGCGGCCAAAGGTCGTCGGCTCGTTTCACGCCGGTGCTGATGAATACCGTGGCTTTAACGCCGTACTTGTCCAGAGTGTCGAGACAGGTCGGAATGAAGCGGGTCGAATCGTCAATGGTATGCGTGACCACGGCGCGTGTGTGGTTCAGATAACGACTGGCGCCAAGGTAGCGAATCGAGCCATGCGTGGACGGCGGCCGCAGGTCGCCAATCGACACATGCAGGCGCGCAAGCGGGTCACTGGAAAGACGGCCCACCTTGCGGCCGTTCGCGAAAAATGTGGCGATGTCCTGGAAGGACAAATGGCTGCCGTAGGTGTAGTAGATCCAACTTCCGGTGAGGGCCGCACAGACGCACATAGCGGCCAGCAATACGACTTTCGGTACTCGTCGGCGCATAAGAACAGACTTTCACTTAATCGGACTGAGCCCGTAGAAGGAGGCCGCGCTTCACTGGTTTACGGAAAAGCAACCAATGCGGTGGCCTGCCTCCATCCGGGCGGGTTTCATTGTCAGAAGTGTATCTTGGCCGCAACCTGCAATAGACGGGCGTTTCCGATGGTTGTAGTCAATTGGCCGAAAGCCGGACTGGTGATATCTGTATTCGGCTGGCCAAAGTTGGTTCTATTGAACACGTTGAAGGCTTCGAAACGCAATTCACCCAGGCCGCGCTCTTTAAGAAATGGGATACGGAAGCCTTTGACCAAGGAAGCATCCATGTTTGCAAAGCCCGGGCCAACCAATATGTCTCGACCCAGTGTTCCGTACGTGTTTACCGCCGGTTCGGCGAATCGCGACGTGTCAAAATACTCGGCGACTTCGGCTCCTTTGCTGCTCGCATGTAGAACCGGATTCCCGGAACCGATCAAATCCACGTAGGCGCTCTCCGTGCCTCCGTTAGCCAGCACATCGCCATTCGCGTTGATATTGAACGGCATACCTGATTGAAGAGTAAGAATGCCGCTCAGCTTCCAGTTCCCGAGTAGAGCTTTCGCTATCAGCGCCTCACTGTGAGGCGCTGGTAGATCCCAAACGAATGAGGTGACGAAGCGCTGAGGCACGTTCTGAGTGGCGGGACCGCGGCGGAAGAAGAAATCAAATGGGTTCTGCTGTAGCTGGTTATCCGCCCAGATGTTCTGCGACATATAGTCGAGGCTCTTCGACCAGGTATAGATGCCCAGGACGGTGAAGCCGTTGCTGAATCTCTTATCTACCGAGATCTGCAAGGCGTTGTAGTCGGAATTCAGCCCATGAAACGACCGGATAATGTCCTGGTAACCCTGATATGGGCGGCGTTCATTGATCGTGTTGATATTTTCCGTCAGGCTGAGGGCAGGGTTATAGATAGGAGGGTTCTCGTTGTATTCTCCCTGCAAATGGGTGGCTTTCGTGCCCACATAACCCACACGGACCCTGGTATCCGTCAATACCTGGCGTTCGAGCGTAAAATTGTAATTCTGGGTGTACGGCGAAGTAAATTTCTTGTCCAGTACGATTGTAAACAGCGGAGTCTGGTACGGCGTGGTAGGCAGTAAGTTCGTTACCGGGTACACGTTGGCGCTCTCTCTGCCCGCGTAGGGATTATCGAACGAGCCGTTGTTGAATGATACCTCGTAGCTAAAGGGCGCGACATCGTTGGAGTTATTCTGCTGGATCATGGAGGCCTGGTCATAGTAGATCCCGTAGGCCATTCGCACACTACTCTTCCCGTCGCCAAACGGATCCCAGGCGATGCCAAGCCGCGGCCCCAGATTGTTCAGATCCGGCTCAATCACGCTCTTGCCGAGTTTCCTGCCGGAGGCGTCCACATCGCCGTAGTAAAGCAGTCCCGCGGGCGCATTGAGGTAGACCTTGGATTTCACCCCTTCGTCATAGTTCTCCGGCGAGAACGTTTGATTGCGGTTCTGCGTGTCGGTGAAGAACGTGTAGGGCTCGTAACGAAGCCCAAGGCTGACGGTGAAGCGCGGCGTGACGCGCCAGACATCTCCGAAATAGAATCCGCTCAGTGGTTGACGGCGATTCTCGAACTCCCCGTTGTTCTGAGTGAAGAAGGACATTAGTCCCAGCATGAAATCGGCGCGGTCCAGGCCCGTCTCATAACCGTCGAATTGATATAAGCCGGAGCTATTATAAATAGTGTACTCGTTGTATTGCGACCAACTCAGCCGTAGCCCCCATGTTAACGTGTGTTTCCCTTTCGTCCATGTCCAGTCGTGCACGAACTCTTCAGTCGCTCGCGCGAAATATATCGGAGGCGGGGCGGAGAAACCCAGGCCGCTATTGACCATTTGCACGCTGATATCATTCGACGGAGCGTATACGTTCACGCCCAAATCCGCGATGTTAGTCGGGAAATCCGATTTGGCCTGCGCGATCATATGGTTGATGGTTACCTGAGTATGAGAGATCAGGTTTGGCGACGCAATGAAGTTATACGAGAGTGTGCCGTTCTCATAGGAGTTCTTGGGAGCCGTCAGAGCGGCGAATATATCGTCCCCGGGGGAGTTGTAAGGCAATGACTGGCCGGTTTGGAAATACCGGGCCGTGAAGTTGTTTCTCGCATTCAAGGAGTAATCCCCTCGGAGGATATATTGTAAGTCGTGTTCCGGCTGAGCGTAAGTGTAATCCGCAAAGCCGTCCGGACCGGGAAGCGGAGCGAGTTTGAGGAGGTTTATTGCGGCCGGCGACAGGCGACTGGCGGGAATGATGTTACCCGGGAACGGGGCGCCGGTCGTCGGATCCAGAATCGGGGGATCCGCGGAGAAATTTCCCGATCGCTCGGCCGCGTCCATGCTCAGTGCGCGGGACGCGCCGGAGGCGGTACGGATCTCCAGCTTTTCCAGCCCGCCGAAAACAAAGAGTTTTGTCTTCAAGATCGGACCGCCGAGCGTGAAGCCAGCTTGGTTCTGCTTCAACTGGTCCTGCTGGTGGGAGAAGAAGCTGCTGGCGTCTAAGTCGGTATTTCGCACGAACCAGAAGACATCCCCGTGGATTTCGTTGGTCCCGGACTTTGTAACGATGTTAATGGCTCCGGAAGAGGCGTTACCGTGGTCAAAGCTCGTGTTGCTGCTTTGGACCGAGAATTCCGCTACCGCGTCCGGGAACGGAAAGGGAGCTCCAAAATTCAGCATCCGGTCGACGTTGTCTCCGCCGTCCAGGGTGAATAGGACATTGTCATTGCGGGAGCCGTCAATACTGAAGGTCTTTTCTCCGCGCATGGTGAAGCCTGGCTGAGTGTGCTCTCCGTTAAGCCCGGTTTCCCCAGCCACTACGCCGGAAGTGAGCAAGGCTAAGTCGCCGGGGTTGCGGCCATTGAGTGGAAGTTCATCGATGCGCGCCTGATCCACCGTCTCGCCAATGGTCGACGATCGTGTTTCCACTTGGCTCGCGGCCGCGGCCACGGAGACAACCGACTTGACGTCCCCAAGTTCCAGCACCACATCAACCTTGGCGTTTTCATTCGCTTGGATGGTGATGCCGCTGCGTTCGTACTGCCGGAATGAGGGCGCCTCCACCTTGAGGGTATAGATCCCTATGGGCAGCAGATTGAACGAGTACTCTCCCACAGCGCTGCTACGCGAAGTGCGAACCTGCCCAGTGGAAGTGTGAACCAGGCTCAGTACCGCCCCGGGAACAGCAGCGCCCTGCTGGTCGGTGACTGCGCCGAAAATCGCCGCTGTGTCCCGCGTCTGAGCGAACGCGCCGGTCAAAGTGGCAAGTAGCAGGCCGATTATGGTTCCGTTGAAAACCCCTCGCGCCCGAACTCCTGACCCGATCGCGCTACGGTACACGCTCGTGACTAACTTGCAAGTAGAGTTTGCCTGTTGCATCCGTAAACCTCCAAGGAATAGGAAAAAGCTAGCATATGTGGCGAGAGTTGTCAATACATTTGCTTATTATCGAGCAATTGCTCGACACGAACCCGCCGAGAAACTCTTACGCAGTTGACGGAGTCGGGGTAAACCTAATGGTTTCACCCACAAAAAGGCACCAATACATCGCTGAATCGTGACTCAGCGGACTCGGCGCGCTGCCGCATCTGGCTGATCAAGTGAACAGCCAGAGAAAATTTCGCACCTCAGATGAGCAAACCGGATGATGCTGAGCATACGCTCGACACGGGCAAATCATCAAGTGAAAGATCCGACCATCTTACCAGCTTGTTTCGCAAAGGCAAATCGGATCTTTACGAGCGCTTACTCATTGCTAGGTCTTTGCTCACGTTTAGCCATCGGCACTTCTCCATGTCAAGCTGATCGAACAATTCATTTTGACATCAGCTTCCAAAGCTGGTCGTCTGTTGCTTCCCTGTAAGCTATAGAATATAAACTAATATTAATCGGTATAAACCATCCGGCACGGCGAGTTTTCTTTGACGCAGAGCAAATGCCCATGATCAGGCATTTGACACCGAAAATATGGCGTGGTATGTTTGGCGATTCCAGAACGTAAAGCAACACCGCGATCAGCGAATGATAGATCTAAAACGTACTTACGATGCAATCGTAGTCGGCTCAGGGGCCGCCGGCGGAATGGCGGCCAAGGAACTGACGGAAGGCGGACTCGAAGTGCTGGTCCTGGAAGCCGGGCCGGAACTCAACCCGTCAAGAGATTTTCTGACACACAGTTGGCCGTATGATATGCGTTTCCGTGGCTTCGACAAGCCCGGAGACCTGGAAAAGTACTATCCGAACCAGTGGCTGGCAAGCGAGTATAGCCGGCAACTCTATGTGGAAGATGCGGAACATCCTTATACTACGCCTCCGGGAAAACCCTATCGATGGTCCCGTTCGCGATGCGTGGGTGGAAAACTCCTGCACTGGGGAAGAAACGCCCGCCGGCTTAGTGACCTGAACTTTAAGGCCGCCGACCGGGACGGATACGGTGAGAACTGGCCGATCACTTACGCGGAACTGGCGCCTTACTATGATAAGGTGGAAAGCTTCGTCGGAGTGAGCGGCTCAATTGAGAACTTGCCTCAATTGCCCGATGGAAAGTTCCTGCCGCCCATGCCATTGAATTGCGGGGAGCGGATCGCGCAGAAGGTGGCGCCTTCGCTCGGGTTGGGAATGAGGGTGATCCCGAAACGCGCCGCGCAACGCACAGTCAGTATCCATGGTCTAGTTAAGTGTCATTACTGCGGAAGTTGCGGGCGCGGCTGCGACGTGGGCGCCTTCTGGAACTCCATTTCCGACACCCTGCCCGCCGCGAGAAAAACCGGGCGGTTCGCCCTGCAGAGCGATGCCGTGGTGCGCGAGATCACGGTCGACGACAGTGGGAAAGCCAAGGGTGTTTTGTTCATTGACCGGCAAACCAAAAAATCTTACGAGGCGAAAGCGCGAGTCATCGTGCTCGGCGCTTCGGCGCTGGAATCCACACGCATCATGCTCAATTCGGTGTCGCGATTTTGGCCAAACGGCATCGGGAACTCGAGCGGCGTGCTCGGGCACTACCTGATGGACCAGTTGTTCGGGCCGGGCGTCAGCGGCTTTCTGCCGGAATTGCGGGACCGTAGGCCGGTGAACGAGGATGGCAAGGCTGGAGGCGTGTACATCGAGGCGTTTCGCAACATCGACTCGCGACATCCCAAATTTATTCGCTCGTACGACAATGAAGGTGGATCCGGTGCGCGCATTTTTCCCGGCTATGCCTCCTCCTTGGTTGGATTCGGATCCCAATTCAAGAAGAGCGTGCGGAGCTACTACACTGCCCCCCTATCCTTTTATATGCTTGGCGAGACCCTGGCCCGGTGGGAGAACTACGTCGAAATCGATAAGAACGTAGTCGACGCGTGGGGAATCCCCGTGCTCAAAATCCACTGCGAATGGGGCGACAACGAACATGAAATGGCTAAGGACGCCCTAGAGACCGTGCAGGAGCTGTTCCATAGGCTCCATGCGGAAAATGTATCGGTCTCGAAAGGGATCTTTACCCCTGGATCTGCGATGCACGACATGGGCACCGCTCGCATGGGCGCCGACCCGAAGAAAAGCGTGCTGAATAAGTTCAATCAAACACACGACGTCAAAAATCTCTTCGTGGTCGACGGCGCATCTTTTGTCACCTCTGGAGGATATGGACCGACGCTGACGATCGGGGCCCTGTCTTGCCGGGCGGCGGACTATATCATTACTCAGTCGAAGCGGCGCGAACTCTGAGCCGATTTGAGAGGACAGCTTGTGGAACGACGAACCGCGCTAAAAGTTATCGCCGGGAGCGCCTTAGCACAGCAATTCGGTCTCTCCCAGCACCATTTAGTCAAAATCGCTCAAGATCCTAGCCCGTACAAACTCCAGTTCTTCAGTCCGGTCCAGAACGCTCTCGTCGACCGCCTGTCCGAGCTGATCATCCCAGCGGACGACCATTCTCCTGGCGCGCATGAGGCGAAGGTCAGCTTCTTCATCGACCTGATGGTTTCCAACAACAAACAGGAAGTGCAGGAACAATGGCTGACGGGTCTGAAGGCAGTCGAAGCCGAAGCCCATAGCCGGTTCGGCAAGCCCTTCTTGGAATGCGATGCTAGACAGCAAGATGAGATCATGGCCAAGATGGCTGTGCATGAAGTGGTTTCGGACTCCGAGGACGACTCTGCCAGGACGGTTCCCCGCAGTGAACTGGAGCGTTTCTTCGCCCAGCTCAAGCAGATGACGATCGAAGGCTATTACACGTCTGCCATCGGCATTCATCAGGAGCTTCAGTACAAAGGCAATGAAGTGCTGGCCGAATTTATTGGCTGCACGCACCCGGAACATCAACATTGAAGACGCGGCGGCTTGTGCCCCGGCGATGTCCAACGCTATGCCGCCCGTCTGTTCGATCTGCTGTATGACTTGACCGTCGCCGCCGACGTTCCGGACCCCGAAAATCGACGTAGTTTGCGGTTACCGCACGCCCTCGAGCAATGAGTTCCTGCGCACACATTCGAGAGCGTCAAGAAGTCGGGTCACGCGGCCTTAGCCCGAAACCGCGGGTACCATCGGCGGAACACCTCGTCCAGTCCGTTGTTGAGGACTTTCGTCCGGGTCTGTATCCGCCAAGTTCGGTAAAACCCGGCCACAGCGGAGATGGCGCCAAATGCATACCAGTAGAAAGCCCAGTAGAATCAGGTTCCATGCCAGATGGAAGGCGAAGTACACCCCGGTCCCAACCAACAGCACTGATTCACACACGATTCTCCCGGGTGTCGAAGCCGGGAGCGGATTGAAACCATTTCATTTACGCGTCCTCCTAAGTATTCACTGGATTCTCCTGGTGTCGATGCCGGGAGCGGATTGAAACTACAACGGACGCGACTACCTGGCGCGCATCGGCGATTCTCCTGGTGTCGATGCCGGGAGCGGATTTGCGTCATCGATCAGATCCTGGTGGACGAAGCACACCGATTTTTGTGGTTGCATCGGCTTCCTCTCACTTGTTATCCGGCGCGATCACCCCGGCGCACCAGTTGGGCAGACGTCCTCGCTTTACGCTGCGGATGCTTCCGGACAAACTATAATTCCCCTATGAAAAAAACAGACGCCCGTGCGATCGCATGGATGTACCGCGATGACTACGTGTTAGTGCCGACTTAAAATACCCGCAGAATTGCCGGTTTTGTCGTTAGGAAAGGCTTTGGGCGGGAGCGCGAGACACACGAGTACGGCGGCGCGGGACGTATGCGAACGTGGAACTGCGTCTGGGAGCTGCGCGATGACGGACAGCCGAGGTGGTTAGCCGATACCCGACCCTCCCGCGCCGTCAGCAGGAACAGGAGCAGTGGAAGCCAGCGGGTGCTTGGTGTCGAGCCGGACCGATTCGAGCACGAGGTAGAGCTTATCGGCGCTGTTGACCTTGCCCGCTACCGAATAGGCCACGCCGGGCCGGAGGAGCAGGGACTTGGTGAAGTCATAGAGCCGGTAAACGCGCTGCGTGTCGAGGTCCCGCAGCAAGAACACCGCACACTTCTGGTATTCCGTCCGTGAGAGCAGGAGCAGATGATTGGCGCTGAAGTTGAACATGTGAGGAGAGGAGACGAACGAGCGGGAGCCGAAGCCCCCGCCCGTCCTGGTCAGCGCCGTTGAGGGGTTACTCGGCGGACTCCTCCGGCCCGGGATATCGCCACAGCGCGGCGCTTGCTCGGAGCCAGCGCGAACTACTCGACTGGCGGAATCGGATTCTTGGGCTTACGGAGGCTATCGCCCCCGAACAAGAAGATCTCGGAGTTCTCAACGAGGCGGTCGGCGATGGCCGTGGCGATGGTCGTATTGAAGAGTATGTTGCCCCAGTCGGAGAACGGTGTGTTGGTGGTTATGATTGTGGAACGTTTCTGGCTGTGGCGGGTGGAGATAACCTGATAAAAGAGGTTCGATGACTGCTGGTCGAGGGCCAGATATCCAAGTTCGTCGCAAAATGTTCAGCTGAACATTTTGCGACTTGTATCTGGACTCCGGAATTATCCAGAGCGATTCTGTGGAAGGCGCGTAGAACAGGGTGAAACGCTCGTGGGCGTCGTGATAATTTCCTCCTGTGACAGGCGTCCAATATTGCATGAAGGATCTGGTGA
>Ga0302324_100012415_pt1 | contig 17368 bp, 9 predicted proteins | sample Palsa_T0_1_FD_201949 | JGI IMG/M metagenome (GOLD analysis project Ga0302324, IMG submission 201949) | Peat permafrost microbial communities from Stordalen Mire near Abisko, Sweden - Palsa_T0_1 | ecosystem: Environmental > Terrestrial > Soil > Palsa > Peat permafrost | place: Sweden: Abisko...
GCCAGCGGTGAGCCTGGAGGTCTTCTAGTCGCACGATCAGCCGCACCCTGCATTTAGCGGCACTGGGTTGCGGACCGAGTAAACGAGGTTTGCTTCCAACCGGGATAACTGGCGTGAATCCCCATCTCGCACGTAATCCCGGCTGAGCGGCCCGTTCGGTTTTGGTCGCCAGTTGGCGTGCTCACGACGGCGTATCGACGCGGGCCAGAAGTCTGGTTCGGGGAAGTCACTTGGACGGGTTGTCGCCAACCCGCGGAAGTGACAACCCTCAGATTGGGAAGGGGGAGTCGGCTTTTGCTGGGTCTAGGTACTAGACTTGGCGCACTTTTGGTTGAAGAAGACAGGCCCACGTATCAGGCAATTGATGCAGATGGCTTCCCAATCCAACGGCGGCTACCCTCCGAGACTTTTTGCCATCCGGGGACGCAAGCCTAATCTTCCAACTCCCGCTCGGCCATAAGCGCCTGAAACCATGGCGTCTGTCCTCGGCTCCGAGGAGCGCAGCGGCGGCGCTCGAGCGGGAGCTTCGTGGCTTCATATTTCTGTGGGACTTCCAACAGGGTGACCCACTCCCGGCGCGATCCGGGTTCGTTTTCGATCTTTATTGCCCTTCGCTTTTGGAGTCTGCGGAGCGCGAAATCGAAGACCTCCGGGTGTCGGTACGCGTTCAGCCCTCGCCGGAGTTGGGACAGAGTCACGCGGCCCCCTTGGGTCCTGATGAAGTTTATGACGCTCACGCACATCTGTTCCCAACCCAGGAGTTCCGGTCGTTTGACCCGCTGTCGGCGGGGTTTGAGCCCTCCTGGCGCCGGTGAATGCGGGAAGCCAACCGTTCCCTCGGGAGATGCGAACTCCAACATAGGTAGATTGCCGGGATCAGTATTTGCGACCGCTTGCCGGCCGGGTAGGGCGTCATTCGCTTGCTGGGCGGCTGCCTGCTGTGCCTCGGTTTGGCGCACTCCTTCCAGCCATGGCCAAAAGGCCTCCGTTGGCTCAACACTATTTTCGCGAGATGAGGCTATGACAAAGCGGTTCTCGTGCAATTCCGCCATTGCAGGAACACCAGACGTTGGCAGGTCAGGAATCTTCAGCAGATTCCAATAACTCCGATCGCCGCTGGCGATGTTCTCCGCCACCATGCGAACTGCATCCCAATTCCTTCGACGGCCCATAGTTCTGATCTACCTCCTTCCGTGGTTAAAGGCTGAGTAGTTGTCATGTCCATCGTGCATTAAGCTTCCTTTTGCTGGCGTACGGCTTCTCGTCAGGTCTAGTAACTAGACTTGAAGAACCGTGGGAGAATCTAGTGCTGGCAGAAGCTGGCGCCCTGTTGCATGGGCGGCCCGAGAAGAACTCCACCCGGCTAGGCGCTTGAAACTCCAATCCACAATCCGATCCACAAAATGCGATGACTTGCACCACTTGCGTGTACTTAGGCAGTCTCCACGCAATTGTAAGTTGTTGAAAAACCTAGTACGGCTGCCCTGTCACGGCAGAGGCCGCGGGTTCGAGTCCCGTCGACCCCGCCAGTTATTTTCTGGCAGTTACAGCCCCGGCGCTTTCCAAATCATGGGGATACTGGGGGACGATAAGCGAAGAGCGCCGTCCCTTCTTGTAACGAATTGCGCGAGCCTGCTTTGCGCCTGCCGTTTCTCCGGTCGGCCAAACTGAGCATACAGATCTAAAGTGACCCAGCTGTTGGCGTAACCGAACAACTCCTGCACGTTTTCGTTATTCTGCGTCTGCAACGTCGTTGTAGAAATGCCGACGAGTGCAGACAGCCCACTCCACTAACCAATCATTTTGCGTTGATCACTGATGCGACGCTCACGATCGTTGGCGAAGCGCTCCACGCCTGCAAGAATCGTGTCGGGATCGAGATGCGCCTCCGCGATCACTTCCAGTTCCAGGCCGCCGCTTCTCCAGGAATTGTCGAAGTCGGAGGTAAGCGAATACTCATCGGTCAACGGACCAAGGTCGCGCAGCGGCCACATGCGTCGCGTGCCCGTAGATACCACCATCAGATCGTAGCGCGCCCCGGGCGGCAGCACGGAATCGCGATAGGCCTGCGGCTGGCGATCGAACAAGTCCTCGCTGATGGCCGCGATCACCTTCACGTTCACCCCAGCCGCTTCCAGTTTCGGCAGCACTTTCACCAGATTCACCGTGGAGCTCGATCCTTGCGCAATCACGTACCCGTGGCGCGGCTTGTCGGGCGCGAAATCGCGGATCACGTACAGGCCTTTTGCCGCAGCTCGCAGATCGGTGTCGGCGAAATGGCAGCGGTCCGCGACCGCGAAGTCAGGACGCGCCACTTCCAGCGTGATGATGCCCACGTGCGGATCGCGCGCCGCAATTTCCGCCGCCGCGAAATATCCGGGCGCGACATCGTTGTAATCCCAAAAGCTTAAATTGATCACCTGACCGCGCGGGAACAGCTTCCACACTTGCGGCGCGAAGATGCCGAAGTGGGTGCGCGCGTCGGCCGCGGTTTCAGGACCGGAGTGCGCGGTGAGAATATGCAGCACACCAACGCGGAACTTGCTGTCCTGATTTTGCTGACTCCAGACGCGCGCCGGAGTGTACATCAGTGGTGTGAACGCTCCGTACGTGCCGCTCAAAGCCCACACACCGGCGAATTTCTTGGGATCGACCGAAGCGCTTTGACTCACCAGCCCGATGGCAGTGGAAACATTGCCCGCTTCTTGAATCGGCGCTTTCAAGCGCGTACCCAGCGGATTCTCCGTGGGACTGTAGTGTCCCCACAGACTGCCATGCTCCACGTTGATCGATTCCGAAAGGTCGGCGGCCACGGTGAAGAACCGTCCATCGGTGACGTAGTTCATCCACTTGATGATTTCGGAAATCGCGCGCCGCGCTCCAGCCACCTCGCCCGGCTTCTTGAACAGCGCAATGTTGATTTGCTTCTCCGCACCGGAAATCGCATTGCGAACCGAGAGCTTCTGCGGCTCTTCCGGCAGCGCTGCGACGCGCAGGCGATCATCGAGGAACGGATCGCTCGTGGCGGAGATGCGCAACTTCACGTCGTCGCGGACGGTGTCGCCGATTTTCACGAGACGGTCGGCAAGGCGATCGCCCAATCCGTTGCGGTCAAGCAGCGACATCACCACATCGATGTTGGTCTTGAACTGGATCAAGCGCTCGCGATTGTCGCTGACCGGGCCCTGGCGAATACCTTCGAACTCCACCCCGTATTGCTTCTCGAAGGTCTGCGCTAGCGCGACAAAATACTCCGAATTCATCTTCAGCGCGTAGGGATGGCTGGGGTAACTTACCAATTGATCGCCACCATAGCCGGGAATTTTACCGTCGACGGCGCCGGGCCAGTAGCCCTTGATGGTTTTGCCGATCGCGACGATTGGTCGCCGGTCGTGCGGATCCACTTCATCCATGGCTTTCAGCGCCGCGGTTACGTCGCCGTAATGGTTGCCGTTCGCCAGGGTGAAGACGTTCCATCCATACGACGTCCACTGGCCCACCAGATCGTAGACCTCGCTGAACTGCGAGGCGATCACGCCGCCAATCTTGCCGCCAATCAGGCAATCGTCGATGCCCGCGTTGTTGTCGGAAACCATCACCCGTAAACGCTTTCCCACTTGCAGCGCCAACGCTTGCGTCTTCAACTCCTGGGCGTGACCTTCAGTGAGCGCGAATTCGCCTTCCAGTGCGATCACTTTCGGCGACGCGGGCGCGCCTACGATATCCCAGAACGCCGCCTTGCCCGCGGCCGTCGCCATGCCGATGCCCGAGGGACCACCGTTCACGTCGTTGGTCAGGTCGGTGCTTTCGGCGTGTCCCATAAGCGCGCGAATGCCGCGGCCTTTGGCTTGCGCGAATAGCGGATTGTCTTCCAACCCCGTCTCTTGCAGCAGTGTCTTCAGTGCGCCCGCGCCGCGCCGGAATCCCAAGGCGTCGATCGGCAGCATGGCGGCATGCGGTTCGACGTGATAACGCGGATCGCCGGTCTGCTGGTACTTGCGATACAGCGCTTGGCCCATGATCATCCACAGGGCATAGCACGTGGGGACCGAGTGGCCCGCCGCCATCATGAATTTGTCGGAGTAAGGATGCTTCGGCCGACGGTAATCGTAACGCAGTCCGCCGTTTTCAGGGCCGGCCAAATGCGCCGCAACATTGTACGGCGTGTAGGCGAGCGGTCCGCCCAGATGCCCGGTCTGCGCGTAATTTCCCAGCAGCACCAGGGTCATGCAGGTCATGTATCCAATGTCGTCGAGCAGCGGATCGTACGCCAAAGGTTGTTGCTGAGAGGGAGAAGGAATTACGTGAGTGAGAGATGTCATAGACGGTCCCAAGAATCATAACACCGGCGAAGCACCGGACTTCAGGGTCTCACGGCTTGTGAAGGAGGCTCCACGTGCAGGCAATCCCTTCGCTGAGCCTGAGCGCAAGATGATAGGTTGGCGTGCCGGGGATGTCTCAGGACACGATCATCCTCCAGCCGCCGCTGCTCAAGCGACGTTGCTGCTCTTGCCGAGACCGACAGCGCACGGATGTTGCGGTGTGGGAGGATCGACGTTGCGGCCATTAGAAGCAACCAGGTTGCATCTAAATCAAGGGCAAGAACTACGAAGCTGAAGGCCTTTGCCCCCCTTAAACTTTTCCCTTAAAAGAAAAACTTTGCAGCCAATTGAACGAGGCGAGGTGGGTCGGCGTTTACAACCTGGCCGAAGGTCGCGGTGCTTATATTGCCGTCTACCGTTTGCGAGCCAAAGAACTGAGCATGATTGAAGACGTTGAACGCCTCCAGCCGGATTTGCAGAGACTTGGCTTCGCTCACCGGGATGCTCTTTTGAATGGCCATATCATAGTTGTCCAATCCTGGACCATAGAAGAACCGCCTCGGGACGTTGCCCGGCGTGCCAAGAGCGTTGATAGTGAACAACGATGTGTCGAAGTATGGCTGTCCGTTGCGGGGATTGTGATTTAAGTTGAGTGGCCCACCCGTGTAGTCCGGCACATCAATGCTGTAGTTGTTAATCCCATTGGGTTCGGTTCCCAGCAGAGAGTTGTCGCCATAGCTAACCAGCGTCACCGGAAAGCCGGTGCTGAAATGAGTGATGCCGGAGAATTGCCAGCCCTGCGTCCAGCGGTTCGAGGCATGAAAGAGGCTTTCGAGCGGCAGTTGGTAAACGTAGCTGATCACGAAATTGTGCCTTATATCAAAGGACGACGGGGCATAACTGAGGGCGGGATTAATAGGATTGACCTCTTCTCCCAGATTAGAAGAGTCGTCCATCGACTTGCCATAAGTATACCCGGCAGCGAACTCCAGCCTTCCGCTGGTATGCCGTACGCTAACCTGGAGGGAGTTGTAATTCGATTTGCCGATGGTGGCCTGCGAGGTATCGCTTGCGAAGCTGGGACCCAGGGGTCCACGAGTTCCGTTGATCACCTGGCCCGACGCTGTGGTATAGACGTTGTTCTCTCCGAAGGGTCCGCAAGTGGGAGACCCCGGCGCTACCTGGTAGGGTTGGCTTAGGCTGAGGCAGAGTCCCGGATTTCCCGGATTCGCCTCAATCATCACGAGAAGACGGTGTCCCTGGTTGCCAACGTAGGAGGCGCTTAGCACGGTATTGCGACCGAGCTGGCGCTCGATCGACAGCATGTACTCCTCAACATAGGGAATACGGTTGGTGGTTGCGTATCCGGGAATGCCGGCAATGGGCTCGAACTGCGACCAGTCGATGTTCCCGTTCGGATGGCTGCTGGAGGCGCTCCCCGTGGCCAGCGCCACGGGAAAAGGCTGGCCCAGAAACTGTCCGGTGGAGGCGGTCGTGAACGGGGTCGCAAACAACGGTGGCGCGGGGCTGGTATAGGTAATGCCGAAGGGCGCATTGCCGGCCAGAATTCCCAGCGTAAGCGCCTCGATGGCTTCGTAGTACATGCCGAAACCGGTGCGAATACTGGTTTGGCCTGGACCTCCGAAGAGCTTGCCGAGAAAAGTGTCCGGGCCGGCATTCGGTGAATACGCCAATCCGACACGCGGAGCGAAGTCCAGATTGCCGGGAGGCGCCAGGGTCCGCGGCACACCAGGATCGGTGGGGAAAACTATACCCGCAGGCGCGCCGGGAAAGACTTGCGAGGTCTGTCCGGCTACAAACGACGAAATCTCATTGTTCTTTTCATACCAGGGCTCAATACGGTCCCAGCGAAGGCCATAGGTCAGAGTGAGATTAGAACGGGCGCGCCAGCTGTCCTGTGCGAACAGACCCCAGTATTTATTGCGTCCATAAAAGGGTGGAAGCTGGCTCTGGTTGTACTGGCTGGGAACCCCAAGCAGAAAATCGGCAAAGTCCGATCCCGTCTCGCTTCCAGTAAACAGGAAGCTGCCGTTGAACTGAGCTATCGCCGTAGTGTTGACTTGATCGTAGTGAAATTCCGCGCCGAACTTCATGGTGTGCCGTCCCACTACCTTGGAAAAGGTATCGAGCCATTGAAATGTGTTGTTGACTTGCTTGAGTTCGTTGGCATTGGTGCCGATGGAAAAGGCGTTGAAGATGACATTCTCTACCCCTTCGCCTTTTGGATTTAGAGGGACAATGCCAGCAGTGCCAGCACCTGTTACGAAGCCTTGCGACGCCAGGCTGACCCCTAGTCCGCCCACCGGCACACCCAGATTATTGTTGTCGCGCATGTAGCTGAAGTGGAATTCGTTGACGGCGGTCGTCCCTATGGTCTTGCTGTCGCTGAGATCCAGCAACTGCGCCCGGCCGAGATAAAGCGCATTGAAGCCGGGCACACTGGCCCCGCTTTGTCCCACCGGATATGGATTATTGAGGGTGTAGTCATCGATGAAATAGTAAGCGGAAAGTAAGCCCCAGTGACTGTTGTAGTCGAGGCGATAGGCCCCTTTGTCGTCGCGCAGATTTTCGTTGTACGCCGAGGTTGAGAATATATTGCCTCCCGCATTGGGTTGAGGGATGTATTGCAGCAGGTTCCGTGCCGGCGCCGACCACGCCGACATGGGGATGACAGCATTGGGAAAAACGCACTGCGAGGAATTCGTACAGCCGGGAGTATAGTAGCGCTCACCGGGAAGGACCGTGTAGCCCAACTCTTTCGACAGCGTGTTTGCCCAGGATTGTCCGGTAACAAGTCCCGTCAGCGAACTGGTGACGTCAGACAAATTGCCGGAGCGGTCCTGCGTAGAAGGAACGGGAATAAGCCCGGTGTCGATTCCCTGGGTCAGGCGAGTGCCTTGGTAATCGGCGAAGAAAAATACCTTGTTCTTACGAATCGGTCCGCCTAGCGTACCTCCAAATTGGCTTTGATCGAACACTCCCCGTGACGTAGAGAAATAGTTGCGGGCGTCAAGGTCAGTGTTGCGCAGGAACTCAAATACATTACCGTGAAAGCTGTTCGTCCCCGATTTGGTAATGACGTTGATGTGGCCGCCAGTATAACCTCCATACTCCGCGTCGAAGTTGCTGGTCAGGATGCGGAACTCGGCGATAGAGTCCAGGTTGGGAATAATGGCCGTCCCTGAGTTGACGTCCTCCTCGGTGTCACTCCCATTGACTATGAAGGCGTTCGAGAACTCCCTTTGGCCGTTGATGGAAATCGTCCCTGGATTTAGATTTCCGGAGGGCGATAGCGCGCTTACACCGACGTCTTGTTGAGTGTCTGAAGTAAGCGAGGTAGCTGGTGCAACTCCAGGCTGCAAAGAAAGCAGGTCTGTAAAACTCCGGCCGTTCAAAGGGACTGCGACCATTTTCGTATCCGAGATCACGTCCCCCAGCTGGGTGTCCGCTGTTTCGGCGTGAACGGCCGCCTCATTGACGGTGATTGCCTCAGTGGTTTCTCCCACCTCCAGGGCAGCGTCAACAACTTCAGAGCCATTGGCATCGATACCAATGCCGGCGCGCCGATAGAGTTTGAACCCGGCTTTCTGGATCACAATGTCATAGCGGCCGACCGGGAGGTTTGGAAAAGAATAGAAGCCCACGTCGTTGGTGGTGACTTGCTGCTGCACGCCGGTATTAATATTCGTTGCCTTGACGATTGCGTTTCGCACAACGGCGTTGCTGGGGTCCTTTACCGTCCCGGCGATCGTCCCGTCAACTCCTGCCCAGATATTGATAGAGAAAAGTGCGATCAAGAAGACGAGAACGAGTAACCGGAGAGCAGTGCCGCCGGTTCTTAAGGCCGAGACGAACTCAGACGCTCCTAGCTGCGTGGAAATGGCAACGCTATTCCGGACATTCCTTGTCGTATCTAATGGTGTTGTTCGCATCACTGAGCCCTGGTATCCCGAAAGTTGTCCTCAGGCAGCTCTTGGCCACTTTTGTTGAAGAACACTTCCTGTGTTGAATGTATGGTTATGGCAGTTTGATTACAGATGCAACTGAGTTGCAATACGAGAATACTTCTCCATTAGGCACTGCCCAGCGAGAACGGGTCAAGAGATTGGCGAAGAATTGATTGCAACTGGAGTGCAATGTGCTGCAACACTCGCGCCGAACACTCTGCGATTCCCATTTGTTCGAATGTTCTTCTACACTTGTGGAGACGGAATGCTGCCGGCATTGCGTAGCTTTGGCCTAGCGCGGGGCGGCAAAGCCTGATTCAACCCGCGAGGAGATTGAGCGAATGGCACCTCTTGCGTCCCAGGAACAGAGTTCCACCGTGCTGACGCCCTATGACCTGCATCTGTTCAATGAAGGCCAGCACACTCGGTTGTTCGAGAAGTTCGGGGCCCACCTGGTGGAGATGGATGGCCGGCGCGGCACGCATTTCGCGGTTTGGGCGCCCAATGCGGAGCGCGTATCGCTTGTGGGCGAGTTCAACGGCTGGAATCCCGATGCCACTCCCATGAACGCGCAAGCGAGTTCGGGCGTGTGGGAGGCGTTCGTCCCGGATCTGGGCCAGGGGGCGGTGTACAAGTTCCACATCCGTTCGCGTTATCACATGTACACGGTCGACAAGGCTGATCCGTTCGCTTTGCACAACGAAATTCCGCCGCGCACAGCTTCTATCGTCTGGGACCTCGCCTACGAATGGGGCGATCAGGAGTGGATGCGTACCAGACACGAACACAACAAGTTCGAGGCACCGATGTCCGTCTACGAGGTGCATCTCGGTTCCTGGATGCGCGTCCCTGAAGAGGGTAATCGATCGCTCACCTATCGCGAACTGGCGGTTAAACTGGCCGACTACGTCAGCGACATGGGCTTTACTCATGTCGAGTTCATGCCCGTGATGGAGCATCCTTTCTTCGGCTCGTGGGGCTATCAGGTCACCGGCTACTACGCCCCCAGCGCCCGCTTTGGAACGCCGCAGGATTTCATGTACCTGGTCGACCACCTCCATCAGCGGGGCATCGGCGTCCTTCTCGACTGGGTGCCATCGCACTTCCCTACCGATGAGCACGGGCTTGGATTTTTCGACGGGACGCATCTGTACGAGCATGCCGACCCGCGCAAGGGCTTTCATCCCGATTGGAAGTCGGACATCTTCAACTACGATCGCAATGAGGTCCGCGCGTTTCTTATCAGCAACGCGATCTTCTGGCTCGACCGCTACCACGCCGACGGTCTGCGCATGGACGCGATCGCCTCCATGCTGTACCTCGACTACTCGCGCAAAGCCGGCGAGTGGATACCGAATCAGTTCGGCGGACGCGAAAACCTGGGCGCGGTGTCATTCCTGAAAGCCGTCAACCGCGAAGCCTACGAGAACTTCCCCGACATTCAAACCATCGCGGAGGAGTCCACGTCGTGGCCGATGGTTTCGCGACCACCTTACATTGGCGGGCTGGGCTTCGGCATGAAGTGGGACATGGGCTGGATGCATGACACGTTGCTGTATATGTCCAAGGACCCAATCCATCGCAAGTATCAGCACACCAAGCTGACGTTTCGTGGGCTGTACATGTTCACGGAGAACTTCGTGCTGCCGCTTTCGCACGATGAAGTGGTCTACGGCAAGGGCTCGCTGTTCGGCAAAATGGCGGGAGACGAATGGCAGAAGTATGCCAATCTGCGTTTGCTCTTCGGCTTCATGTTTACCCAGCCCGGCAAGAAGCTCTTGTTCATGGGCGACGAGTTTGCCCAATGGAGCGAGTGGAACCACGACGGCAGCCTTGACTGGCACGCGCTCGGCTTCGAACATCACCGCGGAGTGCAGCGCTGGGTGCGCGATCTGAACACGTTCTACCGGAACGAACCGGCGCTCTACGAAACCGATTTCAATCCTGCCGGCTGGCGCTGGATCGACGCTGACGATTCTGATAACAGCGTCCTTACTTACATGCGGCTGCGTAAAGACGGCACCGCGCCGGTGGTGATCGCCTGCAACTTCACTCCTGTGCCGCGGCGTGGTTATCGGGTCGGAGTTCCTTACGAAGGCCATTGGCTGGAGTTGCTGAACAGCAACGCGGCAATTTACGGTGGCACCGATGAAGGCAACTTTGGAGGACGAATGTCGGAAGCCATCGCCTGCCACGGTTTCGACAACTCTCTCCTGCTGAACCTGCCGCCGTTGGCGATGGTAGTGTTGAAGCAGTAAGGGCAACTTAGCGAAATGTGTGAAGACGCTGGCGGAACACGAATTAGCAACCACTTCATCAATGACAGACCCTGCGGAGCGGTGGTGATCGAGCCGCGCGGGCCAGGCTTCATGGCTGCTTGCTTTGCAGGGCTTTGAGAGACTGTTCCATTGCGCTTCGGACTATGGGTTTTGTCTCTTTGGCAAGGGCCGCTTGCAGAGCGGGGATAGCGGACACATCGCCGAGCGCATACGTCGTTTGAGCTGCCTGTAGCCTAGTCGCAAAATCTTGGTCTGACAGTGAGTTCAGCAGAAGCGCCCTAACCTGTGCCGATTCTGTGGGCGACAGTTCTTTAAAGTTCGGAATTATGCCCAGGGCTTGGCCACGATAAACGTTGTCCTCGAGCCCTTCGATTAGAGTTTCGGGGCACGATTTTGGTTGATATCTCAAAAGATGGTTGGCAGCCGACAACCTGTCACCCATCTGCGCAGTCTTGTCGTCACAGTAAGCCCGGAGCGTTTGCACGCCGCGTTCATCCCCCAGTTGCGCCAGCGAATTGGCCAGAATTATCCTCTCGATCGGTTCGGACTTAAGTTCGAGGAGCCCGGCGAGATCGGGAATCGCATCCTTCACGCCTTCAATGGCAAGTTGCTCAGCGGCAAGCTCCCAGATCTCCGTATCGTCGCTGCGAAGCGCCGACCGCAGGGAGTCTTTAGTCAGCGGAATCTGATGCTCCATGAGACACTCCCCTACGGTAGTCAGCCCCCCTGAACAAGGCCGAGGATCGTGTGTTGTGCTTTGATCCGTTTGCGCAATTGCCGCAACCGCCAATGCGCACTGCAACGTCAGGACATACAGCAATGATCGCGCCATAACTTGTCGTCCCTGATCCACCAAATCACTAGGCTCTTTCGTTAACCTGAACCTGCGTATAGGAATTGTACTCACTATCCTTATTATTGGCGGAATGCCCACAGGTCGCGACACAGCCGTTCCGTACGGAAGGCGCGACTAAAAAGCTATGTGCTAACTGCCAACCGCCAAATGCCATCCTTCCGGTAAACTGTTCAGTTGTGCGCATTCTGACCCGCTACATCCTGAAGGAGATTGGCTCGCACGCTCTCATTGGCGTCGCGTTGTTCACCTTCATCATCTTCATGCGCGATCTGGGGCGCCTGCTGGAGTTGATTGTTCGCAACAGCGCTCCCTTGCCCAGTGTCGCCGAGATATTCCTGTTCACCCTTCCCGCGACCTTCACCATCACTCTTCCCATGGGCGTGCTGGTCGGCATCCTGGTGGGACTCAGCCGTATGGCGGCCGACAGCGAGGTCACCGCCATTCGTGCCAGCGGTATGGGTGTGGGAATGTTCATCCGCTCCGTCGCCATCTTTGCCATCGGGGCATGGCTGCTGGGCATGTTCAACAGCATCTATTTGGCGCCGCAGTCGGCCATCGCCCTCGACCATTTGCAGGAGCACTTGCGGTCCTCGCAGGCTTCCTTTGAGGTCGAGCCCCGCGTGTTTTACGAAGACTTCAAGAACACCGTCCTCTACGTGCAGGACGCCATTCCCTCCAAGGGGCAGGCGCTGTGGCGCGGCGTGTTTCTGGCTGACATCAGCGATCCCTCCTCTCCCAAGATCACCTTGGCCAAGCGTGGCGCCCTGTTGAGCGATGCTCCCGACAAACTGCGTTTTCATCTCGAAGATGGGACCCAGCAGGAGACGGTTCCCAAGGTCAAAGACCAGTATTCCATCACCACCTTCGACAACACCGAGATTCCCATCGCCTTACCCACCGACGAGACGCGTCCGCATGATTTGCTCCCGGTCGCCGAACTCGGCTTGCACAGCCTGCTGCGCAACGCGGCACGGGAACGCAAGCTGGCGGAAAGCGTTCGCAGTTGGGACCCCGGCAGCTATAACTACAGCCTGATCAAGGCCCGCTACTACGAAATCGAATTCCAACGCCGCTTTGCCTTGCCGACGGCCTGCCTGGTTCTGGCCATGGTCGGAATTCCTCTGGGGCTCTCGGCGCGTAAGGGCGGCAAAAGCACCGGCTTTGTGCTCACCATTCTGTTGGTCGTGGTCTATTACTTCTTCTCCATGATCGGCGTCCAGATGGCGCGTCAGGGAAGGATGTCGCCCTGGCTGGGTTCGTGGTGGGGCAACATTTTCTTCTTCCTGTGCGGACTGTTTCTGTTGTGGCGGGTCGACCGCATGCCCATTGAGATCGCGAATCTGACGGCGGGCTGGAAATTGCTGATGCAAAAGCTCCAGTCGCTGGGCGCCGACCGCAGAAGGCTCGCTACAGGACGCAAGGCAAGCACAGAGTCCGCCCTTCACCGCCATCGTTTCAGCGCTCGTTTTCCACTCATTCTGGATGACATGATCCTGCGCGACTTCGCCTTGTATCAGACGCTGATACTCACCACCTTTCTTGTCCTCGCCCTGGTGTTTACTTTCTTCGAGTTGCTCACCGACATCGTGCGCAACAAAGTACCCCTCATTACCGTCGCGGAATACCTCTGGAACCTCAGCCCCTCGATGATCTATCTGATGGCGCCTATGGCGGTGTTGCTCGGCGTCCTCATTACTTTTGGCCTGATGGACAAGAACAGCGAACTGATCGCCATGAAGGCCAGCGGTTTCAGCGTCTATCGCGCCACCCTCCCGGTCATCGTGCTCTGCGGAATCTTTGCCGCGGCCCTATTCGGCTTCGATCAGGTCTACATTCCGCACACCAACCGCCGGCAGGAGATCCTGCGCAACGAAATCAAGGGCAAGCCGCCCCAGACCTACCTCCAAGCCGATCGCAAATGGATCTTCGGACAGAACAACGAAATCTACTACTACCGCGTCTTCGATCCTGACCAGAACCGTTTCGGCGGCATCTCCATCTTTCAGTTTGATCCCGACACCTTCCAGCTGACGCGCCGCATCTATGCCGAACACGCCCATTGGGAAGACAGTTTGCAAAAGTGGGTCTTCGAGGAAGGTTGGGTGCGCACCCTGAACGGGGCATCTATTCAAGACTACCGCACCTTCGACGTGTCCACCTTCAACGATCTGCGCGAGAATCCCGGCTACTTCAAGAAGGAAGTGAAGCAATCGTCGGAGATGAGCTACGACGAGCTGCGCCGCTATATTGACGACCTCCAGCAGAGCGGCTTCGACACCGTGCGCCTGAAAGTGCAGTTGCAGAAGAAGATTGCCTTCCCCCTGATCACGCTGGTCATGGCGATCCTGGCGATTCCCTTCTCGGCCTCTGGCCGTCGCGGCGGCGCGCTGGTCGGTGTGGCCGTAGCTTTGGGCATCGCCCTGGTCTACTGGGTGACGGCGGGATTGTTCGAAGCCATGGGTAATGCCAACCAGCTTCCCGCCATGCTGGCCGCCTGGGCACCAGATTTCATCTTCGCAGCCGCCGGTGGGTATTTGCTGCTGCGCGTGCCGACGTAGCAAGAAGCTTGTCAGCTATCAACCCTCAGCCGTCAGTTATCAGGCCGTCAGCTATCAGTGATGCCAAAGAGTCCAACCTTGCTTTCCTCTATCGAACGTTCCGGTGTGACTTAGGTCATTTCCTGGCTGCTATGCAGCGTGTTTTGATGAAAATCGGGAGAGTGGAGCATGGCCGAGGTGCGCTGTCCGGGGCAAGATACGCGGTATTGGAAGCTGGAGGACATCTATGAGATCGTCTGCCCGCACTGCGACAGCCGGGTGGAGTTCTTCAAGGACGACCATCGTCGCATCTGCAAGGTTTGCGGGAAGAATGTACTGAACCCGCGGAACGATATGGCGTGCGCGAAGTGGTGCAAGCACGCGAAGGAATGTCTGGAGTCGATTGGGGCGGGGGAGTTAGCAGCTACCGACGAAGTTGATCGCCCGTGACTGAAGTCACGCCCTGATACGAAAGACAAACGGACCCTGACGAAAGCCTCTCGAACCAGGCCAGTAGGCGATTCTGTGGGGCGCGGATAAAGGCGTTCGCCGTCTAGTAGCCGTGCTCGCTGCCTTCTTCCAGGCGCACTTTCCCGCGGAACATGCGATAGACGAAGATGAAATATCCTGCCACAAGGACCATCGCGATACTCCACCAGACGAAGCCGACGCTCAGGCCATGGGCTCCGGCGGCACTGTTGTGGATGGTCAGGTTGTACTGCGCGCCGGTGCTTGCGGGCAGCACGTTGGGATAGAGCGCGAAGACCGCTCCCACCAGCATGGCGATGATGTAGGCGCACGATGCCAGGAACGCGCCCTTCTCTTGCCGCCTGGAGTGCGCGAAGTACATGTACACCAGGCTGCCGATCACCAGCGCGGGCACCAGGAATCCAATGGGCCAGCGCGTGTAATTCTCCAGGATGTGCGGCACGGCATAGACTGTCGCAATCAAACTGAAGATGGTCAGTAGCACCTCCACAGGCCAGAACAAGGACACCACTCTGCGCGCGCGATAGTTCAGCTCGCCCTCGGTCTTGGTCGCGAGATATAGCGATCCATGGACCACCAGTGTCACCAGCGCGATGACGCCGCACATCACGGTGTACCAATCGAGGATGCCGTTCTGCGTGCCCACGCGCCAGTTCGTCCATAGCGGCTCGAAGAAATAGCCATCAGGATTAAGCGGCACACCGCGAACGACATTGCCGAGAGCCGCGCCGAAGAAGATCGCCAGCAGGATGCTGGAGACACCGAAGATGGTGTCAAAGAAGCCTCGCCAGACCTGCTCCTGCACATGGGCGCGGAATTCGATGCCGATGGCGCGCAGCATCAGCAGCCAGAGCACCATCATCAGCGGCAGGTAGAAACCGCTGAAGCCGGAGGCGTAAAGCTGCGGAAAGGCGAAGTACAGTGTGCCGCCGGCGGCCAGCAGCCAAACCTCATTGCCGTCCCACACCGGGCCGATGGCGCGAATTACTGTGCGCCGCTCTGTGTCATCCTTGGCGATGAAGAGATGAACTGCGCCCGCGCCCAGATCGAAGCCGTCGAGCACAACATAAATGGCGACCATTACCGCTACGATCATGAACCAGATGGTTGACATGGCTATCGCACCTCCACGGGATTCAAACGCGCCGCATCGATTTGCTGGCGCAGTTGCGGCGGCACAACCGGCTCTGGACCCTGCTCGATCTCACGCCGCACCAGGAAAAGAAAGAGAATGGAAAGCACGGTATACATCCCCAGGAATCCCAGGAAGCTGAACCAGGCATTACCGGCCGAGACCATCTTGGAGTAGCCATCCACCGTGCGCATAAGCCCATACACCAGCCACGGCTGGCGGCCGAACTCGGCCGTCATCCATCCCGCGGTGTTGGCAATGTAGGGGAATGGAAAGCTCAGCAGCAGAATCCACAACATCCAGCGCGCGTTGTACAGCTTCTTGCGCCACAGCAGAAACGTCGCCAGCGCTGTCACCGCGATGAAGATTGTCCCCAGCCCAACCATGATGTGGTACGTGTAATACAGCAGCGGAATGTTCTCCGGCCAGTCTTGCTTTGGCACCGAATTGAGGCCTTTGACCGCGGCCCCCCAGCTTCGCCAGGTTAGAAAGCTCAGCATCTTGGGAATGACGATGGGGTTGTCGATCTTTTGCGCCGCAACATCGGGCTGGCCCAGAATAACCAGCGGCGCTCCGGGTTGTGTGTCCCAGAGAGCTTCCATCGCTGCCAGCGTCACCGGGTGATTGCGCGCCAGCATTCGGCCCTGCGCGTCGCCGGTCGGCACAATCTGTAACAGGCTCACGAAGAGCGCGGCAATCACACCTACGCGCACAAAGATGCGTCCCTGCTCGATGTGTTTTTCGCTGAGCAGATAAAACGCGCCCACGGCCGCCATCACAAACGCTCCCGTAATGGCCGCGCCGCTCATGTTGTGCGCGTACTGCCACCACGCCCAGGGATTCAGTACCAGCTGCCAGAAGCTGGTGAGTTGTACTGAGCCATCGGCCACGCGCTCGTAACCCACGGGATGCTGCATCCAGGCGTCGGTGGCAACAATGAAGTATCCGGACATCCAGGAGCCCAGAAATACCATCAGCGCCGAGAACCAGTGCAGGCCTTTGCTCAGGCGCTTCTCGCCATAAAGAAACAGCCCGAGGAATGAGGATTCCAGGAAGAAGGCAAAGCAGCCTTCCATGGCGAGGGTCTGCCCGATGACACCGCCGGCGAAGCGCGAGAAGTGCGACCAGTTGGTGCCAAACTGAAATTCCATCGGTATGCCCGTGACCACGCCGATGACGAAGTTGATGCCGAAGATTTTGGCCCAGAAGCGAGCGGCCTTGTCATAGCGCTCGTCGCCCGTCTTAAGCGCAATGGTTTTCAGGATCACGATCAGCGGCGCCAGCCCCATAGTCAACTGCGGGAACAGGTAGTGATAGGTGACCGTGAAAGCAAACTGAAGGCGGTGGATCAGGAGTGCGCTATCCATGCATAGACCTCGGAAAAAGTGTTGGCGCGAACGGATGCGGGGACCTGCCGCGAACAACGGCTGGGGCACTGCACATGGATCTAGTGTCGGTTATGGCTGCACTGGAAGCTGTGAAAGAGATCACAAAGATGTGTGATTGGCGTGATACTTAGACTGAGCGGCACAATACCGCCGGTATTTCGAGCCGGTCGTCGATTTGCGGCAGCAGTGGACAGGAAATATGATTCGAAGCAGGCCGCGGCGCAGCTTACCAGGCGCAAGGTGCGGCTCGTATGCGGTAGTCACGTGCAGGAAAGGCCGGGATGGCGAAACTGGCAGACGCAGCGGACTTAAAATCCGCAGACCCGAAAGGGTTGTGGGGGTTCAAGTCCCCCTCCCGGCACCACTATTCTCTGCGCATATCGCGGTTCATTGACCC
>Ga0302324_100012416_pt1 | contig 17368 bp, 13 predicted proteins | sample Palsa_T0_1_FD_201949 | JGI IMG/M metagenome (GOLD analysis project Ga0302324, IMG submission 201949) | Peat permafrost microbial communities from Stordalen Mire near Abisko, Sweden - Palsa_T0_1 | ecosystem: Environmental > Terrestrial > Soil > Palsa > Peat permafrost | place: Sweden: Abisko...
ATCGAGCGCGCTCAGGTGGACGGCAGCGGGCGATTCAAGCAGCATGGGCGAGGATTCTCCCGGTCGTGACGCCCTCCCCGCGGCGCGGGCGTCAGCCGCGGCGCGCGACGAAGGCCGCCAGCTCCGAACGGCTGCGGAAGCCGAGCTTGTCGTAGATCGAGGTCAAATGCTTCTCGATCGTCTTCGGGCTGACGGCGAGACGGTCGGCCAGCGCTTTGTTCGAGGTCCCGGCGGCGACCAGGGCCGCGATCTCCCACTCGCGCGGCGAGAGCCCGCCGCGCTCGCCCTCGCGCGCCGACGTCGCCTCGGCCGTCAAGCCCAAGCGCCGCAGGTCGACCAGCGCGCCCATCGCGCGGTACGCCGCGAAGGCCCGGTCGCGCTCACCGGCCAGTTCGGCGCAGCGGGCCGCCGCGTAGTGCCAACCGTATCCGGCGCAGCACGCCTCGGCGACAAGCGCCGCCGCGACCGCCGCGGCTCCACCGTCGTGGGCGGCGGCGAAGGCCCGCAACAGCGCCGCCGTCGCCCGGAACAGCGGCGCGTCGGTCGCCTCGAGCGCCGGCGCCGCCGCCAGTGCGCGCGCGCGCAGCGGCGGATCGCCCAGCTCGGCGGCGGCGAGCAGCGCGTCGGTCGCGACGGTCGGTACGGTGGCGTCGAGCGCGCGCGTCAAGTAGTCGAGCGCCGCATCCCGGTCGCCGACCTGCGCGCGCCAGCGCGCGTACGGTCCGGCGAAGCGACCCAGCGCGGTCGCGACGCCGCAGCGCAGCGCGAAGGCGGGCATCTCCGGCGGGACCGCGCGCGCGATCAACTGCTCGTCGCACAGGATGCGACCGAGCCCGAGCGCGATCGCGGCCACGCCGATCGGCGCGACCGTGTTCGGCTCGGGACTCGCCAGCGACCGTTCCAGCGCCACGCGTGCGGCGGCGAAGCGCCCGGCCCGCAGATCGATCTGCGCGATCAGGGTGTTCGCCGTCATCGCTAGCGTCGCCAGCCGATAGCGGTCGAGCTCTCCGATCAGCGGGGCGAGTTGGTCGAGCGCCGCGCCGTCGTCGCCCAACGTCGTGAAGCCGACGCCGACGTTGAGCCGGGCGCGGATCTGTCGCTCGGCATCCGCATCGGCGACCGAGACCAGATAGCGGGCCGCGCGCTCGTGCAGGGCGACCGCATCGCCGGCCAGCGTCGCGGCGTAGCAGAGCGTGTTGAAGTAGATCGGCGCGGCGGCGGGATCGCGCTCGGCGTCCTGCGCCTGCGCCAGCTGCGACTCGGCCGCCTCGCGCTCGCCGTGGTCGAGATACAGCATCGCCAGCGTCGCGCGGAGCATCGCGCGGGCGCCGGCGTATTCGGCGGGGATCGCGGCGAACGCGGCCTGCAGCACCTCGACCGCCCGTTCCGTCTCGCCGGCCAGCCGCAGCTCGGAGCTCAACCGCTGAAAGAGGACCGGCAGCCGATCGATCGCGCCGGCTTGGCGGTAGGCTTCGGCGGCGGCCGCGTGCAGCCGCGCGGCGGCGGTGACCTGACCGTCGCGCGTGCACGCGATCCCCGCCTTCTCCAATAGCCGCGCGCGCGTCAGCTCGTCTCGCGCGCCGTCGAGCGCGCGCTCGTAGGCGACGATCGCGTCGGCATAGCCGTGCAGCGCGTCGGCTTCGTCGCCGGCCTGTTCGTTGTAGCGCACGCAGCGCTCCGGATCGCGCGCCGACCAGGCGTGCCAGCCCAGCTCGGCCGCGCCCTCGACGCCGCGGCGCTCGAGCTCGTCGACGATCCGGCGATGGAGCGGACGCACCTCTGCGAGCAGCATCTCGCCGTAGATCGTCTCGCGCGTCAGCGCGTGGCGAAAGGCGTAGACGACCGGCTCGCTCGGTATCTCGCCGACGAGCTGCAACTCGCACGCGGCGCGCAGCATCGTCAGCACGTCCTCCGGCGCGCGTTCGGCGACCGCCGCCAGCAGCGACGGATCGAAACGCCGGCCAAGGATCGCCGCGAAGGCGAGCACCGCGCGCGCCGTCGGGTCGAGCGTCGTCAGCCGTTCGATGACCGCGGCGCGCACGGTCAACGGCAACGCGCGCGGATCGTGCTGCGACGAGGCCGGCTCGAGCGCGGCCTTCAGCAGCTCCTCGGCGAAGAACGGATTGCCTTCCGAACGCTCGACGATCTCTTCGACGCGGCGGCGTGACAGCGTCCGCTCCTCGCCCAGCGTGGCGCGGATCACCGCGCGCATCTCCTCTTCCCCGAGCGGCTCGATCGCCAGCCGCCGCGCGACGCGCATCAGCCGGGCCAGCGAGGTCGCCAGTGGGTGCCGCGCGTCGATCTCGTCGCTGCGGTACGTCGCGACGACCAACAGCCGCATCCGTTCGATCGTGCGCGCCAGGTGCAGCAGGAAGGCGAAGGTCGCCTCGTCGGCCCAGTGGATATCCTCGAGCACGAGCACGGCGTTGCGCCGCGCGCAGATCCGCTCGAGCGGCGTCTGCAACGCCGCCAACTGCTCGGCCTGGGTGCGCGCGGCGGCGAGCGGCGCCGGCACGCCGAGCCCGCGCAGCGCCTCGACGATCCCCGCGTACGGCAGATTGGCGAACTCGGCATAGGCGCCGGCACCGACCGCCGCGCGACCGTGGGTCAGCGTCTCGCGGAAGGCCCGTACCAGCCGCGACTTGCCGATGCCGGCGTCGCCGGCGACGACGACGATGGCGCCGCGTCCGCGCGCCGCGGCGCGCTGCAACTCGACCAGCGTCTCGAGCTCCGCGCGCCGGCCGATCAGCTCCGGGCAAACCACCAGGGGCGCGAGCATACGGCCGCACGGTGCTTCCGCGCGCCGGGATCAGCCCCTGCGCGCGAGGTAGGCGGCCAGCTCCGCGCGGCTGCGAAAGCCCAGTTTGTCGTAGATCGAGGTCAGGTGCTTCTCGACCGTCTTCTGGCTGACCGCGAGTTGTTCGGCCAGCGCTTTGTTCGACGCTCCGGCCGCGACCAGTTCGGCGATCTCCCATTCGCGCGGCGAGAGGCCGGCGCGCTCGATCGGCGCCGGGACCGGCCGTTCGCCCAGCTCCAGCCGGCGCACGTCGACCAGCGCGCCGACCGCCCGAAACGCCGCCAGCGCCTCGGCCGGATGACCGACCAGCTCCTCGCAGCGCGCCGCGTGATACGGCCAGCCCAGCGTGCCGTAGCGCGCGGCGGCATCGCGCGCGTACCCGCGCACCGAGGTCGGCTCGCGGTGCAGCAGCGCGCGCACGTGGGAGGCCGTCGCGGCGTAGATCGGCGCCTGCGCCAGCAGATCGAGCGAGGCGGAGACGCCGTCGAGCGCGCGCAGCAGCGGCACGTCGGCCAGCTCGGCGGCGGCCAGCAGCGTCTCCGTCGCGCCATACGGCGAGCGCAGCGCGTGCAGCGCACGGCGCAGCAGCGCGCGCGCCTCGTCGCGCCGCCCGCGGTCGGCGAGCCAGCGCGCGTACGGGCCGGCGAAGCGCCCGATCGTCGAGACGATCCCGCTGGCGAAGGCGATCTCGACCAGCTCGGGATCGCCGGTGCGGGCGATCAGATCCTCGTCGCCCAGCATGCGGCCCAGCGTGTACGCTGCGCCGGCGAGCGCGACCCGGCCCAGCGCGATCGTGCGCCCAACCGCCAAGCCCCGTTCGACCAGCGCGCGGCCTTCGGCGAGTCGCCCCGTCCGCGCGTAGATCATCGCCGTCGTCGCGCAGGCGATCACTTCGAGCGACGCCATCCGGTGCGAGCGCAGCTCGGCCAGCAGCGTCTCGAAGTGCCCCAGCGCCTCGGCGTCCAAGCCCAGCGCTGAGAGACCGAAGCCGGTGTTGTAGCGCGCCCGCAACAGCCGCTCCGGCGCGAGCCGCTCGCACAACGCGACGTAGCGCGCCCCGAGCGTGCGCACGCGCGCGACGTTGGCCTCGAGCGCGGCCAGGTAGATCGACGAGGCGTAGTACATCGGGCCGGCTTCGGGATCGTCGGCGGCCAGCTCGGAGCGCGCCAGCAAGGCGGCGGCCTCGTTCGGCTCGCCGGCATCGAGGTGGACGAAGGCCAGCGTCGCGGCGAGCCAGACGCGCGCCGGCGAGCGATCGTTGGCGGGCAGCGCGCGCAAGCCGCGCTCCAGCACGTCGCGGGCCCGGTTGGCATCGCCGGCGGCGTGCGCCTCGGAGGCCAGGTAGTGCGAGAGGGTCGCCACCCGTTCGGTCGACCCGAGCCGTTCGTAGGCTTCGAGGGCGCTCGCGTACAGACGGACGGCGCGATCGGGGTTACCGTCCTTCGACGAACAGCCGGCCGCCTTCGCCAACAGGCGCCCGCGCGCGTCGTCGTCCTCGGCGCCCTCGAGCGCCCGCTCGTAGGCACGCAGTCCGTCGGAGTGCGCGTGCAGCGCGGCCGCCTCGTCGCCGGCGCGCTCGTTGTAGGCGAGCGTGCGCGCGGCGTCGCGCGCCGCCCAGGCGTGATATCCCAGATCGGCCGCGCTCGCGCCAGGTTCGGCTTCGAGTGCGTCGACGATGCGGCGATGCAGCGGGCGCAGCTCCGCCGCCAACATCTCGGCGTAGATCGCCTCGCGCGTGAGCGCGTGCCGGAAGACGAACTCCGGCGGATCGGCCGGCAGCTCGACGACCAATTGCCGGTCGCGCGCGGCCCGCAAGACGTCGAGCACCACCTCCGGCGGACGGTCCGCGATCGTGGCCAGGAAGGCGGGCTCGAAGCGCCGACCGACGACCGCGGCCCGCGCGAGCACGCCGCGCGCCTCGCTGTCGAACGCGCTCAGCCGCTGCGCGACCGCCGCGCGAATCGTCGCCGGCAGGTCGGTCAGCGTCCCCGAGACGGCTCGCTCCCAGGCCGCGCGCAGCAGCTCCTCGGCGAAGAACGGGTTACCTTCGGAACGCTCGGCGATCTCCTCGATCTCCGAGCGCGGCAATCGCAGTCGCCCCGCGATCGTCGCCCGCACCAAGCGTTCCGTCGTGGCGCGGTCGAGCGGCTCGAGCGCGAGCCGGCGCACGTTCGGGTCGCGGCCCAGCCGCGCGATGAACGGCGCGGCGTGATGCGTGCGGTGCAACTCGTCGGAGCGATACGTCGCCACGACCAAGAGGCGCAGCTTGCCGACGAAGCGCGCGAGATAGACCAGGAACGCCAGCGATGCGTCGTCGGCCCAGTGGATGTCCTCGAGCACCAGCACGACGTACCCGCGTTGCGTCAGCTCGGTGATCGCCGCGAGGAGGGCGGCGAACTGCTCGGCTTGGGTGGTGGCGGTCGCGCTCGGCTCCGCGCCCGCGGCGCGCAGCGCGCGCAGAATCCCGGCGAAGGGCGGGTTGGCGAACTCGCCGTAGCCGCCGACGCCGAGCGCCGCGCGGCCACCCGCGAGCGTCTCGCGGAACGCGCGCACGAGCCGGCTCTTGCCGACCCCGGCATCGCCGCCGATCGGCACGAGCGAACCGCGCCCGCGCGCCGCCGCCGCGCTGCGTTCGGCCAGCGCGTCGGCTTCGGCGCCCCGGCCGATCAGCTCGGGACAGGTGAGGACCGGGGAACTGGTCTCGGGGGTGGTCGGCACGCTACGGGCTCGCGATCGGCTCGGGCACGCCGATCGAACGAGCGAAAAGACACAGCGGACGCACTGGCAGCCTCCGGGAGAGTGGGCACCCCCTCCAAGGATAGGCCGCCGGCGCGTCCGCCGGCATGTGGGAAAACCCTACCTTCGCTCCCGCGGGAGCGCGGGTTTACTTGGTCAGGGTGAAGAGGTTGACGAGCTGCGTCGCGTAGGCGGACTGCTGCTCGAAGACTTTGCCGAGGAAGCTCGCGTTGAGCTCGACCAGCTCGTTCCAACCGGCGACGGTCGGCAGCGCGGGCGCCTGGGCGGCGAGTTCGCGCAGCGAGGTCAGGGCAGTATACTGGGCGGCCTGCACGTCCTTGAGGGCGTCGAGGCTCTGGCGCTGCAGGTTGCTGAGGGTTTCGATGGCGGTGGCGGGCACGGGGCTTTCTCCTTACGCGAAGTGGTCCCGCTAAGTATACCAAGCGCCGCTAGATTTGTCAAGCGCGCTCGACGAACCCCCGGTAGATGCGCAGCAGCGTCTCTTTCTGGTCGGCGCTGAGCTGGCCGTCTTGCCGGACGGCCGCCTCGACCCCGGCGCCGCCGGCGGCGTCGGCCGCCGGCGGGGTGCCGTCGAGCAGCCCGGCCTGCGCGTACATCGTCTCGGCCGAGATCTTGAGCGCCGCGGCGATGTTCTTGAGCACGTCGGCCGAGGGCTTGTGCAGGCCGCGCTCGATCTGGCTCAAGTAGGGGTTGGAGACCTTTGCGATCTCGGAGAGCTGCCGGAGCGAGAGGTTCGCCAGCTCGCGCTGGGCGCGAATGAACTCGCCCACACCGCGCCACGGATCGTCGTCGTTGCGCGCCACGGCTACATGTCCAAGCCGCCGTTGACGTTGAACACGGCGCCGGTGATGTAGCTGGAGTCGTCTTCCAGCAAGAACGAAACGACGCGCGCGACCTCGTCCGGCCGGCCGAGCCGGCGCTGCGGGATCTTCTCGATGACCGCGTCGAGCGCCGCCGGCGGCATCTGCCCGACCATCTCGGTCGCGATGAACCCCGGCGCGACGACGTTGACGGTGATCCCGCGCCGGGCCGTCTCGAGCGCCAGGCTCTTGGTGAAGCCGACCATCCCCGCCTTCGAAGCGGCGTAGTTCGCCTGCCCGACGTTGCCGGTCTGCCCGATCACCGAGCTGATGTTGACGATCCGCCCGGAGCCGCGCTCGATCATGTGCTCGATGACCGCCTTGGTCATGCAGAACGCGCCGAACAGGTTGACCCCCAGCACGTTCTCCCAGTCTTCGTGCGTCATCTTGCGGACCGTCTTGTCGAGCGTGATCCCGGCGTTGTTCACCAGGTAGTCGATACGGCCGAAACGGTCGAGCACCTCGCCGACGACCCGCTCGCAGTCGGTCGGATCGTCGACGCGGCCCTGGTGGCACGAGACGCGCGTCGCGTCGCCGTCGAGCGAGCGTTGCATCGCTTCGGCCCCTTCGCGTCCGCGGTGGTAGCCGGCGGCGACGCCGGCGCCCTGGCGCGCGAGCATCGTCGTGATCGCGGCGCCGATGCCGCGGGTTCCGCCGGTGACCAACGCAACGCGGCCGTCGAACATCGCGTCCCTCCGGGAGTGCTCGCGGCTACACTACCTGGGGCGATGCCGTTCCCCTGCCGGTGCGCCGGGGGGCCGGGTGCCGACGGACCGGGAAGCATACGAGGAACCAAGGAGGCAGCCGATTCTCTACGAGTATTACGATGCGGCGCGGCTCGCGATAATGCCGGCGCGGTGGTCCGCCGCGGCGGCGCGCTCGCTGTTCGGCAATCCGTTCTCGCCCTTCTCCGCCTCGCTCCCGGCCCGCCTGATCGACGCCTCCGCGGCGGTCTTCGAGGGCGTCGTGGAACGGCGCGGTAAGCCGGCCTGGAATCTGCCGGCGCAGGTCGAGCTCGTCGACGAACGCCCCTTCGGACGGCTGATCCGTTTCGCCACCGCCGACCGGCGCGCCAAACCGCCGGTGTTGCTCGTCGCGCCGCTCTCGGGGCACCACGCGACCTTGTTGCGCGGGACGGTCGAAGCGCTATTAGAGGACCACGACGTCCATCTGACCGACTGGAACGACGCGCGCGACATTCCGCTCGCCGCCGGGCACTTCGATCTGGACGACAGCATCGCGTACCTGATGGACTGGATGCGCCTGCTCGGCCCCGAGCTGCACGTCGTCGCGGTCTGCCAACCGGCACCGACCGTCTTGGCCGCCGTCGCGTTGCTGGCCGCGCACGACGACCCCGCGCAGCCGCGCTCGATGACGCTGATGGGCGGCCCGGTCGACGTACGCGTCGCCGCGACCGCACCGACCGAACTCGCCGCCCAACACGACGCGGCGTGGTTCGAAGGCTTGACGGCGACCGTCCCGGCTTGGTACGGGGGCGCCGGGCGGCGCGTCTACCCGGGTTTCGTGCAGCTCGGCGCGTTCGTCGCGATGCACCCCGAGCGGCACGCCGAAGCGCACTGGAACATCTTCTGCGACCTGGTGCGCGGCGACGACGACGCGGCGCAGGCGCGGCGCGCGTTCTACGACGAGTACTTCAGCGTGATGGACATCCCGGCCGAGTTCTATCTGCAGACGGTGCAGACGATCTTCCGCGACGCCGCGCTGGCGCGCGGGGCGATGCGCTGGCGTGGCAGCACCGTCGACCCGGCGGCTATTCGGCGCACCGCGTTGCTGACGGTCGAGGGCGAACAGGACGACATCTCCGCGCCCGGCCAGACGTACGCCGCGCACGCGCTGTGCGCCGGGCTCACCGACGAGCAACGCGCGCACTGGCTCCAGCCGGGCGTCGGCCACTACGGTATCTTCAGCGGGACGAAGTGGCGGACCGAGATCGCGCCCCGGATCGCTGCGTTCGTGGCCGCCCACGCAGCGTAGCGCCTGACGCGGGGCGCTCGCCCGCTTGAGAATGTGGTCTTGCTGGGTAGGAGGACGCTCGAACGTACTTCTCTTCGAAAGGCGGCCCCTCGTGTCCGGAATCATTTGGACCATCATCGTCATCCTCGTCGTCCTGTGGCTCCTCGGCTTTGCAATCCACGTCGGCGGCGCGCTGATCCATCTCCTGTTGATCATCGCCGTGGTGCTGGTGCTCTTCAATCTGATCACGGGTCGCGGCGCACGGGTGTAGCGTTAGCCTCGGCTTCGTGGGGATCTCCGACGCGCGGAGGACGCAACGGGGCCTTCGGGAAGCGCCGTCGAGCGATGATTGCCAGCAGCCGGGCCATGGCGGGCGCGATCGAGCGCCGCAACGTCGCCGCTTCGTGGAGGGAGCGCGCCGCAGCGATCGGCGTGGCGCTGGTGCTCGTCGTGCTGGCGGCGTTGGTCTTCCCCGTGCGGCAGCAGGTGATCGGGGTGATCCCGGGGTTCTTGGCGGCCTACGGTGCGCTGCTGTTCGCCTCCGAGCTCGTCACGATGCTGATCCTGGTCTGGTGGTCGCAGCGGGAGCGCGGCACCGCGACGCTGGCGGCGACCTACGCCTTCGCCGCGCCGCTCGTCGCGGCGAATGCCCTGACGCTGCCGGGCGTGGTTCTGCCGGCCGGCACGTTCGACGCCCAGGTGCCGGCCTGGTTCTGGTTCCTCTGGCAAATCGCTTGGCCACTGGGGATCGCACTCTACGCCTGGCTGCCGCCGCAGCGCGCCGCCGTGCTGCCGCGCATCCTGAGCAGCGTCCTCCTCTCGCTGGCGGTCGTCGCGATCGTGCTGCTGCTGGGGTCGCGGCTACCGGTGCTGGTCAGCCTGGGGGCGCAGCCCTTCTCCCCGCTGCTAGTCGGGATCGGCGAGCTGGGCATCGCGCTCGACGCGCTCGCGCTGATCGGATTGTTGCGCCGCCGGGGTCTGCCGAACCTCGAGCTGTGGCTTGCGGTCGCGGTCGTCGCGTTGGCGATCGACACCGCCTTCACGCTGCTGACCAACGCGCGCTTCTCGCTGGGCACGTCCTTCGCGCGCCTGATGGGATTGGGCTCCGGGTTCATCGTCCTCTTCGCGCTGGTCTACGAGTACGGGCGCCTGCTGCGGCAGGCCGATCTGACCGCCCGCGTCGCGGCGCTTTCCGAAGCGCTCCCGCAGCTCGTCTTCGCGACGAATCGGCAGGGTGCGTGCATCTACGTCAACGCCGCGTTCGCGGCGTTCACCGGGCGAGCGCCCGAGGATTCGCTCGAACGCGGCTGGGTCGACAGCGTCCATCCCGACGATCTCCCGATCGCGCTCGAGATGGTGCGGCTCGCGTTCGGCAGCGGGACGAGCCGCGACGTCGAGCTGCGCCTGCGCGGCGCGGGCGGGACGCACCGCTGGCACTTGGCGCGCGCAACCGCACTGGCCGATGCCAACGGCGTCCCGACCGGTTTGCTCGGCACCGCGGTCGACATCGACGAGCGGCACCACGCCGCCGCCGAAGTGGCACGGCTCTACCAGCGCGAGCACCGCGTCGTCGAGACGCTGCAAGCGGCGTTCTTACCCTCGTTCCTGCCGCTGGTCGACGGGGCGCGGTTCGACGCGGTCTACCGGCCGGCGTCGCGCGAGGCGAGCGTCGGCGGCGACTGGTACGACGCCTTCGTGCTGGGCGACGGTCGGATCGGCGTCTGCGTCGGCGACGTCACCGGGCACGGCCTGGACGCGGCCAGTGCGATGGTGCGCACGCGCGAGACGGTGCGCGCCGTCGCGACGTTGGGGGAGAGTGCGCCCGCGGCCGTGCTCGGGCTCGCCCACCGCTCCTTGATGGGGCGCAGCGGCGCCGAGTTGACGACGGCACTGTACGGGACCTTCGATCCGCACACGCGCCGGCTCGCCTACGCTTGCGCCGGTCACCCTCCGCCGATCCTGGTGCGCGACGGGACCGCGACGTTGCTGGCCGGCGGCGGCGTCCCGTTCGGGGTCGAGAACGAGCCCGACGTCGCCGAACACGAGTTGACACTGATCGCCGGCGATCTGCTGGCGTTGTACACCGACGGTCTGGTCGAGTCCGAACGCGATCTGGAACGCGGCGAGCGGCGCCTGCTCCAGGCGCTCTCGACGCCCGACGTCGACGCCGCCGCGATCGTCGCCGAACTGGTCGGCGACGAAGTTCGCGACGACGTCGCGTTGTTGCTGCTGCACGTCGGCGAGCGCGTCGCGACGCCGAACGTGCACAGCGGTTGGAGCTTCCGCTCCGACGACGCAGCCAGCGCGCAACCGGCACGCGCGTCGTTCCTCGCCTACGTCACCGCGCGCGGGATGCCGCCGGCAGCGGCGCAGATCGCGGAGCTCGTCTTCGGCGAGCTGGTCGGCAACGTCGTCCGGCACGCGCCGGGGCCGATCGAGATCGATCTCGATTGGACCGACGGCCGTCCCCTGCTGCGCGTCTGCGACCGCGGCGCCGGCTTCGCGCCGACCGAACCGACGCTCCCGGCCGACGTGCTGAGCGAGACCGGGCGCGGCTTGTTCCTGGTGCGCGCCTTCGCCGCCGAGCCACGGGTCGTACCGCGTCCCGGCGGCGGCACCGAGATCACGGTCGCGCTGGCGATCGAAAGTCCCGCCACCGACGACGTCTCGGTGATCTGACGCGCGTCAGCGGCCGAGCAGCGCGCGGCGCACCGCGCCGGCCCAGCGCGCCGCCGCGCCCGGGTCTTTCGTGGGAGCGGTCTCGTCGTCGGGGTCGCCCGGCGGTTCGAAGGTCCAGTTCGCCTCGCCGGCGTGGAGGCGCCCGGTCCGCGCGCCCGCGACGGGCTCCTCCTCGCTGACGAGATCGCCGATCTTCCGAATCGCCCCAACGATGCGGGTCGCGAAGGCGTAGACGTCGCCTTCGCTGGCGCCGGTCAGCTCGAGCAGCCGCGCCCCGCCGGCCGATGCACCCAGCCGGAAGGTCGTCCCACGCGGTGCGAGCTGCAACAGGTAGCTGAGCGCCGTGACGTCGTCCTCCGCCGCGCTCGCGTCAAGCCGAAAGCGGAGCAGCGCGCGATAGCGTCCGTCGGGAAGGCGCGACGGGATGACCCCCAGTTCCATGCCGCGGGGGTTTCGCGCTCCTAGCCCGCCTCCATGCTAAGCATCGGGGACGCCCTCAGCGCGCCGGTGCGATCAAGCGCCGGTCGAGATTTCCGACCAAGAACGCGTATGAACCGCTGCCGACGAGCGCTACCGCGGCCGCTACGAGCAGCGGGAGCTGAAAGTTCCCGCCCTTGGAGATCAGCAACCCGGTGACCCACGGGGCGAAGCACGCGGCGACGTTCGCGCCGAAGGTCGTCAGCGAGACGAGCGACGAGACGACGTGCGGCGGCGCGATGTCGACCGGGATCGACTGGATCGAGGCGGTCGAGAGGCTGAAGCTGACGATCGAGAGCGTCAACAACGTCACCGCCGGCCAGGTCTCGGTCGAATACGCGCCGAGCAAGGTGAAGAGCGTCGCGAACAGCAGACCGCCGACGGCGAACGTTTTCCGCGCGACCGTGACCCGCCAACCGCGCGCGACGAGGCGATCGCTCCCCCAGCCGCCGACGATCGTCGCGAGGATCCCGCACAGGAACGGCAACGCCCCGATCAGGCCGCTGTTGAGGACGGTCATGTGGCGCTGCAGGACCAGATACCCCGGCAGCCACGTCGCGTAGACGTAGTAGATGTAGAGATAACCGGCTTGGCCGAGCATGATCGCCCACGTCTTGCGATAGCCGAGCAGCGTGCCCCAGTGGATCCCCGCCTCTTCGGGTGCGGGCGGAACGTCGGCCGGGCGCCGGTAGGCGAGCAAAAACCAAGCGATCCACACGAAGCCCAGCGCGCCGGTGACGTAGAAGACCCAACTCAGGCCGAGCGCGTGGAACAGGATCGCCGCGAACGGGATCCCCAAGGTCAGTCCGACCTTGTTGCCGGCGTAGAAGATGCCGACGGCCCAGGCGCGGCGCTCGCGCGGAAACGTCTCGGCGATGACCCGTTGCCCGGCCGGTATCATCGGACTCTCGCCGACGCCGACCAGCGCGCGAAACGCCGCCAGCGGTGCGAAGACCGTCGTCAGGCCGCACAGCATCGTCGCGACCGACCAGATCGTCACGCCGACCGGATACGCGACGCGTGCCCGCACCCGGTCGACGAACGGCCCGGACGGCAACAGCGCGAACGTATAGACGAGCTGCAAGATGAACAGCAGCAGTCCGACCGCCCCGGTCGTGTAGTGGTTGTGGCGGATCAAGACCGGGCCGACGACGGAGATGTTGACCCGGTCGACGTAGGCCAGTGCTTGCGAGGCCGTCAGCACGAACAGCACGTTCCAGCCGGCCAGGCCGAGCGGTGTCGGTCGCCGGCGTATCGCTTCGGCGCTCATCGCAGCCCCAACCGCTCGCCCCACTTCGCCAAGGTCGCGGCCTTGAGCGCGGGGGCGATGACGTTGACGCGCGGAAATTGATCCTTCCAGGTGTAGGGCCGGCAGGCGTCGATCAGCATCGTCGAGGTCGTCGAATCCTTCGCCGCGCGCCGTTCGGGCGGGATGCGCGGATCGAGGAACGTCCCCGGGATCCCGCGGATCAGATCGATGTCCTCGGCGGGATTGCAGCGGGTCGTGATCGCGAACACGACCTCGCCCAGATCGGCGGGATCGACGTCCTCGTCGACGACGACGACGGCCTTGTTCATGAAGATCGTCCCTCGCGAGGCCAGCGCCGCCAGCGCGGCGTGTTTGGCGTGACCGGGGTACTTCTGCTGCACCGCGACGACCATCAGGTACGATCCGGCCTGACAGGGCTGATAGAGCGAATAGACGCCGGCGACGCCGGGGACCTCGCGCTCGACGGCGTCCCAAACGACGGCGCTGGTGAGGATCTCGGCGCCGAGGCTGTGCATCATCGCCGAGCCGTGCATCGTCGGGCTGCCCTGCAGAATCGGATCGGTGCGATGCCAGACCTCGTCGACGTGGACGACCAGGCTCGGCCCGTGGCCGGTATAGTAGCCGGTGCACTCACCGAACGGGCCCTCTTCACGGCTTTCCTTCGCCGGTGGCGGGACGTGGCCGATGACCGCGATCTCGGCCGTCGCCGGGATCGGCAGCTGCGTGCGCGGCTCGACGATCACGTCGATCGGCTGCCCGGCGAACCCGCCGGCGATGTCGTACTCCGATTCGCCCCACGCCGCCGGCAGGCAGGCCGCCGCATAGGTGTGCGGATCCTGACCCGCGACGATCACGACCGGTGCGTCCTCGCCGCGCGCCCACTGCTTCTCCATCTGCAGCCAGCCGTGATGGCCCGGCGAGATCATCAGCCCGAGCGTCTTGGCATCGTGGAGCTGCGCGCGGTACGGCGCGAGGTTGACCCACTGCTCGACGGGATCGCGGGTGACGACCACGCAGCCGGTCCCGAAGAACCGGCCGCCGTCGAACTCGTGCCAGAACGGCGTCGGGAACTTCAGCAGGTCGACCTGGTCGCCGGTCTGCACGTGGTCGCGCACCGGGCCGTCCTTGACCACCCGCGGCGGGTGCGGCCTGTGCGCGCGCGACTTCTCGCGCCAGGACGCGACCGCCTCGACCGGCGAGACGTCGTCCGGGAGCCCGAGCGCGAGCGCCTGCAAACGCGGCGAGGAGTAGAGGTTCGTCGCGACCCGCCAGCCCGGCCCGTAGCCCTTGATGCGGTCGAAGAGCAGCGCCCGCGGGGCCTTCGACATCGCGACGACCTCGGTGATCGCGCCGATCTCCCCGTCCCAGTCGGCCCCCTCGACCGCCGTCAGCAGCTCCTTGGACCGGAGCCGGTCCAGGTACGCGCGGAGGCTGTCGAAGGTCATCGCCCCGGCAATTTAACCGAGCCGTTACTGTTCCCGCTTACTACGGCCGCTTGCTTAGCCGATCTTCAAGGCATGAGGGTTCGTATCGCCACCCGCCCCAGGGCGGGGCTTACGATTCCGGTCGTCGTCCTGGCGAGCGTCGTCACGGTCGTCTCACTGCTGCTCGGACTCATGTACGAGCTGCGGGCCGATGCCAACGCCGCCAGTACGATCGGCCGCACGACCCAGCAGGTCCGGCAGACGCTCTCGCGCGATCTGCTCGCCTACGGCGCGCAAGTCTACGCGCAAGACCGGGTCGAGGTCGCACTCAACCCGGTTCACTTCTAAACCGCGCGGCCGCCGCTAGGCGGGCGCGTGGGCGTGGCGCTCGATGGCGCCGCGCAGATCCGCCAGTTGGACCGGCTTGGCGAGATACCCGTCCATCCCGACCGCGAGGCAGGCTTCGCGGTCGCCGGCCATCGCGTTCGCCGTCATCGCGACGATCGTCACGTGCGTCCCGGTCAGCGCCTCAGCTTCACGGATCGCGCGCGTCGCGGTGAAGCCGTCGACTTCGGGCATCTCGCAGTCCATCAGGACGAGATCGAAGGACCGTCGGGCGACGGCTTCGATCGCTTCGCGGCCGTTCTCGGCGGTCTCCGCGTCGTCGCCGTAGCCCAGCTTTTTCAGCTGTTGGAGCGTCAGCTTGCGGTTGACGGCGTTGTCGTCGACGATCAAGACCGCAAACGGCCGACCCGCCGTTGGGCCCTTGCTCTCCACAACCGGCGTACTGCGCTCCGCGACGACGTCGACCGGCGCGCGTTGCGCTGCGGTCACGCGTTCGAGCGGGATCGAGAACCGGAACGTCGTCCCGACGCCGACGACGCTCTCGACCACGATCTTGCCACCCATCAACTCGACGATCCGACTCGAGATCGACAGTCCCAAGCCGGTCCCGCCGAAGCGGCGGGTCGTGGCGGCATCGGCCTGGCGGAACGGCTCGAACAGGTGCGCGGCCAGCTCCGGCGCGATCCCGGGCCCGGTGTCGACGATCGAGAACTGGACCATCGCGCTGCGCTCGTCGATGAATCGCTCGACCGAGACGTGAACCCAGACGGAGCCGTGCTCGGTGAATTTGACCGCGTTGCCGGTCAAGTTCATCAGGACTTGGCGCAGTCGGTGGACGTCACCGAGGACCTGCGGCGGGACGTCGCCCGCGACGTCGGTGACCAAGGCGACGTTTTTGACGCGCGCGGAAGGGGCGAGGATGCGTGCGACGACCTCGACCGCCGAGCGCGGCGAGAACGGCTCGCGCTCGAGTTCGGTCGCTCCGGCCTCGATCTTCGAGAAATCGAGGATGTCGTTGATGACGCTGACCAGCGCTTCCGCCGAGTCGCGCACGGTGTTCGCGTAGTCGCGCGCCTCGTCGGTCAGCGGCGTCTCGAGGATCAGCTCCGAGAGGCCGACGACGGCGTTGATCGGCGTGCGCAGCTCGTGGCTCATGGTGGCGAGAAAACGCGTCTTGGCAGCGGCCGATTCCCGGGCCTGTGCGATCGCCTCCTCGGCGGCCTCCGCCGCGCGGCGTTGCTCGGTCACATCGCGCGCGATCAGCACCCCTTCCCCGACGCCGACGTCCAGCGGGACCGCGCTCGAGGCGACGATGCTGGCGGAGTCCTTCCCGCGCAGCTCCTCGGCGGCGAGTCCGAAGACGGCACACGCCGCCGGGTTCGCGTCGACGATGCGACCATCGTCGTCGAGCGCCAGCAGCGCGTCACCGACGCCGTCGACGACGCGGCGCAGCCGCCGCTCCCCATCGGAGATGACCTGCAGCAACTTTCCGCTCTCGAACAGCAGGCTGCCGAGGACCGCGCTCGAGGCGATGAGCGCGATCACCCGGGCGAGATACCACCCGACGGTGTAGCGGGCGCCGGCGACGAGCGTCAACGCGACCTCGAGCGCAAACCCGCAGCACGTCACCGCCAGCCACAAGGGAACGACCGTGCCGCGGCGGACGAGCACCGTGATCAGCCCGGCCGAGATGACGAACACCCCCACCACCAACGGCACGGTCGTTAGGACCAGCGGGTGATAGGTGCGCCCCTGCTCCATCGGCGGCGCGATCGAGGCGGCGACCAGCGCGAACGCCACCGCGAAGGCGACGAGACCGACCGTACCGACCGCCCAGGCCCACACGGTGAGCGGCCGCTCCCGCGGTGTCGCGTGATCCTCGCGCACCATCAGCGTGACGTAGGCGATGGCGACCAGCACGAAGCTGAAGTGCCAAAGCGAATACAGCCACGCGGCGGGCTCAGAGCCGTGCAAGACCCCCGGCGGCGTCCAATTCTCGGGGAACACGAGGCCATACGGGATGACGATCAGTCCGGTGAAGAGGTAGCCGCAAGCCAGGACGACGACCGAACGCGAGCGCGATGCGGCCGCGTCGCGGAACAGCAGATACGCCGTGATCAGGTCGATGGCGGCGATCAGCGCCACCGTCGCGGCGACGAACGCCGGGACCTCGGGGAGATCGTCTTTGACGTGCGGCAGCGCCGCCAGGGCGAACGCCGTCAGCACCGCCGCCACGCCCCCGGCCAGGAGGCGTTGGCGTTGGCTCGATGGGAACGTCGAGAGGCTCCCCGGAACGCCGGCTCGGCGACCGCGATCGGCCGACATAATCAGCGCTACTTCGCGACGGCCGCCACGCAGCTCTCGTCGCCGAGCGAACCTAGGCCAAGTCTTAACAGAAGTACGCGGGCGCCTCCCCGATGCCTACGAACGAGCGCCCGCGCATCATCGGGCTCGCGTCGACGTGACAGAGCGTTAGCGAGCGCGTTTCGGGGGTGGCCGCAAGGGTTTTTTCTTCTTCTCGCTCTTGGTTCCGATCCGATACTCGGGTCGGTATCCCGGCCTGGACGCCTCGGTGCGGTGCCTCCAGCAGTATCCGGTCTTGGATTCTGTGCGCTCTTCGCAGAGATCCAGCTGGCACTTCATCGTTGAATAGACTCTCTCGAGGGCGACTAGGCCCCTCAAAAGCAGAAAACCTCAGCACAGGTGAGGTTTTCTGCAGGGTTCTGAAGCTCCCGGAGTTGGACTCGAACCAACGACCCGCTGATCAACAGTCAGCTGCTCTAGT
>Ga0302324_100012417_pt1 | contig 17365 bp, 11 predicted proteins | sample Palsa_T0_1_FD_201949 | JGI IMG/M metagenome (GOLD analysis project Ga0302324, IMG submission 201949) | Peat permafrost microbial communities from Stordalen Mire near Abisko, Sweden - Palsa_T0_1 | ecosystem: Environmental > Terrestrial > Soil > Palsa > Peat permafrost | place: Sweden: Abisko...
AGCGACCATCACACCCGGATAGATCCAGTAGTAGAGGTGAGATCCCCAGCCGACGATGAACTTCATCAGGCGGGCGTATGGCCAGGCCTTTTCGTGATTGAGGAACGACTGCTCCGCGAAGTAATACGAACTGCCAGTGCCGGGGTACAGCTTCGCCATTTCCGCATAACAGACGGCGGTGGCGAGGCAGAGCAGAAGGGCGAATACGATGCCAATCCACATCGACGGCGCGGTCGCGCCTTCCGTCGCCTGTGAGTAATAGGTGAGCCAAAGGAAAGCGCCGGGGGCGATGAGCGCCATCGCGTTCATCGTTAACCCGGTCAATCCTAAGGTAGCCTGCATCTCACCGGTTGTCTTTTCGGCCATGTAGACTCTCCTTGTGAGGATAGGAAAAACCTGAGGGCCGGAGCGTATATGGCTATAAGGAATTCGTAAAATGCAACGTTTCGATGGCAGGGATAGACGTTTCAAATGGCCTGGAAAGGGGTTCTGCGCGAGGGCTGTGACGCGGATTGTTCACGGAGTGTGCGGTGTGCTAACTTCGCTTTCCGGCCGAGGTGCTTTGGTAATCACTTCTTTCTTGGAAGCTTACAGATTCACAAGAGGCAAACATATTTCGAGGGAGGTAGATAGCCTTGGTTCGTAACTATGGCGGGCAAACGCCTAAAATTGCTGAATCGGCGTACGTCGATCCACGGGCGGTGGTGATCGGCGACGTTACCGTTGGAGAACACTCGAGCATATGGCCGTGCGCGGTGGCACGCGGCGATTGCAACTGGATTCGCATTGGGGCGCGAACGAGCATCCAGGACGGCTCGGTGCTGCATGTCGAACAAGAGAAGCATCCGCTGATTGTGGGTGACAACGTGACCGTTGGACATAACGTAATTCTGCACGGCTGCACGGTCGAGTCGGACTGCCTGATTGGAATGGGCAGCATCATCTTGAACGGCGCGAAGATTGGCCGGGGAAGCGTGATCGCCGCAGGAACGGTGATCGCTGAGGGCGCGGAAGTGCCGCCGGGGAGCGTGTTTATGGGCATCCCGGGAAAATTCCGTCGCGAAGTGACCGACGCTGAGCGCGCGCGCATTAGCGCCGGCGCCCAGCATTATGTCGATTACAAGAATCAATATAAGAAGGAAGCGGCTGGCGGCAAGTAAGTGGCTGCCTGATGGGGCCGCGGGTTTGAGCTTATAGGGCGCGTTTGAATGCTTTGTCTCCCCTGATAGTATGTTCGGATGACTTTGGGCCGTGACACCGCACAGCAATGACAGAAAAAAGACAATTTAGAGCGATTAAAGGCACGCGCGACATCCTGCCTCCGGATTCGGCGCTGTGGAATTGGTTCGAGCGCACGGCGCGCGAAGTGTTCGAGTCCTACGGCTTCAGTGACATTCGCTTGCCGATTTTCGAGGAGACGGATTTGTTCGCGCGCTCGGTTGGCGCCGATACGGACATCGTGGGCAAGGAAATGTATACCTTCGCGGACCGGGACGAAACGTCGATAAGCTTGCGGCCGGAAGCGACGGCGAGCGTGGTGCGGGCGTATATCGAGCATGGGATGCATACGCTGCCGGGCAATGTGAAGATCTACTACGCAGGGCCGATGTTTCGTCGCGAGCGTCCGCAAAAGGGACGCTATCGGCAGTTCTATCAGGTGGGCGCGGAGGTACTCGGGCAGTCGGACGCGCCGGGGATCGATGCGGAAATCCTGGAAATGCTGCTCGTACTGTTCCGCCGGGTCGGCCTGGCGAAAACGACGCTGTACGTGAACTCGATCGGCTGTAAGGAGTGCCGTCCGAAGTACGTTGAACTCCTGCGTACGGAATTGCTGAAGGTGAAGGACAGCCTGAAAGAGGACAGCCAGCGGCGCATCGAGACGAACCCGCTGCGGGTGCTCGACTCCAAGGTGCCTGATGAGCAGGCGATCATCGAAAAGCTGCCGCGAATTTCGGATCACCTTTGCGAGGCGTGCCGCGAGCACTTTGCAAAGCTAAAGGATGAACTCAGCCTGCGTGGTGTGGCCTATCAGGAGAACTGGCGGCTCGTGAGGGGGCTCGATTACTACACTCGGACCACTTTCGAAGTGACGGCCGAGGGCCTTGGCTCGCAAAACGCGGTATGCGGCGGTGGGCGCTACGATGGGTTGGTAGAGTTATTGGGCGGGCATCCGACGAAGGGGATCGGGTTCGCTATCGGTACGGATCGCGCGATCCTGTCGATACAAGAAAGCGGCAATTTGCCTCAGCTGTCCAGGCTAGAAGTGTACGTCGCGTGGATGGGGCTGCCGGCGTACCCGGCGGCGGTGGCCGTTGCGAGGAAGCTGCGCGAACGCGGGCTGGCCGTGGAGCTGCCTGCCGAAGAAATGAAGTTCAAGAAGTCGCTGGGGCTGGCGGACAAGCTTGGGGCGCGGTACGCGCTGATTCTGGGCGAAGATGAAGTCGCGTCTGGAACGTTTACGCTGAAGCGCCTTGCCGATGCGCAGCAAGAAAAACTGGACGAGGCCGAATTGCTGGAGTATTTGGAATCCGAACGGCAGCGAATTCACTAGCCACTCGAAGGCGGGAAATCGTGCTGGATACTCTCGGAAATCTGAAGCGGACAAAATATTGCGGCGCGCTGCGGGCAGCGGATGCCGATACGGAGGTCGTGCTGATGGGCTGGGTTCATCGGCGGCGCGACCTCGGGCAGTTGATCTTTATCGACTTGCGCGACCGCGCGGGCATCGCGCAAATCGTGTTCAACAAGGAGCAGCATCCGGAGGCCCAGGCGAAGGCCGAAGAGCTGCGGTCGGAATTTGTGGTAGCAGTGGAAGGGCGCGTGGTGAAGCGGCAGAAGGCTAATCCCGAAATTGCGACCGGCGAGGTGGAAGTCATCGCCACGCGGTTACACATCCTGAACAACGCAAAGACGCCTCCGTTTACCGTGGAAGACCAGGCAACGGCCAGCGAAGAAACGCGGCTGCGCTACCGCTATCTCGATCTGCGGCGCCCGCGGCTGCACGGAAACATCGAGTTGCGGCATCGCATCGTGCTGGAAATGCGCAAAGCCCTCGACGAGCTTGGCTTTTTCGAGATCGAAACTCCCATGCTGACGCGCTCGACGCCCGAGGGCGCGCGCGACTATCTGGTGCCCAGCCGCGTGCATCACGGACAGTTCTACGCTCTGCCGCAGTCGCCGCAGATTTTCAAGCAGATCCTGATGATCTCCGGGATGGACCGCTACTTTCAGATCGTCCGCTGCTTCCGGGACGAGGATTTGCGCGCCGACCGCCAGCCGGAATTCACGCAGCTCGATTTGGAGATGTCGTTTCCGCGCCAGCAGGATATTTTCGAAGCTATCGAGCGGGTGATGGAGCGCGTGTGCGCCGTAGTGGGTGTCGCAGCAAAGGGGCCATTCCGGCACCTGGATTATAAGGAAGCCCTCGGACGATATGGCTCCGACAAGCCGGACCTGCGGTTTGGGATGGAGCTGCAAAATGTGACGCCGTATTTCGATGCGGCGCGCGCGGTGCTGCACGTCGAGGGCAACGTGCAGGCGGTGGTTGCGCCGGGAGCGGCAGCGTGGTCGCGCAAGCAGTTGGACGAGCTAACGGAATTTGCCAAAGCGGCGGGCGCGCGCGGCGTCTATACGATAAAGGTGACGGCGGAGGCAATTACGTCGCCGCTGGAAAAGAATCTCGGCGCGGACGGGCTGAAGAAGCTCGCCGAAGCTGTGGGCGCGAAGCCCGGAGATCTGATCGTCGCCGTGAGCGCTAGGGAACAGCTTCCGCACAGCGACACGTCCCTTGGCGTCGCCGGGCAGATTCGGCTGCACCTCGGCGACAAACTAAATCTCATCGACCGCACCAAGTGGGAGTTCTGCTGGATCACCGGCTTCGCGCTCTTCGAATGGAGCGAGTCGGACAAGCACTGGGTGAGCGCGCAGCATCCGTTCACGGGGATCGTCGAGGAAGATATCGAAAAGCTGGAAACTGCGCCGTGGGAGTGCCGCTCCAAGGGCTACGACCTGGTGCTAAACGGCAACGAGCTTGGCTCCGGCAGCATACGAATTCACCGCCAGGATGTGCAGGCGCGCATGTTCAAGGCGCTCGGCCTCTCGGACGAGCAGGCGCGGCAGCGGTTCGGATTTTTTCTCGACGCGCTCACCTATGGCACGCCGCCGCACGGCGGCATCGCGCTGGGCGTCGATCGCATCACCATGCTGCTCGCGGGCGAAAAATCGCTACGCGACGTCATCGCTTTCCCCAAGACGACCAAGGCGCAGGATTTGATGGCCGAGTCGCCCAGCGCCGTCGATACGGCACAGCTCGATGAGCTGGGAATTCAGATCAAGGAGCCGGGCAAGTAGCGGAATAAGTTGATGTCGCGAATTCGCATACTTCCGGAAAACGTCGCCAACAAGATTGCGGCGGGCGAGGTGGTCGAGCGGCCCGCGTCGGTAGTGAAGGAGTTGCTCGAAAACGCGCTGGACGCCGGGGCGCGCTCCATCCGCATCGAAGTGGAGTCGGGCGGCAAGCGCATGATCCGCGTGATCGATGACGGCAGCGGAATGAACCACGACGACGCGCTGCTGGCTTTCGAGCGTCACGCCACGTCGAAACTGCGCACCGCCGACGATCTGCTTTCCATTGCCACGCTAGGGTTCCGGGGTGAGGCGCTGCCTTCGATTGCCGCAATTTCGCGTCTGTTGCTCGAAACGCGCACGGCGGAAGAAGAGCAGGGAACGCGGATCGAATTCGCGGGCGGCAAGATCCTGGGAGTCAAGCCCGCGGGCGTGCCAGCGGGAACGTCCATCAGCGTCGCCGATATTTTTTATGGCGTTCCGGCACGGCGCAAGTTCCTGAAGTCGGAAACCACCGAGCTGGGGCACATCGCATCGCTGGTGACGCATTACGCGCTAGCCCACCCCGAAGTGCAGTTCCTACTGAAGACGCCATCGCAGGAAATGCTCAACTGTCCTTCGGTTGAAAAGATTGCCGACCGCGTGTACCAGGTTTTTGGTCGGCACGCGCTCGACGAGCTGGTGGAGATTCCCGCAAGCGAAGGCCCGGTGCGCACGGCGGTAACCGAGCCGGCGCTGGAAGCGGACGAACACGCCGCTACCATGCGCGTGACTGGCTTTACGTCGCGCCCCGAAGTGCAGCGCGCCAACCGCAACGGGATTTACATTTTCGTGAACCGGCGGCTGGTGCGCGACCGCCTGCTGCTGCACGCCATCAGCGAGGCCTATCGCAACATCATTCCTCCGGGAACTTTCCCCACCGTGCTGCTGTTTCTCGAGCTGCCCTGCCAGGAAGTGGACGTGAATGTTCATCCCGCGAAGATCGAGGTGCGCTTCCGGCATCCGCAATTCGTTCACGATTTCACGCGCGATGCGATTCGCCACGCGCTTTCGCTGGCGCGGTCCATTCCGGGATTTCCTGCGGGACGAGCGGCGCAGGCCGAAATATCCCTGGCGGCAGCAGCCGCTTCGGCATCCGGCACGGGCGGTATGGCGGCGCCCGGTGCTTTCCCTGGGCCGCCTCGCGCGGAGATTCCCGCGTCTTTCGCATCTGCGTCCGCAGGGATTGCCGAAGGGTTTGAATTGAGTGGAGCGCCCGACCGCCCGTTCGCGCAGCGCCTGGGGTTTGATACCGGCAGCATGGGAATGAATTTCCCGATGCCGCAGACGGCAGCGCTTGGCGAGCCGGAACCGCAAGCGAGGCCGGAAACGCCGGGATCGCTTCCAAGTCCGGAACAGATTGCCGACCTTAAGCCGCTCGGGCAGGTGAGCGCGAGCTTCATCGTGGCCGTAAATAGCGAAGGACTTTGGATCATCGACCAGCACGTAGCCCACGAGCGCGTGCTTTTCGAACAACACCTGCGGGCGCGGCGAGAAGGCACGGTGTCCGGGCAACGGCTGCTGGTACCGATCGTCGCCGATTTGGATCCGAGGCAATTGGCCATCTTCGAGCAGATCGAAGAAGAACTCGCGGCCAATGGATTCGAGGCCGGGCTGGCCGGCGGTCGGAGCGTGGCCATTCATGCGGCGCCTGCGGGAATTGCCAGCTCGGAGACGGAGAAGTTGCTATACGAAATTCTGGATGGTATCGCGCGCGAGAATCAGGCGATCTCGATCGATTCGCTGCAGTCGCAAATCGCGGCTTCGACTTCATGCCACGCGGCGATCAAGGTAAATACGCCGCTCGATCAGAAAAAAATGGAGTGGTTGCTCGGTGAGCTTGCAAAGACCGAGTACCCGATGAGTTGCCCGCACGGGCGGCCGATCGTCCTGCGCTACTCGGTGCGGGAGATCGAGCGGGCGTTCAAGCGGATTTAATGGCGGAGCGCAAACTGATCATTGCGATCGACGGGCCGGTAGGCTCGGGAAAAAGCACTGTAGCACGGCGGATTGCCGAGATCCTGGGCTACGTCTACATCGATTCGGGCGCGATGTACCGGTCCGTCGCGCTGAAGGCGCTCCGGCGGGGCATTTCGCTGGCAGATGGCGAGGCGCTGACCGCGCTCACGGGCCACACCCGAATCGATCTGCGCACCGAGGGCGGTTCGCAGAAGGTGCTGCTCGATGACGAGGACGTGACCGCCGCGATCCGCAAGCCGGAAGTGGCGCAGGGGGCTTCGCAAGTGGCCGTAGTCCCGGGCGTGCGAGAGCTGTTAGTTGCAGAACAGCGCCGGGCGGGCGCGCCGGGCGGAGTAGTGATGGAGGGCCGAGACATCGGCAGCGTGGTGTTCCCCGATGCGGATCTGAAGATTTTCCTTACGGCTTCGCCGGAGATACGCGCGGGGCGGCGCTGGCGAGAACATGAGCAAAAAGGCGACGCCATCGACTTGCCGCGCACGCTGGAAGAAATCCAGGAGCGCGACCAGCGCGACCGCGAGCGCGCGACGTCACCTCTAGTACAGGCGCCCGACGCGGTGGTGGTGGACAGCACCGCGATGGAGCCCGAAGAAGTGGCGCGTCTGGTGGTGATGCTTGCGCGCGAGCATGCTCACGCGCCGCTGCGCGCGCCGTCAAAATAAGTTCAGATCGAGCTCACCCGGGAGGCAGTATGAGATCCCTGTTTTGCGTCGCGATTTTGCTCACCCTTGCGGGAGCCAGCCCCGAGCCAGCTTCCGCGCAGGCCCCTTCGTCACCGGCCGCCAATTCCGCGAATGCCGCGCGCCAGCTGCGCGCTTTCCTGACCATCGACTGGAAATACTGGATGGCTCAGGATCCGGAAGACGCGACGGCCTTCGGTTACCCGGGCCAGAATGCCCACTGGCCTGATTTATCTCCTGCGGCCATCGAAGGCCGAAAACGCCACCTGGAGAAGGAATTGGCCGATATGAAAGCCATTCCGCGCAATCAATTGCCCGCCGGGGAACAACTTAACTACGACTTGTACCTGGCGCTACTCGAACGGGCGCAAGAGGGCGTTCGCTTCCACGACGAAAGCATTCCCATGCTGGGGGTCGTGCCGGTGAATCTGTATATGCCGATCAATCAGATGCAGGGGCTGCTTTCGGACGTTCCGAGCACAATCAGCCAGATGCCTGCGGAACATCCCAGCGACTACCAGGATATTCTCGCGCGGCTCAACGCCATTCCCGCGTTCGTCGATCAGACCCTTGCGCTGATGAGAGAAGGGATGGCTCACGGCTGGACGCCGCCGAAGATCACTATGCGCGATGTGGCGCAGCAGGCTGCGAGCCAGATCGTGCCGGACCCCATGGCCAGCCCTTTGCTGGCGGCCTTCAAGAAATATCCGGACACGTTCAGCGAGGCGCAGAAATCTGATTTCACAGCAAAAGCGAAGGCTGCGTATCTCGAAAAAGTGTCTCCGGCCTTTGCAAAGTTACGCGATTTCCTCGCGCAGACCTATGTGCCCGCTTGCCGCGACTCGATTCCGGTGACCGGTCTGCCGGACGGAGCCGACTACTACAGGTATTTGGTGCGCTGGCAGACGACCACGAACCTTACCCCGGCGCAGATTCACGATGTCGGGCTTCAACAGGTGAAGGAGCTGGGCGAGCAGATCGCGCAGGTAGCGGCGCAGTCCGGATATGCGGGGCGCACCGCTGATTTCGAGAACTTCATGCGCACCGACCCGCAGTTCGTGGCCACGAAGAAGGAAGATCTTTTGATGGTTTACCGCGATGCGGCCAAACGAGCGGATCCCCAGCTGACCTATCTTTTCGGCAAATTACCGCGGTTGACCTACGGCGTAAGGGCGGTGCCGGATGCCATAGCGCCTTCGGAGACCGACGCGTATTACGAGCAAGGTTCGCCCGCCGCCGGCCGGCCTGGCTATCTCTATGTAAATACCTACAAGCTCGAGGAGCGGCCGAAGTGGGAGGCGGAAGACACCATCCTGCACGAAGGCGTCCCGGGCCACCATTTGCAGTTTTCCTTGGCCCAGGAGATGGAAGGCGTGCCGGAATTCCGCCAGCAACTCAGCTACAGCGCTTATGCCGAGGGCTGGGCGCTGTACTCGGAAAGCCTGGGAACGGAAATGGGGTTCTACACCGATCCATACATGAAATATGGATATTTGAGCGGGATGATGTGGCGCGCGGTGCGGCTAGTTGTCGATACCGGCATGCACTCGACGGGGTGGAGCCGCGACCAGGCCATCTCCTACTTCTCCGAGAACACCGGGTTGCCAATGCAAACGGCGATTGCGGAGATCGACCGCTACATCGTGTGGCCGGGACAGGCGCTGGCCTACAAAACCGGGCAACTCAAGATTCGCGAGCTGCGGACTCGAGCGGAAAAGGAACTGGGCACGAACTTCAATGTGCGCGCTTTTCACGACACGGTGGTCGATGAAGGGGCGCTGCCGCTCGATCTTCTGGAGAAGCGCGTGAATGAATGGATCGGGCGCGAGAAGGCCAAGGCCCCAAAGCCCACAGGTGTCAAACCCACGAAGCAATGAGTCCGAACTGATCTATTAAGTAGCCGCGTTGCGCTGGACGCTCAGGCTGGGCTAGACATCGAAGCCAGAAATTCGCCGTTGGTTTTCGTTTTCGAGAGGCGGCCGAGCAGCAGCTCCATGGCCTCGACCGTCGACAGCGGGCTGAGCACTTTGCGAAGCACCCAGATCCGGTTCAGCTCGTCGGGCGGAAGCAGCAGCTCATCTTTTCGCGTACCCGAGCGGTTGATGTCGATGGTCGGGAAGACGCGCTTGTCGACCAGCTTGCGGTCCAGGTTGATTTCCATGTTGCCGGTGCCCTTAAACTCCTCGAAAATCACGTCGTCCATGCGGCTCCCGGTGTCGATCAGCGCGGTTGCCATGATTGTTAGCGAGCCGCCCTCTTCGATGTTACGTGCGGCGGCGAAGAAGCGCCGCGGACGCTGCAAGGCATTGGCGTCGATACCGCCGGAAAGCACTTTGCCGGAAGGCGGCGTGACGGCGTTGTAGGCGCGTCCCAGACGCGTGAGCGAGTCCAGCAGGATGACTACGTCCCGCTTGTGTTCCACCAACCGCTTCGCTTTTTCCAGCACCATCTCTGCCACCTGAATGTGGCGTTGCGGCGGTTCGTCGAAGGTCGAGCTGATTACTTCGCCCTTCACGGTGCGCTGCATGTCGGTTACTTCTTCGGGCCGCTCGTCAATGAGCAGCACGATCAGCGCGATTTCCGGATGGTTCGCAGTGATGGAGTTCGCGATGGACTGCAGCATCATCGTCTTGCCGGTGCGCGGAGGAGCCACGATTAATCCGCGCTGGCCCTTGCCGACGGGGCAGAGCATGTCCAGCACGCGGCCGGTGAGATTTTCCTTGGTCGTCTCCAGGCGGATGCGGTCCTGAGGGTAGAGCGGCGTCAGGTTATCGAAGAAGATCTTGTTGCGAGTGACCTCGGGATCCTCGAAGTTGACCGCTTCGACTTTGATCAGCGCGAAGTAGCGTTCGCCGTCCTTGGGCGGGCGAACTTGCCCTGAGACGGTGTCGCCAGTGCGCAAGTCGAATTTCCGGATCTGCGAGGGCGAGACGTAGATGTCGTCCGGTCCCGGCAGGTAGTTGTATTCCGGGGCGCGCAGGAATCCGAAGCCGTCCGGCAGGCACTCGAGAACGCCTTCGGAGAAGATCAATCCGTTCTTTTCGGTCTGCGCGCGCAGGATTTGGAAAATCAGCTCCTGTTTGCGCATGCCGGAAGATCCGGGGATGTTCAGCTCCTTGGCAATCTTGGCCAGATCGGTGATGTTCTTGTCTTTCAGTTCTGCAAGGCTGATGCTCATTATTTCTTTCCTTCTCAAGCCTCTAAATCAGGCGCGACTGCGGTTTGGGGTTGGAATCGATCCGGGGCGGGGCGCGTTCGTTTGAGGCACTCTATCCCAGATTTGAAAATGGTTTTGCGACAGAAAATCCATGCGCTTCGGTCTCCGGCTCAAGCGCCGGAGCACTACCGGAGGGGGCCGAAGGGCTTAATTGGTCAATTCATTGTCCTGCGTGACATCCGTGCCGAACTTGGGCTCCACCTCTGGAACCGGATGCGCGGGGATCGGCAGCGGCTTTTCGAGCGCAAGGTGCAAGACTTCATCCATGGATTCCACGAAATGGATGGACATCTGCGCTTGAATCTCCGGCGGAATATCCGCCAGATCCTTTTCATTGTCCTTGGGAAGAATGATGGTGCGCAATCCGACGCGGTGCGCGGCCAGCAGTTTTTCCTTCACGCCGCCGATAGGCAGCACGTGGCCGCGCAGCGTGATTTCGCCGGTCATGGCTACGTCGCAGCGCACCGGAATGCGCGTCAACGCGCTGACGATCGAGGTGCATAGCGTAATTCCGGCCGATGGACCGTCCTTGGGGATAGCTCCTTCGGGCACGTGCACGTGAATGTCGAGATGGCGATAGAAATCCCGTGGCAGACCGAAAAGGTGGCTGCGCGAGCGCACATAACTCATTCCCGCCTGCGCCGACTCCTGCATCACGTCGCCAAGTTTGCCGGTCAGCGTCAGTCGCCCTTTGCCCTGCATCAGCATGGCCTCTGTCGAAAGCACTTGCCCGCCGACTTCGGTCCATGCCAGACCCGTGGTGTGTCCGATTTCGTTTTTCTTTTGGGCAAGGAAGTCGCGGTACTTCAGGATGCCCAGATACTCGTTGACGTTTGTCTCGGCAAGCTCTATGGAAACGTTTTTGCCTTCAGCCACAACCTTGCGCGCCACCTTGCGGCACACGTTCGCGATTTCGCGGTCCAGATTGCGCACACCCGCCTCGTGCGTGTAATGGCGGATGACGTGGGTGATGGCCTCATCGGTGAACTTCACTTGCGTCTTGTTCAGGCCGGTGGCCTCGATCTGACGCGGCACCAGATAGCGCTGCGCGATCTGATGCTTCTCCTGCTCCGTGTATCCCGGCAGCCGCAAAACTTCCATGCGATCCTGCAGCGGCTGCGGAATGGTGTGCAGCACGTTGGCGGTGCAGACGAACATGACCTTTGAAAGGTCGTATTCGACGTCCAGGTAATGATCCGTGAACGAATGGTTCAACTCGGGGTCGAGCACTTCCATCAGCGCGGCCGACGGATCGCCGCGGAAGTCCATGGACATCTTGTCCACTTCATCGAGTACGAAAACCGGGTTCACCGTTCCGGCTTTGCGCATCATCTGAATGATCTGTCCAGGCAGCGCGCCGATGTAAGTGCGCCGATGCCCGCGAATTTCCGCTTCATCGCGCACACCGCCGAGCGATACGCGCACGAACTTCCTGCCAGTCGCACGGCCGATGGACATGGCCAGCGAGGTTTTGCCGACTCCCGGAGGGCCTAAGAAGCACAGGATCGAGCCCTTGGGATTCTTCACCAACTGGCGCACCGCGAGAAACTCAAGAATGCGTTCCTTGATCTTGTCCAGGCCGTAGTGATCTTCGGAGAGAATCCGCTCGGCGCGCTTGATGTCGCGAATTTCCTTCGAGCGCTTCTTCCAGGGTACCGCCAGCAGCCAATCCAGGTAGTTGCGCGAGACGGTGGACTCCGCCGACATGGGCGGCATCATCTCCAGCCGCCTCAGCTCCTGCAGGGCCTTTTCCATGGGGCCCTCTGGCATGCCGGAGCTCTCAATCTTCTTTTTCAACTGCTCCATTTCGCTGGCTTCGCCGCGCCCCAACTCCTTTTGGATGGCCTTCAACTTCTCGTTGAGGTAGTACTCTTTCTGGGCGCGTTCCATCTGGCGCTTCACGCGCGTGTTGATGGAGCGATCAACATTCAGCTTCTCGATTTCCACTTCCAGGATATCGGCGATGCGGTTCAGCCTCTCGATAGGCTCGAAGATTTCCAGAAGCTCCTGCTTTTCATCCACGGGAATCTGCAGGTTCGCGGCCACCGCGTCGGCCAGCTTGCCGGGATCCTCCACACGCACGGCGGCGATCATGGTGTCGTAGTTCAAGCTCTGCGAAAGCTTGACGTATTGCTCGAAAAGATTGGTAACGCGCTCACCAGCCTGCTGTGTGGCGGGGCCGGGCTCGGACTTCACAGGGACCGTACGCACCGTAGCGCGGAAGAAGCCCTCGTCGTTGGTTACCAGCAAGACTTTGGCGCGTTCGACACCCTCGACCAGAACCTTGATGTTGCCGTCGGGCAGCTTCACGCTCTGCACAATGTTGGCGAGCGTTCCGACCTGATAAATCTCTTCCGGTTTGGGATCGTCGACCGACGCGTCGTGCTGCGTGACGAGGAAAATCTTCTTGTCCCCCGCCAACGCTTCTTCGAGCGCCCGTACCGAGGCTTCGCGGCCAACGATGAAGGGATGCATCATCTCCGGGAAGATGACCATGTCCCGCACCGGCATCATCGGTACGCGCTTTCCCTCGAGTTTTTCTTTGCTAAACATGGCTGAATATGGAATTTTCTTGAATTTCCCTGCAAGCCGCCGCAAATCGCCTTCCCGCGGTACGGGCACTGCGCGCCGCATCCGCAGCGCGGCAAGAAACTTGAAAGACTATCCGGCCTTTTCTAACAGGCCCCAGTTGATTTCGCGGCCCTTGACCATATCCGCGGTCACCACAAAGTCGCGTAATTTTCTCTGCGCGGGCAGGTGGTACATCATCTCCAGCATCAAGTCTTCGAGAATCATGCGCAGGCCGCGGGCTCCCACCTTGCGCTGCAAGGCCAGCTCCGCCACCGTCTCGAGGGCGTCGTCCGTAAATCGCAGGCGAACATTTTCAAACTCAAATAATCTCTGATACTGGCGCACCAGCGCATTTTTCGGTTCGGTGAGGATGCGCATCAGCGCGCTCTTATCCAAATCGCTCAGCACGCCCAGCACTGGGAGGCGGCCCACAAATTCCGGGATCAAGCCGTAGCGAATCAGATCCGTGGGCTGCGCCTGCTCCAGCATTTCAATGTTGCGGCGCGTCGCCGTTGTCGGTTGCGAATCGGCATGGAAGCCCAACGACTTCTGCCCCACGCGGCGCTCAATGGTCTTTTCCAGCCCCACGAAGGCCCCGCCGCAAATAAACAGGATATTCGTGGTGTCGACGGGTGTAAATTCCTGGTGCGGATGCTTGCGGCCGCCCTGCGGCGGCACGTTGGCGATAGTTCCTTCCAGGATCTTCAAGAGCGCTTGCTGCACGCCTTCGCCCGATACGTCGCGGGTGATGGACGGGTTCTCGTCCTTCTTCGAAATCTTGTCGATCTCGTCAATATATATGATGCCTTGCTGCGCCTTTTGGACGTCTCCGTCGGCGGCCTGCAAGAGCTTCAAAATAATATTTTCGACGTCCTCGCCCACGTAGCCGGCTTCGGTAAGCGTGGTCGCGTCGACGATGGCGAACGGCACGTCCAACATGCGGGAGAGCGTCTGCGCCAGAAGGGTCTTGCCCGTGCCCGTCGGACCGATCAGCAGGATGTTCGACTTCGTCAATTCCACGTCGCCCGGTTGGCGATTAAGGAAAATGCGCTTGTAGTGGTTGTAAACCGCCACGGCCAGCTTCTTTTTCGTTTTATCCTGGCCGATCACATACCCGTCGAGGAAGGCCTTGATCTCTGGCGGACGGGGAAGCCGCTTGTTGGCCGGGCTGGCTTGCTCGCGTTTCTCGTCTTCCAGAATCTGCTGGCAGACGCCCACGCACTCGTTGCAAATGTACGAGCGGGGATATTCCGATGGAGAGCTGATGAGCTTCTCCACCTGCTCTTGCGTCTTATGGCAAAAAGAGCAGCGCAAAGGTTCTTCTGGGGTAAATCGTTTCACAGACAACGCCCCCTCACCGAGCCGCCACACCCACGATCCATCTGACGCCTATTGTAAACCCGGAACGGTTCCCATTCGATCAGGATTCATCGACTCGATTACTAACCGTTAGGAAACACGTCTAGCGGTGCTTGGTGATGATTTCATCCACGATGCCGTAGTCCTTCGCCTGATCGGCAGTCATGATGAAGTCCCGCTCGACGTCCTTCTCGATCTTTTCTTCCGGCTGGCCGGTATGAAAGGCCAGAAGCTTGTTCAGCGACTGCCGGGTGCGAATGATTTCCTTGGCGTGAATATCGATGTCCGTGGCCTGTCCCGAAAGACCGGACATCCAGGGCTGATGGATCAGCACCCTCGAATTCGGAAGTGCGTAGCGCTTCTTCGGTGTCCCGGAAGCCAGCAACACCGCTGCAATGGAAGCCGATTGGCCGATGCAATACGTCACCACGTCGGGCCGCACGAATTGCATGGTGTCGTATATGGCCATGCCCGCGGAGATGGAGCCGCCGGGCGAATTGATGTAAATCGAGATGTCTTTTTCTGGATCCTCGGATTCGAGGAACAGCAGTTGCGCGGTCACCAGGTTGGCCACGTGATCGTCGATCGGCGTGCCAATGAAGATGATGTGGTCTTTCAGCAGCCGGGAATAGATGTCATAGGCGCGTTCTCCCCGGTTGGTCTGCTCGACCACCATGGGAACCAGCGTTGTGGCACGCGGAATTGCGTCGTCGTTTTGTCTCATTAGGAGTATTTTTTCGCGCTGAGGAACCCGAACCGGAAGCTACTTTTCACCGTCTGCTGTCGCCTCAATCCGGGAGTTGCGGTAGAGCCACTCGATTGTTTTGTTGCTGCGCAGCTTCGATTTCATGCTATCGAGTGCTCCTTGCTTTGTCAAGCGAGCGCGCAAAGCTGTCGCTGATTCGCCACTGCGTTCCGCCATCGCAGTGATCTCTTTTTCCAATTCTTCATCCGTCACTTCGATCTTCTCCGCGCTGGCGATGCGGTCCAGTAGCAATTCCGCTTTCACGTCGTTCACCGCCGCGTCTCGTTGACGTTTCCGCAGCGACACCCAGTCCAAATTCACGGCTCGCGGATCGACCCCCTGCGCCGCAAGCGATCGCATCACGCGTTCCAGCCGCGTGTCCATCTGTCCCTCGATCAGCGCCTCGGGCACGGGGAAATCATGCTGCTTCACTAGTTCGGCCAGGATTCGTTCTCGGCCCTGCACTCCCTTTTCATGTTCCTTGGCTGCGTCCAGATTTTCGCGAATTTTTCTGCGAAGGTCGTCCAGGGTGGAAATGCCGCTGTCCGCTTCGCCGGTTTGCTGCTCGCGTGCCGCTGCCTGATCTTTTGCGAACTCATCATTCAGCTCCGGCAGCTTCTTTTCCTTGATACCCCGCACTTCCACGGTGTAGTCGTAGCTCTTGCCTGCCAGCTTGGGATCGGGATAGTCATCCGGATAGCTCGACGCGAACCGCTTGGTTTCGCCGGGATTGGCGCCGCGAAGATTTTCGGTGAAGCTGCCCAGCGTTTCCTCGGCCCCGACGTGGCACAGCACATCGTCGGCTTCGATCGGTTCGCCGCCGTTGGTCGGCGTGCCCTGGAGCTTGATCTGAACGTAGTCGCCATCTTGCGCCGCACGTCCCTCAACCGGCACGAACGTGGCCGCGCGCTCACGCAACTCCGCGAGGGCTTTGTCCACTTGCGCATCGCCGACTTCGATCTCATCGATCTTAATTTCCAGGTTCTTGTAATCCTTCAGCTCGAATTCCGGCAGCACTTCAAAAACCGCTCGAAAACGCAGTGGTTCGCCTTCCTTGAATTCGACCTTGTCGACTTCCGGACGCGTGACCGGAATCATCTTCTTGTCGTCGAGCGCCTTCTCGAGGAATTCCGGCACGAGCGATTGCACTACTTCGCCTTGAATATCGTCGGCGAATCGGCGCCGCACCAGTGTCACAGGGGCTTTGCCGGGACGGAAGCCCGGGATGCGGGCCACACGCGCGAGGTCGCGCGCCACCTTTTCCGTGGCCTTCTGTACGTTCTCAGCCGGAATTTCCAGCTCGATTTCGCGTCTGCAGGTTGCTTCAGTCATAGAAGATCTTTCTCAGCGTAAGACCGAGCGAATGGATTCGGAAACCGTGGTTCGCCTGATCGGAAATAAAAACAAGGCAGGGAAAAGCCCCGCACCGCAATCGAAACTCAGTATAGGGAATCGGCCGACGCGCGTCAACCCGCGCCCGCCGCGACCCAGTGTTTCCGTTTGCCCTTGCCGCATCGATCAGAGGGCGGCCGGACCGACAAGAGCCTGTCTTACCCGCGGTGGATCGCCGTGCGTTCAACTGTCCGAAGCCTGCCCTCAAGTACAGGTGTTTTTCGGCTCCTCAACGGCTAGCCTCTTCACCGCGTCCATTCGACTCGCAAGGATCGTGAGACCCTAGACTGAAGAATGCTCGTCTCTCGGCCGATTCACAAGATAACGGATCGTCGGGTCATTAGATGTTGATAAGGAGCCGCGCGTGAGACGGAAGCTCGATCAACTCGTCGCAGTGGCGGCACTGATGAGTTTGTGCGCGTGCGCGGGAGTCGTCGGCAAGGGCCCGAGTGGAAACCCGGGTTCCAGTGTCGCGCCCACCATCACCGCGCAGCCCTCAAGCCAAACGGTAGCGACGAACCAGACAGCGACGTTTACCGTCGTGGCGACCGGTGATCCGGCACCCACCTACCAATGGCAGAACGCAGCGACCGGCGCGAATATCGCTGGCGCGACATCCGCTGGTTACACGACCCCAGCCGCCACGCTCGCCGACAATGGTTCGAAGTTTCAGGTCGTCGTCGGAAATTCCGCAGGCGCCGTCACAAGCGCCGTAGCGACTCTCACGGTTGACACAACGCCAGGGTTCGCAACGCAACCGGCGAATGTGACCGTCACAGCAGGGCAGGCAGCCACTTTCACGGTCGTCGCTACAGGCACGGCCCCGCTGAGCTATCAGTGGCAGCAGGGAACCACGAACATCGCCGGCGCGACCTCGGCTGTTTACACCATCGCGGCTACGTCACCAAGCAACAACGGATCGACTTTCCGTGTGATCGTAACCAATGCTGTGGGAAATGCGACAAGCAATTCGGCGACGCTCACTGTCGATAGCCCGCCTGCCATCAACATGCAACCGTCTGGCCAGACCGTGATTGCGGG
>Ga0302324_100012421_pt1 | contig 17363 bp, 10 predicted proteins | sample Palsa_T0_1_FD_201949 | JGI IMG/M metagenome (GOLD analysis project Ga0302324, IMG submission 201949) | Peat permafrost microbial communities from Stordalen Mire near Abisko, Sweden - Palsa_T0_1 | ecosystem: Environmental > Terrestrial > Soil > Palsa > Peat permafrost | place: Sweden: Abisko...
GCGCGAGACGTCCGGGCCGGCTCACGCAGGGGAAGATGGACGCGCAAGCGATGGTCCCGGCTCGGATTCACGAACGACGTGGTCACCCGTACCACCGGCTCATCGGCCCTGAGCTCGAGGATGGTCTCGACCTCGACCCGGTGCTCGCCCACCCGTGCCTGTGAGGAACCGTCCACGTGATCGGGCCAGATATACGTTGCAGTGATTCCCGCACTGGCCCGGACCGGCCCCCGTTCGATCACCCGGACCGAGACGGACTCGGGCGCCTCGACCAGGGCGTCGCGTCGCGGGGGGGAGTAGTTGTAGGAGTCCCCGAGGTCACCGCCGTCGACGAGTTGACCGTACCCTCCCTTGCCGTCGAGCGAGAAGGTTCCGCTGTGTGCGTCCACCTCCACCGTGACGAGCCCATTGGAGAGGGACACCGGACCGTCCGGCTCGCCCACGACCACCGGATGGGTCAACGCGGCCGGCGCAAACGACTGCCAGCCGAAACCGGGAACTTCGTGCACCCGGGCCACGATCCGCCGGATGGGGGGCTGATTCAGCTTGATGCGGAACACCGCGTCGGGCCGTGCCCCCAGGCGGGCGTAGATGTCCTGCTTCGCCTCGGAGATGGGGACGTTGGGTCGCTCGTCGGCCCCGATCGTGAGTGTGATGTCGACACCCTCGTCGTCCTCTTCGATGGTGATGTCGTGCAGCCAGGCGTCGTTGTCGATCTTTGGTCCCTGCAGCATGCCCATCACCGTGCGGACGGTGTTGGCATCGAGCACCATCGACCCGGGCAGGCCGGTGCGCTCGGATACGACCTGGACGTCGTCCGTCGGCGGTTCGGCTGCTCCCACGACGAGCTCGACCAGACCCGAACGCGGGCGCGAGACCGGGTTGACGACGTAGGTGCCGGGCTCAGCGAGGGACCGGGCGAGCGACTTGACCGCCCGGTCGGCCAGTCCATCGCCAATGGTCCGGGCCTCGGCGTAGCGATGCAGCACAGCATCGACGACATCGTCGATCGAGCAGGCACAGATGGAATCGTGGGCCGAGTTGCGTACCATCTCCTTCCAGGCGACAGCCAACAGCTCCTCGGGCCAATCGCGCGGGTCCTGAAAAAGAGCGGCGAGTGGTTCGGCCCGCTGCTCCAATGCCCGCTCGGCCAGCGCTCCCATTCGTTTGACGTCCACCCGGTTGGACGTCACCCCCATCAACATGTTGGAACGAAAGCCGCTGCGGAGCTCTCCCTGCCATCGTTCCAATCCCTCCGTGGGGGCGGTGGCGAGATACGCCGGGAGCGAGGTCACTTCGAAGACGAGGTCGTCCTGCAGATCGTTGGCCTCGGCCACGACGCGCCCGAGCCACGGTTGGGGGAAGAGGTGATCCGAGCCGTTCATGCACAAGAGGTCGCCGATCAGGAACTGCTCGACCTCTTGGACGAGGTCTTCGGTGCGCCGGATGAGGGCCTTGGCATCCTCGGGCAGTGCGGCGCCGTTGCCGTATCCCACGGGCAGGTACTCGGCCCGTACGGCGGAGCCGTCGGGCCCCTCCCAGACGAACGCATTCTTCGTGACGGCCGAGGGCACGCCTCGCCACACGACGGCGTGGGCGAACCCGGCGGCACGGAGGATCTGCGGCATCTGCGCGATGTGTCCGAACATGTCGGGCAGATAGCCGATCCCCATGGCCCCCCCGAAGGCGGCTCCCCGCACAAGGCCCATCTGCAGGTTGCGGATGATGGTCTCGCCCGAGGAGAGGAACTCGTCCATCAGGATGTACCAGGGCCCCATGCTGATCCGGCCGGCGGCGGCAAGCTCACGGATGCGCTGCTCGGCCTGCGGTCGGACTTCGAGGTAGTCGTCGACCACCGCCATCTGGCCGTCCAGCATGAAGTAGGGATAGCTGTCGTCCGACTCCAACAGGGGGAGGAGGGTGTCGAGCATGTCGACCAGTTTGAGGCGAAAGTCCTGGTACGACTCATACCATTCGCGGTCCCAGTGGGTGTGCGGGACGATGGCGATGCGGCGGGCTGTCATGTCCGCCAGACTATGACGTGGCGTGGCTCAGCGACAGGACGTGGTCTCGGCGGCCGCGTTCATGAACGACACGGGGCCCCCCGGGCCGGGGCAACGGGAGCCCGGGGCCGCCGCGTTCGCGCCGGGCGATCTTTTGGCCGGCGGCACGCTTCCCCGCCTGTGGACCCGTCTTTGGGAGGCCCGTCCGGATGCGCGCTCACTCATGGACGGGGAGGATCCGGGCGCCGTGCTCGGTGCCGCCGAACTGCTGAGCCGGACCGCATCGGCTGCGGCACGGCTGGCGGCCCAGGGCGTGGAGCCGCGGCAACGGGTCCTGTGGAGCTGCTCCGCCTCCCTGGATTCCATCGTCGCCCTGCTGGGGGCGCTGCGGCTGGGTGCCGTGGTCGTCCCGGTCAATCCCGCGGCGGCCAGGAGCGAACTGCTCTATGTCGTCCACGACGTACTCCCTGCGCTCTCGCTCCTCGATCGCCCCGAGCTCGGACAATGGGTGAAGGCCGACAGCCCCGGGGCCACCGTGCTCTCCCCGCACGAGCTCGGGCGTTCGGAGGCGAGCAGCCGCGACATCATCCTCGATGCCGCCGGGCCTGGTGACGACGCGCTCATCGTCTACACGTCGGGCACCACGGGGGAACCCAAGGGCGCGGTGCACACCCATCGCTCGCTGTTGGCCGGCGTCCAGGCATTGCGGATCGCCTGGGATTGGCACCCCGACGACCGCCTGATCTTGTCGCTCCCCCTGTTTCACGTGCACGGCCTGTGCGCGGGCCTCTTCGGCGCACTGGCGGCCGGAAGCTCCGCCGTGGTCTACGAGCGCTTCGTGCCGACCCAGGTACTCGACGCGGCGCCTGAGAGCACGATGTTCTTCGGGGTGCCCACCATGTATCACCGCCTGGCCGCCACGGGTCGGGCGGCTGAGCTGGCGGCGCTCCGGCTCTGCGTCGCCGGATCGGCGCCGCTTCCGGCTGCCCTGTGGCACGAGTTCCGCCAGGGATACGGCGTCTCCGTGTTGGAGCGATACGGCATGTCCGAGACGTTGTTGACCCTGTCCAACCCGCTGGTCGGGGAGCGACGGCCCGGATCGGTCGGCCTCCCCCTCCCCGGAGTCGAGGCGACGGTGGCGCAGCCCGATGAGCACGGCATCGGCGAGCTGATGGTGCGCGGACCGTCACTGTTCCGTGGCTACTGGGGGCGCCCCGAGGCGTCGGCCGCGGCGTGGAACGAGGGATGGTTCTCCACCGGCGACCTGGCGTCGGTCGGAGAAGACGGCTACTTCTCCATTCGGGGGCGACGCACCGAGCTCATCATCACGGGAGGACACAACGTGTACCCCGCAGAGGTCGAGGCGGTCCTGGGCCGCCATCCATCGGTCGGGGAGATCGCCGTGATCGGGCTGCCGTCGGTGGAATGGGGCGAGTCGGTCACCGCCTTCGTCGTCGGCACCGACGGAGAGCCGGATGTCGATGCGCTGATGGCCCTGGCCGATGAGGAGCTGACCGCGTACAAGCGGCCGCGAGCGTTCCGCGTGGTCGGCGCATTGCCCCGTAATGCCATGGGTAAAGTGATCCGCCGGGATCTCCGTTAGCGGGGAACGGACGCTTCTCACAGCAATTGGTTGCGGTAGCGTGAAGGAATGTCGACATTCCTGATGCTCTCCACCGTGGGGCCCGATGGTGCGGCAACCCTGGCCGAGAACCCCGATCGGCTCAAGGAGGTCAACGCGGAAGTCGAGTCGATGGGCGTCCGTGTCCTGGCCCAGTGGGCCCTGCTCGGACCCTATGACTTCTGCACCGTCCTGGACGCTCCCGACGAGAAGACGATGGCTCGGGTGGCTCTGGTCCTCGGCGCACGCGGCACGCTCAAGACGCTGACGCTTTCAGCTATTGCGATCGACGACTACATCGAGGCGGTTCGCCAGGCTTCCGGGGACTGATGCCGGTCAGTGCCACCAAAAGCCCTGCCGGCTCCGTTGGCGGCGGACATCGTCCCGGGAAAAGAGCTCGCCGAGGATGCTCCCGTCGGAGAGACGGCGAATGCGGTATCCCCCTTCGGTGAACTCGGCCACCTCGAATCCCCGTGTCCATGTGCCTTGATAGCGATTGCGCACATCGACTTTTGTCCCCGGGGCAAGGGGGGACCGCGCGTTCGGATCGGGTGCCGCCCCCCCAGTGCTCACGCCCCCATCGTATTGATGCTGGCCGCACCATGGTGACGGGGTGACGGGGTGACGGCAATCCGCGTCACGCTGCCCGATCTCTCACGTGAGCGTGCGCTACGGCGCGACGGGGGTCATTCCTGGATCGCCGGCATGGACGAGGTGGGTCGCGGCGCATGGGCCGGTCCGGTGAGCGTCGGTGTGGCGCTCATTCCGCTCAAGGCCACGAAGCGCACGCTGCCCCGGTGGCTCCGGGACTCCAAGCAACTCAGCGAAGCCCGGCGCGAATCCATCTTCGACTCCGTGGGCGCGTGGTGCGTCGACTGGGCGGTGGGGCATGCCTCACCGGAGGAGTGCGATCGGTGGGGCATGCGGATTGCGCTTCGCCTCGCCTCGCAACGGGCGCTGGCGGGCCTGGAGCGCCCGCCCGATGCCCTCCTCGTCGACGGTCCCCTCGACCTGGTGGCGGGTGCCGAGCCGGACGAGGGCGCGTACTGCGGGCCCGTCCACCCCGTCATCGGCGGCGATGCCCGCTGCGCATCGGTCGCGGCGGCCTCGGTGCTGGCCAAGGTGGTCCGTGACCGCCTCATGCGAGCCGAATCGGAGCACTACCCCCCCTATGCCTTCGAGCAGAACAAGGGTTATCCCTCGCCGACGCACCAAATGGCGCTGCGCGGGTATGGCCTTTCATCCATCCACCGGCGCAGCTGGTCCTACGTGACGTCCCTTCCCTGGTGCGACAGTTGGCCCGTGAGCCGCGAAAACCAGCCCTGAGCTGGGTCGGCACTGTGTCGTCGCCGGCCCCGCGGAGTAGTGTGGGCACATGAGCAGCGTGCTGGAGGTGCGGAACCTGCGGACCGAGTTCCGCATGCGACACTCCTCGGTGGTGGCGGTGGACGACATCTCGTTCTCCGTCGGCCAGGGAGAATGCGTCGGGATCGTCGGGGAGTCGGGGTGTGGCAAGAGCACGACCGGGCTCTCGATCATGCGGCTTCTCCCCAACAACGGCCATCTGACCGGTGGCAGCATCACGCTGCACGGTCGAGACCTCTCCACGCTCGATGAGAAGGAGATGCGTCAGGTCCGGGGGGACGAGGTGGCGATGATCCCCCAGGACCCCATGACGTCCCTCAACCCGACCATGACCATCGGCAAGCAGATCTCCGAAGGCATGCGCCTGCACCGCGACGTCACCAAGGCGCAGGCGCGCCAACGGGCTCTCGACGTGCTCACCCTGGTCGAGATGCCCCGGCCGGCCGAGCGGCTCGATCAGTATCCCCACGAGCTCTCCGGTGGTCTCCGGCAGCGGGTGATGATCGCCATGGCGCTCGTGTGCGAGCCCAAGCTGCTCATCGCCGATGAGCCCACCACGGCACTGGACGTCACCATTCAGGCGCAGATCCTCGACCTCATCGACGACTTGCGCGAACGGCTCTCCATGGGCGTCGTCCTCATCACCCACGACATGGGGGTCATCGCCGGCCGGACCGACCGGGTGGTGGTGATGTACGCCGGAAAGATCGTCGAAGAGGCCACCACCAGCGTCCTGTTCGACCGCAAGCGCCATCCCTATTCGGAGGCGCTGCTGGCTTCGGTCCCGAAGATCGACCAGGACCGCGACGAGATGCTCCTGACCATTCCGGGGCTGCCCCCGGACCTGTCGGAGACCATCACGAACTGCCGGTTCGCCCCGCGCTGCCGCTACGCGACCGATCAATGCCGGGCCGAGGAGCCCCCGTTGGTCGACGCGCTCCACGAGAGCTTGACCCACCGCTATGCGTGCTTCCATCCCGTCGATCCCGAGGCCGTCCCGGTGCAGGTACGGGAGAGCAAGGTGGGCGAAACGGTTCCCTCGTCCCGGGCCGAGTCCCTGGACACCGCGCCGGCGATCCTCAGCGTGGCCAATCTGGTCAAGGAATTCCCGGTCATGGCAGGGAGCGTGTTCCGGCACCGGGTGGGCTCGGTGCACGCCGTGTCGGACGTGTCGCTCTCCATCAAGCAGGGTGAGACGTTCGGACTGGTGGGCGAGTCCGGCTGCGGCAAGACGACCATTGGTCGGATGATGGTCGCCCTCGAGTCGCCCACCTCGGGCTCGGTGCACTTCGAGGACAAGGATCTGACACGAATCTCCGGCCGCGATCTCCGCCGCACCCGCCGCGACGTCCAGCTCATGTTCCAGGACCCCTACGCATCACTCGATCCCCGCATGCGTGTCGGCACCATCATCGGCGAACCCCTCCGGGTGCAGGGCCTCGGCAACCACGACGAGCAACGGGAGCGCGTGACGGCCATGTTGCGCGAAGTGGGCCTCGCCCCCCAGTCGGCCGAGCGCTACCCGCATGAGTTCTCCGGCGGGCAGCGTCAGCGCATCGGGCTGGCGCGTGCCCTGGTGCTCGAGCCCAAGCTGGTGGTGGCGGACGAGCCGGTGTCGGCTCTGGACGTGTCCATACAGGCGCAGATCCTCAACCTGATGAAGGACCTGCAGCGCCGGCACAACCTCACCTACGTCATGATCTCGCACGACCTGGCCGTCGTCCGCTACATGGCCGACACGATCGGGGTGATGTACCTGGGCAAGCTGGTCGAGTTGGGACCGGCCACCGAGGTCTACGCCCATCCGGCCCATCCGTACACGCAGGGGCTCCTCGATGCCGTGCCGGTGGCCACCGTAACCACGAAGGCCAGCCGGAAGCTCACCGTTCGTGGCGAGCTGCCCTCGGCCGTCGATCCCCCGTCGGGCTGTCGCTTCCGGACCCGCTGCCCACGGGCGCAGGCCGTGTGCGCCGAGGTGGAGCCGTTGCAGACGCAGTTCAGCCCGGGCCACACGGCGGCCTGCCACTTCCCGTTGCAGACGCCGGTGGCGTTGGTGCAGACGGCGTCCCAGCCGGCTTAGGGAAGCTCAGCGCCGCTGCGAGCGGACCTCGAGGGCATCGGCCAAGGCATCCCCGATGAAGCTGAATGAGATGACCACGAGCACGATGCACAGACCGGCCGGGTAGATCTCCCACCAGTAACCGCTCAGCGCCGTGTCGACGCCGGTGGAGAGCATGCTGCCCCAGTCCGTTCCCGGAGGGGGCACCCCCAGCCCGACGAAGCCGAGGGCGGCGAGCAGGAGGATGGAGTCGGCGATCTGGAAGGTGGCAAACACCACGATGGTGCCGATGGTGTTGGGGACGATGTGCCGGCCCACGATGCGGCTGCGTGATCCACCCATGACGCGCACCGACTGCACGTACTCGCGTTCTCGGAGGGACAGCGTCTCGCCGCGGATGAGGCGCGCGGGCGCCAGCCAGCTCACGAAGGCGATGACGAAGATGAACAAGATCTCCGTCGCCCGGAACACCGTCACCAGCACGATGAGGAAGAAGACCGAAGGGATGGAGAGCAGGATGTCGACGATGCGCATCAGGACGGCGTCGATCCAGCCGCCCATGAATCCGGACAGGGCACCGTAGATGACGCCGAACAAGGTGGCGACGAAGGCGGAGGCAAAGCCGACGATCAGCGACGTCTGCCCGCCGAACATCAGCCGGCCGAGGATGTCGAAGCCGGTACCGTCGGTGCCCAGCGGGTTCCCCTTGTGCGGCGCCGCGTTCTGGTAGGCGTTCTGCAGGGCCAACTCCGAGTTGGTCTGGTTCGTGTGATAGAGCAACGGGCCCACGAAGCAGAACAGCAGAAAGCCCACAATGACGACGACGCCGAAGACGGCCAGGCGGTTCTGTACGAACACCTGCAGGATCTGCTTGGCCATTCCCCCCGACGACGCGGCCTCGCCGCCCTCGGGGATGGTGAAGTCGACCGGTTCCAGCAGATGGCCCAGCGGACTGGGCGCCGGCAGGTCCGGACCACCGGCTTCGAGCAGGGGAGGGATGTCCTCGTCGTGCTTCGTCACGTCATCCCGAACTTCCGAGTCGAATGCGGGGATCGGCCAGGGCACACAGGATGTCGGCCACCAATGACCCGACGACCACGGCCACGGTGATGACCAGCGTGGTCCCGAGTACGACGGGGATATCCGTGTTGAACGCCGCCTGCACGGTGAGCAGGCCCATGCCCGGGTAGTTGAACACGGTCTCGGTGATCAGCGCGCCGCCGACGATGGCGGGCAGCGACAGCCCGACCAGCACCAGGATCGGGATGAGGGCATTGCGTAGGGCGTGCCCGTAGAGCACCCGCTTGTTGCTGGCCCCCTTGGCCCGGGCCGTGCGCACGTAGTCCTCCGCCATGGCGTCGAGCATGGACCGGCGCATATACCGGCTGAAGGAGGCAATGGTGATGGCCGACAGGGTGACCAGCGGGAGGACGAACGCCCTGGGGTCGGTGAAGATGGTCCAGGCGGTGGCACTCTGCGGCGGGCTGACCGGGAAGAGCTTGATGTTGAAGGCGAAGTACTGGATCAGCAGGGTTCCGAGCAGGAAGGCCGGCATGGCGTACCCGACGAAGGTGATCGTCGTCAGCGCGTAGTCGATGGGCTTATGGCGCCACACCGTCTGCACCACACCCAGTGGCACGGCGATGACCAGGGCAATGACGGTCGATGCGCCCACCAGGGTCAGCGTCTTCGGCAACCGCTCGGCGATGATCGCCCGGACGTCCTGGTTGTAGTGGTAGGAGTAGCCCAGGTTCAGGTGGACCACCAGCCCGTCCACGTAGCGCCAGAGCTGATCCCATATCGGCAGTAACAACCCGTTGACCAGCTGGAAGTGGTGGATCTCCGCCGGGTTGGCCCGCGGCCCGAGCGCGGCGATGATCTCGGCACGCGGATTCTGCTTGCTGAGGATGAACAGGATCAAGATGACACCCAGGATCACGATGATCGCCTGGAAGGTCCGCCGGATGAGGAACCCGATCATCGTCTAGGTGACCCTGCGAAACGTGAATCCCCCCGGGCAGGCGCACTGTCGCTCCACCCGGGGGGATTCATCCGTCTCGTTCTACTGCTTTTTTGAAGCGCCTGACGGGTCTTCGTTACTTCCAGCGCCAAGTCTCGGGGCTGATGCCCGTGAAGACGTTCTGCGGGAACACGCCGGACAGACCCTTCTGGGCCTCGGTCAACACGTAGGCCTGGTTGGGCTGCCAGATGTCGGGCAGCTGCTTGGCCAGGTAGTTCTCCCACGTGGTCAACGGGGTGTTGGTGTCGTCGGTTGCCGTCACCAACTTGGCGTTGTTGGCGTCGTTGTAGTCGCCGTAGTCGGCCACCGAGCCCAGGTCGAAGAGGTCTTCGCCGGAGGGGTAGTAGTCGGGGGCGAAGGTCCAACCGCCGCCCCAGTTCTGCAACTCCCACGAGCACCCGTTCGGGCAGGCCACGGCGTTACCGATGACGGTGTCGAAGGAGGCCTGGCTGATGGTCACGTTGATGCCCTCGGTGGCCCACGATGCCTTCTCGGCCGTCACTTCTTCGATCGTCGTCTGGACACCCGTCGAGACCTGCTCGTTGAACTTCAACGGGGTGCCCTTGGGGATGCCGGCCCCGCATTCACCGCTGCCCGATCCCGCCTTCACGCAGGTGTCGGTCCCGTTGGCCACGACCTTCCAGCCGTGACTCGTCAGGAGCGACTTGGCCTTGGCGGGGTCGTACGGGTAGGGGTTCTTCTTCTCGAACGACGATGCGTAGGTGTTGGACGGCAGCACCGGTACCGGGCCGTAGGTCGGCACGGCGTAGCCCTTGAAGATCTTCTTGATGTACAGCGGCTGGTCCACCAGGGTCTGCATGGCCTGGCGTATGTACAGCTGGTCGAACACCTTGCCGGCCACCCCGCCGTCTCCGGTCGAGCTGAAGTTATAGGGGAAGTAGTTGATGCCGAACGTGTAGAGCGCGCCCAGTTTGTAGTTGGTCAACCGCGGGTTGTTCGGTCCGGCCTTCGTCGGGGAGGTCGTCCCCTGGTTCAGGTCCTGTACCGGGACGTACCCCACGCTCAGGTCACCGCCCACCAGCGCGTTGAACTCCGCGGTGTCCGAGGTGTACGGCTGCTCGGTGAAGGACTTCAGCGTGGGCTTGATCGGGCCGGAGTAGCTGGGGTTGGGGACGAAGGTAACCAGGCCGTCAGCGTTGAAGCTCTTCAGCTTCCACGGGCCGTCGACCACTTGCCACAGTGAGTTGGTGGCGTAGGTGGACAGCGAGTTGTTCGCTGCGTTCGGGTTGCTGGGGTTGTAGCCGGCGGCGTTGGCCAGGAACGTGTACACCTTGGTGCACCCGGCGTCGTCGGTTCCATACGCCGCGGTGGCGCACCCGCCCGAGCCCGGAGCGGCACCGGCGCTGGTGATGTCCCACGCAGCCGGCATGGGCGTGATCTGGGAGAGCTCGTTGTAGAGAATCCAGTGGGTGTTGTACGCGTGGTTGAAGGTGAAGGTCACCGACGTCGGCGTGGCGGTGACGTCGGTGACGTTGTCCGGAAAGAGGTTGGGAACGTAGCCACAGAAGTTCGCCTTCTGGGCGTGGTACATGTTCATGAAGAAGAGCACGTCCTGCCCCGTGACCGTCTCGCCGTTGGCGTACTTGTAGTTCTTCAAGTTGACGGTCACCGTCGTGTTGCCGTTGGAGTAGGTCGGCGTCTCACCGAGGGAGAGCGACGGATTCTCCGCCGCCGTGGCGCCCTGACCGAACCAGTAGAGCGGCCGGTACATCAAGAACTGGAACTGCTCGACGTTGTCCACGGAGCAGAGGGATCCCGGGTAGAAGGGGAGGATGAAGTTCGGCGTCGCCGATGGCGGCTCGGCCCATGTGGCCGTCGTCGGCGTCGCGGCTCCGCTCGTCGCTGCCGGCGCCGCCAGGACGAACCCTGTCAGCAGTGCCCCGGTAGCCATGGCGGCTAGCGCGAATCGCTTGATATGCCCCTTCATTCCCATAGCACTCCCTTGCTACGTGGCCGCCGGATGACGGCCTTTAGTCACCTGCGACCACCCCAGCGGCCGAAGATGCCGTAAATGTAACGCAACTGCCACATTCTTCATAGGGCAAGGCCGCAATTTTTCGTCGGTAACTCCCGTTTCATTGACCCGGAACGGTGCCAAGAGCTTCACCAGACACGATTCGTGCGCGTCATAACTGGAAAACGCCGGATCACGCAACTCTTGGAGCCCGCTGGGCGCCAACTGCGTGATTTTCTGAGCATCCCGGTAAACTCAGAGTGAGTCATGGTCTATGTACTCGCACTTGCGGCGGCCCTGTCGAATGCGTTGTGCAGCGTCTTTCAGCGCATGGGGGTGGAGGACGCCCCTGAAGAGTCCACCATGAGCCTGAGCCTGATGGCGCATGCGATCCGCCGCGGCGTGTGGCTCCTCGGATTCTTCTTCATGGTGAGCAGCTTCTTGTTACAGGCATTCGCGCTCCACGTTGGCCGGCTGTCGGTGGCACAGCCGATCCTCACCCTCGAGCTGCTCTTCCTGGTGATCATTTTGGGGACGTACTTCGGGTACAAGGTCACGGCGCGCGAGTGGATCGGGGTTTCGGCGGTCGTTCTCGGTCTGGCCGGATTCCTTGCCTTCGCCGTCCCCGGAGGGGGAGAGCGTGTCCCGAACACCCGGCAGTGGGTCGTGGTCGGCGCCATCGCCGTCGGGGTGATCGTGGCGGGCGTGGTGGCCACCCGGTGGGGACCACGCTGGTGGAAGGCGGCCATGTTCGGGACCGCAGCCGCCATGTCCTATGCCTTCACGGCGGCTCTGATAAAGGTCGTGGGCAACTACGCCGCCCGGGACTGGGTCACCATGCTTTTCCACTGGCAGACCTACGCTCTCATCGCGTTTGGTCTGCTGGGCGTCTTCTTGACCCAGAACGCATTTCACGCCGGCCCACTGGCCGCATCACAATCCACCCTGGTCCTGGTCGATCCCCTGTTCAGCATCCTGATCGGCATTGCCCTGTACGGCGATACCTTGCGGACCTCGGGCTCGTGGGGTCCGCTGGAAGCGATCTCCCTGCTGGTGATGTTCGCCGGTGCCGTCTTCCTGTCCCATTCCCCACTGGTCACCGGCTTCAAGGGCGAGGGGAAGGGCGCCGAATACGAGGAGTTGCTATCCCGCCGGGCCCGCGGTTTCAGCCACCACGTGCCGTCGCCCGCAACGCCGACCGTGTCCGACGGGGGGTTGCCCTTCTCGCCGACGTAGGCACCTCAGCGCGGGGCTATCCGCCCATACCCCGTCCGACCACGGCGCGGACGAAGTCGGCGAAATGGTCGGGATGGGAGAGGTGTGCGCCGTGATGTGCGCCGTCGATCCCGTAGGTAGCGGCTCCGGGGACGTGGGAGCCCAACCAGGTCACGGTCTCGCGATGGTGTGTCGCGCTCCCGTCGCCGCCCATCCCGAAGAGGGCCGGAACGGCGAGATCGGTGACCGTGAACGGCGGGCGGCCGCGCAGGCTGAGGAGGTCGGCCACCAGAGCCGGCCCATCGTCGCGGCGACTGGCCTTGCCCTCGTCGGACAGGCGCGCCCAGGCTGAGGCGCTCACCATGCGGCTGAAGAAACGCTCGACTTCCTCGGCCGGGTCTTCTGCAACCGGGTGCCAGCCTCGTGGCCGGTCGTCGCCGGGCTGGGGGCGGCGAAAGCCGAGCCACGGCATCGGCGGCTCGAACGCACCGAGTGCATCAGTCGCCCGGGGATCCGCCAGGGCGGCGCCGATGACCACATCGCCGCCCACGCTGTGGCCGATCGCAATAGCGGTGGCCGGTCCCCGGGAGCGGACCTCGGCCAGGATCTCGAGGAGGTCGGCCACATGGCCGGCCAGGTCCACCACGCCGCCACCCCGCGATCCCTGGTAGCCGCGCCGGTCATAGGCCACGACCGTGAGCTCGGGCAGGCGCCGCATGACCCGGCGAAAGCTCTCGGCGCGGTCGAGCGAGCCGTGCACCAGGACGACGGCGGGCGCTCCCGGATCGGCGCCCGGCCGCTCGATGCAATGGAGTCCGTCCGGATAGCCCATGGGTGGGGGTGACCATATCGCCCTGCCCCAACCCATCGATCACCCCCGGTAGGGTGGGTCCATGGCACAGTCACAGGCAGCAGCGGGCTCTTTTGGCCCGAATGCGTGGCTGGTGGACGATATGTACGACCGTTTCTTGGTCGATCCGGCGTCGGTGAGCGAGAGCTGGCGCGAGTTCTTCGCCGACTACCGCGCTGCTCCGGTCCCGGCCCCGCAATCTGCTCCCGTTCAGGCCGTTGTCGCCCCTGCGCAACCAGCCGCGACACCGACACCCGCCGGCGCCGGAAGGCCGCTGGCGCCGCCAGCGGCCGGGACCGACGAGCCCGTCGTCCTCCGGGGCGCGGCCTCTCGGATAGTGGCGAACATGGAGGCCAGTCTCAGCGTGCCGACGGCGACCAGCGTGCGGACGGTGCCCGCCCGCCTGCTCGAGGTGAACCGGCAGATTCTCAACAACCAGCTGGCCCGCACCACGGGGGCCAAGGTCAGCTTCACCCACCTCATCGGCTTTGCCATCGTGCGCGCCCTGTGCGACGTGCCGGCCATGAACGCGGCTTTCGTCGATGACGCGGATGGATCGGGAAAGCCCGGCATCATCCGCCACAAGCACGTCGGCCTCGGCTTGGCCGTCGACCAGCAGAAGAGCGACGGTTCCCGCACGCTGCTGGTTCCGTGTATTCGCGAAGCCGACACGCTCGACTTCCGCTCGTTCGTCGTGGCCTACGAAGACCTCATTCGCAAGATCCACACCGGGAAGATCTCCCCCGACGATTTCGGCGGGACCACGGTGTCTCTGACGAATCCGGGCACGCTCGGCACGGTGCAGTCGGTGCCGCGCCTCATGCCCGGTCAGGGAGCCATCATCGGCGTCGGGGCACTCGGGTACCCGGCCGGCTACGAGGCGGCCGACCCGCGCGTCCTGGCCCAACTCGGTCTGGGCAAGGTGGTCACGCTGACCTCCACCTACGACCACCGCATCATCCAGGGGGCCGAGTCGGGCATCTTCCTGGGCCGGGTGGCAGCACTCCTCACCGGTGAGGGCGGCTTCTACGACGCCCTCTTCGAGTCGATGGGCGTGCCCTATGAGCCGGTGCGCTGGCAGGTGGACAACAACGCCGGCCAGGGAACCGAGGAAGGCGAGCACCAGCACCTGATCAAGCAGGTGCACGTGCAGACCCTCATCAACATGTACCGGGTGCGCGGCCATCTCATCGCCCACCTCGACCCGCTCGACGCCGAACCGCCGCACATCCATCCCGAGCTCGATCCGCTCACCTACGGGCTGACCATCTGGGATCTGCCCCGCACCTTCGTGGCCGACGGCCTGGCCGGGCGCGACATGGCCACCCTGGACGAGATCCTCCACGTCCTGCGCGACGCCTATTGCCGCACCCTCGCCATCGAGTACATGCATATTCAGGATCCCGAGCAGAAGCGTTGGATCCAACAGCACGTCGAGGGGCAACCCAGCACGCTCAAGGAGGAGGAGCAGCGGCACATCCTCGACCGGCTGAACGCGGCCGAAGTGTTCGAGCGCTTCCTCCACACCCGCTACGTCGGTCAGAAGCGATTCGGCCTGGAAGGAGCGGAGTCGACCATCGTGCTGCTCGACTCCCTGCTCGATGCCGCCGCCGGCTCCGGCGTGGCCGAGGTTGTGATGGGGATGTCACATCGCGGACGGCTCAACGTCCTGGCGAACATCGTCGGCAAGTCGTACCGCGAGATCTTCGAGGAATTCGAAGGCAACCTCGATCCCGAGTCGGTGCAGGGCTCCGGAGATGTGAAGTACCACAAGGGCGCGCGCGGGGTGTTCAGGGGCAGCGCCGGTGAGGAGCTGCCGATCACGCTGGCCTCCAACCCGTCTCATCTCGAAGCGGTGGACCCCGTGGTCGAAGGCATGACCCGGGCCAAGCAGGACCGCCTCTCCCCCCCGACCGACGGCACGCCCAAGGCCATGTCCGGTGGCCGCTTCGGCTTTCCCTGCATGTCGGTCCTCGTGCACGGCGACGCCGCCTTCGCGGGGCAGGGCGTGGTCGCCGAGACGCTGAACCTGTCCGGGCTATCGGGCTACCGCACCGGCGGCGCGGTGCACGTGGTCATCAACAATCAACTCGGCTTCACGACGGCGCCGGTGTCCGCCCGGACGTCGGTCTACCCGACAGACGTGGCCAAAATGGTGCAGGCTCCGATCTTCCACGTCAACGGCGACGATCCCGAGGCGTGTGTGCGCGCCGCCCGCTTGGCCTTCTCGTTCCGGCAGACCTTCCACAAGGACGTCGTCATCGACGTCGTGTGCTACCGCAAGTACGGGCACAACGAGGGCGACGACCCGAGTTACACCCAACCCCTCATGTACCAGCGCATCGACGCCAAGCGCTCGGTGCGCAAGCTCTACACCGAGACGCTGGTGCGGCGAGGTGACATCACGCTCGAGGCGGCGGAGTCGGCTCTCGACGACTTCAACAACAGGCTGCAGACGGTGCTCGACGAGGTGCGGGGCGAGCCCTCGTTGGCGCCGACCCAGCTTCCGGTGCACGACAGGGGTGACGCCGACATTCCGTCGGCGGAGACGGGTGTGCCCGGTGCTGTGCTGCGCGCGCTGGCCACATTGGTCCGGACCGTTCCCGATGGGTTCACCATCCACCCGAAGCTCGAGCGGCAGTTCGCCCAGCGCGACGAAATGGTCGCCAAGGGCTACATCGACTGGGCCCTCGCCGAAGCCCTCGCCATCGGCTCGCTGCTCCACCAAGGGGTGAACGTCCGCCTGACTGGTCAGGACACCCGCCGCGGCACCTTCAGCCAACGCCACGCCGTGCTGGTGGACTACATCACGGCCGATGAGCTCATCCCGCTGGCGCATCTCGGCGACGGGATGGGGGGGCGCGTCGACACGGGGGTGCTTGCTCCGACCACCGGGGACCTGGGCGTCTTCACTGTGCGCGACTCGCTCCTCTCGGAGTACGCCGCGGTCGGTTTCGAATACGGCTACTCGGTCGAGGCCCCCGAGGCGCTGGTGGCCTGGGAAGCACAGTTCGGGGATTTCGCCAATGGTGCGCAGATCATCATCGACAACTTCCTGGCGGCGGCCGAAATCAAATGGGGCCAACACGCCGGGCTGGTGATGCTGCTCCCGCACGGCTACGAGGGGCAGGGGCCCGAGCACTCGTCGTCCCGCTTCGAGCGGTTCCTGGCCCTCTGTGCGCGCGGGAACATGCGCGTGGCCATTCCCTCGACGTCGGCCCAGTATTTCCACCTCCTGCGCTCCCAGGCGCTCTTGTCGCCCAAGCGCCCCTTGATCGTCGTGACACCCAAATCCCTGCTGCGGGCCCCGGTCTCGCGCTCGCCGATCGAGGAGCTCGAAGCCGGGTCATTCGCTCACGTATTGGACGACCCCGAGGTGGTCGACGTCGCCAGCGTCCGCCGGATCGTTCTGTGCAGTGGCAAGATCGCCCATGAAGCGGCGCAGCGTCGACAGGAACTGGCCGCCGCCGATCCCGCCGCCGCGGCTGCGGTTGCGGTGGTCCGGGTCGAACAGCTCTACCCGTGGCCGATCTCGCAGTTGGCGCCCCTCTTCGACCGGTACGCAAACGCCGAGGAGGTCGTCTGGCTGCAGGAGGAGCCCGAGAACATGGGCGCCTGGTCCTTCGTCCACGCCCGTCTCCACGCTGCACTGCCCGACCGCCTCTCGCTCCGACACGTGAGCAGGAGCGAGTCAGCCAGCCCGGCCATCGGAAGTGCCGCGCTGCATCAGCTGGAGCAGGCCGATCTGTTGCGGCGCGCCATTGGCTGAAACTCATCACGTCGTGGTGGACGGTTCGAACCTGGCCACCGAGGGACGAACGCTTCCAAGCTTGCAGCAACTCGACGAGGCCGTGCGCGCCTATTCGGAGGAGGACCCGGATAGCCACATCACGGTTGTGGTCGATGCATCGTTCGAACACCGGATCGACGAATCCGAGCGGGAAACGCTCCGCGAGGCCATGCTCAACGGTGAGGTGGTCTCGCCGCCCGCCGGCGCCATCGGCCGGGGGGATGCCTTCGTGCTGCGCATCGCCGAACGGACGGGGGCCGTTGTCCTCTCCAACGACTCGTTCCAGGAATTCCACGGCCAGCACCCGTGGCTGTTCGATGACGGGCGGCTCATCGGGGGCAAGCCCGTACCCGGTGTGGGGTGGATCTTTACGCCGCGCCTGCCCATCCGCGGCCCGAAGAGCCGGGCCGCCACGGCCGAATCGCGGTCGAAGTCGAAGGTCGACCCCGAATCCGCCCCGGCCAA
>Ga0302324_100012426_pt1 | contig 17356 bp, 20 predicted proteins | sample Palsa_T0_1_FD_201949 | JGI IMG/M metagenome (GOLD analysis project Ga0302324, IMG submission 201949) | Peat permafrost microbial communities from Stordalen Mire near Abisko, Sweden - Palsa_T0_1 | ecosystem: Environmental > Terrestrial > Soil > Palsa > Peat permafrost | place: Sweden: Abisko...
GCATCTGGCTGATGATCTGCAACGCGCGGACTGCCGTCTGCTTTCGAACCAAACAACTCTGCCGGCGGCACCATCGTATATGCGCCCAGATTCTGTAACTCGTCGTATGCCCAAACGATTCGCTTTGGATCGCGCGTGCTCAAATAGATTAGTTCAAAAAACGACGGTGGGAGATCTTGAGCTTCATCGATAAGGACCGCATCGAAAATCTCGGTGGGCGTCCGAGATTCGACTCCGGCAAGTAGTTCGTCGCAGACGCCACCGAAGGCTGTCGCGTAAGAAAACATCTGCCGGGCATACGCGAAATCCCTCACAACGAGACCGTTTGAGGATGCAATTTCCGAATAAACGCCGGGCTGCCGGCCACTCCCCCAAGCGTGTAGAAGCCGAAGCTTGGTCCAATCTGGCTCATCATTGAGCTGCTCGAAACAAAATCGGCGAATGAGATCCTGGAATTGTTGGTAGAGTGCTCGCGTGTTAAATGTGACGATGATGTTCCACTGGGGGTTCCTTGCGTGCAGATACGCCGCCTTGAGAGCAAGCACCACAGTCTTTCCCGATCCAGCAAGTCCTCGAATTCGCTGAGGGCCATCAGGAGACTCAATGGCGGCCTTTTTTTGCCACTGGTCCAGGTTGGCGATCTCTCGTTCGATCCGCTGCATTATGGCGCCGCGCGAGCCGGACTTGCTCACCTTCATCCGCTTGTTGGCCGGTTTGATCGTGGCAATACGCTGGATGGCTGCATTTACGGACCGAAAGAGATCGGCGGAGATGCTCGGAAGCGCTTTAAGAACCGATCGCAACCCGCCTGCTGTTGTAATAATCGTCTCCGCGGGCAGTGCTCCCGGAGGATCGATGGGCGTCAGGGTGATGACCTGCACCGGGATCGCTAAGGTCCGCCCAGACCGCAACGGCTTGTGCGAAAAAAGCTTCTGGTAGATCGCTGCGTGAATATCATTTTGGCGATCCGAGATTTGACTAACGAGTTCTGGCGAGCTTGCGTCGCCGGCGTAATCGAAGATGACGACGCCATGCTCGTTAGTCGTGAGCAGCGCATCAATGGTGACAGGCTCGTCCGTCGATCCGATAATCGGGTAACCGATGTACAGGGTTCCCGACATCGGAACAGTTTGCAGAACCCGTATAAGCTCGCGTTCCGCCGGCGCGTTGCGGCTTTGGCCAGTGACGATTTCAAGCATATGGGTGGTGATCGGGCGGGCTCCCACCCGCGATCCTCTATTCTCGCAAAAGCCACACCGTCGAGTTCGAGGATGCCTGAGTTGGAGGGCTGAGGTGCGGCTGACGACGCCGGGTCAAGCACGCGCAAGTTTGGCAGGTCGATTTGATACATCGGGGCGGTTCGAAGGGTAGCCGTCAATCAATCTGGCAACCTCGACGGCGATGGGTTTCGCCGGGTTCGGTTCGCTGTCCGTCACGACGAAATCTTCGGCGAGCGGGAGGAAGGCAGGTTGACCGGGGCCGACGACCGGCGACCGGGTTAGGGCGGAATTTCTAGATCGAGCCGGGGAGCGGGCTTGTGCCTTGGTCGGAGGGCATCGCGCCGTGGAAGGAAGTTTCTATCTGGAGCGAATTGCGGCTAAATGGCCATCAGTAGGATAGTCGCGTCGTCCGGGGTGCGGAACATAGCCGACAAACGAAACCCAAACACTGCGGCGTCAGGGAAGATCATCCTATCCGTTCGCCGGGCCACATCTCAGCTCCGGGCGCTGGCGTTAGCCCTTTTCTTTTTCATGCCGGCCGAACCAGTAGCCAATGAGGGAGCCGATCAGTCCAGCCGCGAGCTCCTTGGAGATTTTGTCGTACCACAGCAGACCCCCAAGAAAAAGGAGCACGAAGGCACTGAATGCAAGCCCCCAATAGTATGTTTGCAGTGAGACCTTCTTCTGGGCTTCGAGTTGCCTGGCCTTTAGTCCTGACCATTCAGTTACAGCGTTTCCAAATGCCTTAGTCAGGTCCGCAACAGCGGCGACAACCTCGTCTTTGTTCAGCATGGCGGCCACAGCAAGACGAAGAGCTTTTTGCCCTTCTCCCTCATTGTGCGCTGGGCCTTCTTCGGCTCCTGCGTCTATGTCTTGTTCCAAACCATTAACACGCTCTTCGATAGCCCTCAACCGTTGTTCATCTTCGAATTGGTCGAGGCGTCCTTCCACGGAGTCAATGCGTTCGAGGGCGTCACTTCCCTCATTTGGTGGTTCTGGTGGCGTATCCATAGAGGATGACGAACCCCCCGCGATCTCAATACGGCGGGGGCGGAATCTCGTCCGTTCTGGCCGCTCGGGTCGACTTCAAAAACGTCGAGCGGTCGGCTTCATACTCAACGGCGTCCATGTCGAAGGCAACGAATTCTCCAGATGCCCCTATATTTGCAAAGAGGAAAATCTGGGGGCCCGGCCTAATCGGGAAAACGCGCTTCTGAGGGTCATCCCGTTGGCTTTTTCTCCAGGCGTTAAACCGCTCGGTTACAACGAGGCGGTGTTTTGACGTAATGAAGCTCTGGATGAACTCCTGGGTGATAGTTAGCGGCTTGCCAGCTTGAGCCCCTTGCCTGGCAGCGAGCGATAAAAGGGCCTGAAGCGTTGGGTCATCGGGCGTGTCTGCCGACCAGGTGATCGTGAATTCGACGCAACTATCACAACACATCGGGGTGCGTCTTGTACTAGTCGGCAGTGCTTGCGCGGGCCCTCGGCAAATGGGACATATGTTCGGGTTTACAATGTCCAGAAGCATACTCGCCACTTTGAGTTTAACATTCCGGAAACATTTCTTTTGGTTCCTGTCTGTATGAAGTCCGAGTACGTCCCTTTCTTGGTTGTTCTTCCGGCAGGTTCCCAGCGTGTATTCGCATAGCTTTGCGCAGTTCGCCGGGTCCGGATCTTGGAGGGCCGCGATGATGGCATCCCTCGGCGAGCGAGCGGAAGGCAGGGCGACGTGAGGCGACGACCGGCGACCAGGTTAGGAAAATATTCCTATCATTGGATGGGACCGGCAGCTGTCTAGGCCGCAGCGGGCGAATTATTAAACCTCAGATCTAACAACGCTTGTGCGATTTCCGGAGGTGGCAGGATGAAATCGACATGACCGGTTTGCACTGCATGGCGCGGCATGCTGTCAAACGCGGCATTGGATTGTGCGAACGTCACACCACCAGCGGCTTTGACGGCCTTCAGCGCCGAGCTGCCGTCCTGGCCCATGCCGGAGAGAATGACCGCCACGGCTCGGTGTCCGTATACCTCGGCGAGAGAAAGCAGGAAAAGGCTGATCGTAGTCGGCCAGCCTCGCGGCTTTAGCGTTGCCTGCAAGTCAAACTTATCGCCATTGACCGTCATGTCCTTGCCGGGAGGCATGACGAAAACCCGATTTGGTTCAAGGAGCATGCCTTGCTCTACTTCGACGACGGGCATAGCTGTGGCGCTGGCGAGGATCTCCGACAGCAAATGCATATGCTCGAAACGCTGATGCTGCGCAACCACAAACGCCATCCCGCTGTCGGCGGGCAAATTGCGCAGAATGCCCGTATAGGCTTCTAGCCCTCCGGCGGAGCCGCCCAGACACACCACGCGGAAACCTTTAGCCACGGTTGGCATGGCGGTGCCTAAAATACTAAATGTTCGGTGTCCACGATCTTCTTACTTCCCGGCAGCGGCGACGTCTTTGGCGCGGCACCTCTCAAAGATTGCAAGCAGCCGATACTTCTCGCCATTCCCGTGGGGGCGGCATTTTGTACCATCGGACACATAATACCAATGATTTGTTTGAAAATCCGGGAGTAAGCGGGATAAATTGCCCAGACGCGTTAAACCCTTTAGGGTCAGAAGGAACTTTTGCGAATCGGGCGGAATTCATTCTCGTCGGAAACCTTTCAAAAGAAGAGTATAAGAGCGGGCTCGTGGTCACACTCGCAGCCGCTTCTTAAACAACCGGGGGTTGCGGTATAGTCTCCTACAGCGAACAGGATACCTTTTCCTGGGGCTGAAGGAGTCGCCGTCGTGCGCCTCATGCCACACGATGTCGTACTGGTGGACCATCACAAGCTCATGCGCGACGGCATCCGTGCGATTTTGGAACGCGGCACGGAATTCCGAGTCGTGGGAGAGGTCGAGAGCGGCGCCGACGCCTTGCAATTGTGCAAGCGGACCCATCCCGCCTTGGTCATCATGGATATCGGCCTGCCGGGGATGAATGGCATCAAGGCTATCCCCGACATCCTGCGGTACTCCCCGCAAACCCGTGTCCTGATCGTCTCCGTCAGCGATGACGAGAATGCCGTGCTGAGTGCCATTCGTTCCGGTGCGCGCGGTTTCATGCTGAAGCGGGCTTCCGCGGACGATCTGCTGGATGCGCTCCGCAACTTAGCCCTGGGAGGCTCCTACCTCAGCTCCCAAATCTCCGCCAGATTACTCGACCGCATTCAGAGCGGCGAGCTGCAACTCAGGAGCAGCCTAGCGCCAGTGGAAACGCTCTCGCCACGCGAGCAGCAGTTGCTGCGGCTGGTCGCCGATGGTAAAACTAGCAAGGAGATCGCCGGACTGTTGTACCTTAGCGAGCAAACCGTCCGCAGTTATCGCAAGACTCTTATGAAGAAGCTGGGTGTCAATAACGTGGCCGGCCTCACCCAGATGGCTCTGTTGGCCGACCGTACGTACCGGAAACCCGATACAGACTCAGTGGGGTGAATTGCCCGTCTGCGACGCGCCCACGCATTTCTTCTCGGACGCATTTTCTCGTTGCTGACCGCGCAACGCGGGTGGCTAGCCGTCAATCAGCCTGGCAACCTCGACGGCGATCGGGTTCGCCGGGTTTGGGTCCTGGAGGGCCGCCACGACGGCATCCTGGGCGAGCAAACGACACGCATCCTGCCAGGAGCGGGCGCTACACTGAGAACAAAGATGTCCGAAGCCAAACTTGATGGCGAGGGTCGCGTTGAGGAGTACCTCACCAGCGCAGGCCTGCGAGTGACATGCTTCAGCAAGGTTGAAATGCGACAGGGCCGAACGCCGACTTTCGCGTCTTCGCCAACGGGGAGCTGGCTTTCTATTGCGAGGTGAAGACAGCGCAGGAAGACGAATGGCTGGACAAGCAGTTGGCTGCCGCGCCTCCGCTGACGGTGGTGGGCGGTCCGCGCCCGGAGCCAATCTACAACCGGGTCAGCGCTCAGATTCATAGCGCCGTTGGACAGTTCGATGCCGTGAACCCTGAATTGGACCACCCAAACGTTCTCGCCATCGTAAACGGCGATGACGGCGCCGGATTCACGGACTTGATCCAAGTTTTAACCGGCAACGCCTACTGCGAGAGCGGTCAAGTCATTCCTATGTTCCGTGAATACTCGGAGGGTCGCATCCGGGAAGAGAAGCTGCGGGTTCACCTCTATCTCTGGTTCAATGAACAGAAACCCGGCGGACCGCAAATGTTCTTTCCTGAGGTCCATGCCGCACGCCACTCGGCGCTCTGCCGATATCTCAACGTGGACTCTGCTGCAATGAAACGTCTGCCCGGCTGAGATCTGCGGTTCCGCGGCAGCCAAGGTGGGCGAGCGGAAGGCGGGGGCCGACGACGGGCGACCGGTTAGGCCAGAGGGAAAGCAAGACTAGCGTACGGAGTATGTGTGTGTGGGAACCCGGTTGCGTCCGCAATGCTGACACCTATAGATCCATTCGCCGTTAGGTTCCAGGCAGATGAGTGTTCCCGAAAGGTGAAACGGGTCGAGCGTTACGAAGTATCTCATGCAGTAGGATTCGACGCAGCGCGGAAAAACCCGCGAAAACCTTTGCGGCATGGCCCCTGGTTGCGGTCCCTCCGACGATGCTCATGAGTTCATTTCCAGCCGTCCAGTCATCCATACTCCGCGATCAACTCTTTGGCCAGGCCATCAAGGTCTGGGAAAACAGTTGTTTCGGCCACACCGCAAAGGCGCAGCCTCATCATAATCTCGCCCCGATTCCGGTAGGGTATTACAATTCTGCAAAGCGGCAGGTCCCTTTGCACAAACGGGTACTTCTCGATAGGAAGGTCTCGTGATCCGTGAAGCGTGAAAAGGCTTCTTTGCCCGAACATTCGCATGCTCACCAGCGGCGGTCGCACTGCGATCGAGAGCAATGGATCGCCATCGTTCGGACCTTTCAGCCTCGCGCGTATTGCATCCACCCTGAATGCGGTTGCCACCGGGTCAATGCGCGGATCAACAGCCGCTTACCGAATGACGATATTTAGATCAGGCAGGCTTGCGAAACAGAATTGTAAGCTGTCCTGCCCAATCAGCGCCTTCCGGTTTGTAGGAGACCAGCGCCGAGAAACCCTTGTCTTCCATTTCCTCGATGGACTTGATGATTTCAGCTTCTTTCCTTTTTACAGTGCACGTTAAATATTCCCACTTTACTGTTTTCATCGAAACAGTATAACCAAAAGCCAATGGCCGACGAGCCACGAGAAACCGAGCAACAAGCATACGAAATGTTGCCGGGTGTTAGTGCGTCAGGGCGTACATGATGTAGTTGACGCCGCTGCGAATGCCGAGCGCGGAATACTTCTATCCAGCTTCCTTGCCGACAAGGGAAGAGCGGTTTATGAGACGCTTACGAAATACTCAGATGTATGCCAGCGAATTCTTGCGTGGTAGCGATGTCTCAGGGACAGTCCACTACGTTGTCCGTCTGCTCAGTCATAGCGCACTTTACCAAGCAATTCGTTAAGAGTGAACTGCGGAAAGGTGCGGGCACGGCTTCGCCGGTACAGTTGGACCGCCGGGCGGTGACGAATATGCAAGACGTGGGAGCGAAAAATGATGCCGCGATAAAGGGTTAGCGGGCGCTGTCCGCGACCCCCAGCTATCTGCAAAACATTACAAATATTTCGCTTGCAAACCGGATATTAACGATCTTGGTTATAGTGTGGTCTCCGCGATTGTGCTATCTGGCGCGGCAACGCATGCACGGATGGCGCCCATGGATTCAGTTCTTCCAACCGGCTCACGTCTCCGAACGAAACGCCGGAGAGGTACAGCGTGCTTGCGCTGCGCAGTATGAGCGTCCGGGGAGGACGGAAAAGCATCCGTCGGAGCGGTCGGATCTTTCAACGATGAATGATCTGGAGCGCTATGTCGAACGCATCGTAGTGTCTCAGACAACACAGGAGGGTTCGACGCTTTTTGCAGCGCCATGCGTCAACATGGCTACGATCGGATAGCGTACAGTCTCGTCACCGACCATCCCTCGCTCGGTCTTCCCAGCCGGCATGGCCTCGCAACGAGCTATCCGGAAGACTGGATGAAACATTATGCGGCGCATAAATTCTCGCTGATCGACCCGGTCACGAGGCAGGGGCTGACGAGCCGGGTACCGTTCTTTTGGTCCGATGTAACCGGCAATCTTGATCGGCTCCTGCCTCCTCACCAAATGAATGGACCAGGCCGCCGACGCCGGGCTTGGCGACGGAGTCGGCATCTCGCTGCGCGGCGAAGGCCCGGAGCTCGTCGGGGTTGGAATAGCAAGATCGTCATTGCCCGGATCGGGACGGCGCAAACGGCAAGATTACAATTTCCTAGGCGACGCATACCTGCTCAGCACTTGCCTGCATGAAACCTACCGCGACCTGATTATCAAATCCGCAAGAGCCGCAGTCAGTACACGCGAACACGATATTTTATCGTGGGGCGCCGAACGCAAGACGGACGAAGAAATCAGCATCATCCTCAATATCACCGTAAATACCGTTCCGGTTTCACTGGAAGAATATCTTCAGAAAGCTGGCGGCGAACGGTCGTATCTACGCCATCACCAAGGCGCTTCGCCTGCACGGCTCCCAGTTCCATTCGCCGCACCGCCTCCAGGGCTACGCCTCGTAAATCGCGAGCGGGCCGCCTTGTGGCGAGTCGGTTTGAAAGCGCCGCCAAGTTGGTCGCGTAGTTTACGGGCCCGGGCATCTGCGAAATCTGGGAAGACACGCCGGACCGGAAATACCCCGAAGCAAGCGCAGATCGCTACAGATAAGACATCCAGTACCCTTGAAAAGTGATAAACATTACAATGCAGAGCGGATTTCTGCGGTTGAGGCGCAACGTTTTGGTACCCCTCGCATTTAGAGAGAAATACTAGGAAACAGATGAACATCCGGCGCTTGCTAACGCTGACCGGAATCGCTGCAGTGGGCGGCGCCCTACTGCTGAGTATCCTCGTGTTCAGACATCGCCGTGTCCCTGAACTGCAGCGGCATCCCAATTCCGACAATCCACGCCAGTTGCTGGATGAGGCGGAGCACCTGTTCTGGCTAAACAATCCAATCGAAGCACAGCCGCTGTACGCGAGGGCGGAACGGCTCTTCGATGCCAGCGGCGACAGCCGTGACGCGTTCTACGCGAGGATCAGTCAGATTTCGGCCAAGATGGAGAGCAGCAACCTCGCGGAGCTGTCGCGGTATCTGGCCGGAGAACTCCGCCGACCTGGAATCGAAAAAGATCCTTACCTGCGGCTGCGCTTACTTGTGGTAAAAGGGCAGGTCGACTTAAATCTCGACGGCGTGGCGTCGCGACCGGTGTGGAACGACGTTGAATCGCTCGCTGGCTCGCTAGGAGAACGGGCATTGGCTTCACGCGCATCAGGAGAGTTGGGAATCCTCGCTTTGCTGGACGGCAACAGTGCGGAGGCGAAATGGCGGTTTGTGAAGGTGCTCGTCTATGCAAGACTCGTCAACGACGTTGGCGCGCAGATTCGGTATCTTTCCATCATCGGACAAGTGTTCGCTGAAATTGGACGTACGGAACAGGCGTTGAAATTCCTCGAGGAGGCCCTGAAAAAGTCCGCGGAGAATCCGGACACCGGGTTCCCGAAGCTCGCAACGATAGGCAGAGCCTCGGTGCTCGCAACGGTTGGGCGATATGATGAAGCTCGCGCGCTTCTTACCCGAGCGATGCAGTTTGCAAAAGCAAAGGGCCTGACCGGGTACGAAGTCGACGTACTGGCTCAGTTTGGTGCGATGGCCGTTAAGATGGGTGACTCGCGAAGTGCGATCCAGTTCTACGAACAAGCCGCTGACGCGGCTTCGGAGATTCATTTCCTGCGCGGTTCGGCTGAGGTTGAATCGGAGCTAGCGCAGCTGTACCAACAATCGGGCGACCTCAAAAGGGCGAGGGAATGCGCAGCAGCCAGTGCGAGTGCGCACCGTGGTCTCGGAGAAGCGTACGCGATACCTCACCACCTGGCAGTCCAAGCCAATCTTCTGGCACAGATGGGCCAATTGCATGCGGCGGAACGGTTGTTCGCGAAAGCCGCGGATGTCACCGAGGCAATGCTTTTGAATGCTCGAAGTATCACAGCCAGGCGAGCAGTAATTGGCGGCATGAGTGAAATCTATGTTGGTCATTTTGCGCTCGCGGCAGAGCGGATGGGGAATCTTGACGAGGCCTTCCGAATTATTGAGGAGGCCAGGGGCCGGGTGGCTGCTGAGGAAGTAAGGACTCGCCATCGGGAAAGCGTGTCGGTCGAGGAGCCGCCTAGCAGCGCGGATCTCCGCCTCACTTCCCTGAACAGCCGTCTGCTCGATTCCGACAGCCCGCCTGAACGGGCACGTCTCCTGGACGCGATTTTCGAAGCGGAGCAACAACTCACGCCTGAAGACAGGTCTGTGGCACGCGAGGAGCCAATTCGCTTGCGGACGCTGCAACATGACCTCGAACCGGGAGAGGTTGTGTTGGAGTATGTGCTCAGCGATCCGCAATCATACTGCCTGGTGATCACAAGGCAACAGGTAAGCCTTTCCAAGTTGGCAGGAAGCAAAGAAATCAAAAGGTTGGTGACGGACTACCGGAACACTATCGATAAGAGAGCAGAGAACCGGGTCCTATCCGCAAGGCTTTCGGCGGCACTCTTAAGGCCGATCGCTGAGTACGGACGCAGTCGAGATGTTGTGATAGTTCCGGACGGCGTTCTGAATTTAATTCCATTCGAGGCCCTTTGGTCTGACGGTGAGGGCTACAGTCTAAATCGCCATTCCTTCACGGTCGTCCCTTCCGGGACCGTGCTGCACCTACTCCGTAAGGAGCGGACTCGGCAGGGAACGATAGCCTTCTTGGGGGTGTCAGCGTCAGCACCAGGACGACCTGACACTTCGCAGAAATCAAGCGGCCAGTTGGCAATCTTCCGAGGACTCTTTGACATTGAGCGGTCTAAGCTCACAGCACTCCCTTCTGCTGAGAGTGAAGTGACGTCGGTCGCGAAACTCGTCGGTGGGCGCAGCACCGTGCTGATGCGCAATCAGGCGACCGAGGCCGCCTTCAAGGATGAACCCTTAGGTCAGGTCCAGGTGATTCATCTTGCTCTTCACGGGCAGGCTGATAGCGCATTCCCGGAACGCTCGGCTCTGGTCTTTTCAAGCGGTGGCCGTCCGCAAGAGGATGGGCTGCTACAAGCAAGGGAAATCCGGAAGCTTCCCATCAATGCGGAATTGGTGACTCTGTCATCCTGCGACGCTGGACTTGGGCGCATCGATGGGGAGGAAGGAGTATCGAGCCTGGTCGATGCGTTCCTCGACGCGGGCGCAAAAAGTGTTGTTGCCAGCCTTTGGCCTGCGGAGGATACTTATACGAAGGGCCTCATGGAAGCCTTTTACCGGCACCTTGTTCAGGGCGACACCAAGAGGGAGGCATTACGTCAGGCCAAGATGGATATGCTTCGAGAGTTCGGCGAAACGGTGCCTCCATTGTACTGGGCCGGATTCATTCTGGTTGGAGACGGGAACGGAAAAATTGCATTGGGAGGTGGACGGTGACGAACAGTCGGAAAGAACGAGGGGCAATTCTTGGAAAGGTTGACCTACTTGTGCGGACCAAGTTTTTCGACCTGAACTTCAATGGGCGCAATTGGCCGGCCTTGATGGAGCAGCATCGCGCATCGATCGTTGAGGCGGCTTCTTCGGAAGAGTTCGAACAGAATATGGTTGCGTTGTTGAAGGAGTTGGGCACGAGCCACACCGGATTTTTTCGCCGGGAGTCGAAAATCGCTAGCCGCAATTCGGTCAACGCAACGTTTCGGGAGCGACAGACTGATGAAGGAGCCCGATGGGCCTTTCAGGATGTTCAGCCCGGAGGCCCCGCGGCGAACGCCGGGATCAAACCTGGCGATATTCTTTTGAGCATCGGCCAGCAAGAGGTGGTTCCTCCGCGCCCGCCAGAGTTTCGCATGGGAGCCAGCGCCCAGGTCACGGTTGTCCAGCGGAACGGAACCCGGCGGGTGACCAATGTTGAGCTGCGGGTTCCCAATGCCAAATATCGCGAGTGCCCCTATGCGGAGCCGCGGGCTGTGAGTGCTCAAAAGTTGACTCCCGGTCTTGGACTGTTGAAAGTCACTATGTTCCCTGGAATCGTCGGCATTGACTTTGCCCGGGACGTCAACCGCGCAATGGACGAGATTCGGGACTGCGACCGCCTAATCGTCGATCTGCGCGGTAATCCGGGAGGCGGCATTGGCGGATTGCGGTTGATGGGGTATTTGACGCCGGGCAGATTGCCAGTCGGATATAGCCTAACGCGGAAACGCGCTGAGAAGGGGTACCGAAAGGAAGAGCTTCCGCAGTTTCGGGGAATTCCCGCGCAAAAGTGGAAGCTGCCATTCCTGATTCTTCGCTTTGCTGGCAGAGATCAGTCCATCGTGGTCGTAACGGAGGGCTTGGGGAAACAGAAATTCCACGGCCGAATTGTTTTGCTGGTTAATGAACACACATCGGGAGCCGGCGAAATGGTAGCGGGATTCGCCAAGGAAAACAATTTGGCGAAAATCGTGGGCACGAGAACCGCAGGCCGTTTGCTCGGCGGCGAAGGGTTCAAAGTTGGAGGTGGTTATATGGCCTTTCTACCGGTGGGCTGCTATCTTTCCTGGGGCGGACACCGTTTTGAAGGAAACGGAGTAACGCCAGACGTAGAAGTCGACTGGTCTTTGGAAAGCAGCTTGGACGGCTCGGACAACCAGTTGAACAGAGCGGTCGAGGTAGCCAACGGTATGTAGGTTCCTAGTTTAGGCTACTGTCCTGAGCGATAAATACGTTGCATAAGTAATCGGCTGAGCATATTGATGTGCCTGGCTTAGCGGGTGGCAATGAAATGGAAGGTGTCAGGCCTGGATTGACCGGAGCGGGCGGACGATCCAATCAGGCGGCGTCTGAAAAAGTCTGAATCCCTCCCAGACCATTCCGCCCTTACGCATGGGCGTCGTCGAGATGCACGCTGCCCTCCGCTAGTTAGCTCCGTGCGCCTTTCCGTTTTACTTGTACCATGAAATAGGCGTCGCAGAACAGCTTCATAGAGGCCGCTTCCTTAAGGGTCACGACGGCACCCTCGATATTCTTGGTTTCAAAGCGCCCACATAGTGCGACGATTTGGTCTCGCTCGTCCATGTTCGGGAACAGATCATCAAGAAAACGCACGAGTGCCTCCTGGAAGGGGGTGCCCTGTATCCAGTCGCCGGTTTCTTCCATCATTGCCTTGAGGCATTCAAAAAAGTTCCCGAAGACGTTGGCCTCGCATTGCCAGTGAATGTCGTTCAGGGACAGAAGAGTGAGCCCGCCAATGTAATAGTTGTAGGCCCGATGCTGGTCGCGTTCGCCCGGACCTGGCAGCGCCGTGAAGCACGCCGCCACTCGGTCGAGATCTTCCTCGGTCAGGACCCGGTTCGCGCCCCAGTCGATCTTGAGGCTGGGGCTGCGTTCAAGGCCGACCTTGGCGGCCTTGTCGAGATCCTCCAGGCTCTCGTAGTAGCGGCTGATCTGCTCCGGCATGCGCCACCACCAGAAGCCCATTGTGCCGATATTGAGCGCGACGACAAAATGGCGGGCTATGCCCCACCCGAAATACCATAAGGCTGCGACGGGAACATTGTCCTTCAGAATCAGCTCAAAGATCAGTTCATCCGTTTTCGCATAGACGAGCTTGATCCAGTCAATCTGCGTATTCCATTTCGTCAGCGCTTTGGGCCTAATGGAATGGGACGCGCTAATAATGCGTATGCGCAGCTTCCATTTGTCCTTCGTGCCGACTTCGGGGAGATCACGGCTCCTCCTCAGTTCTTCTTCGACGGCGGCGCGTGTTTCAGCGTCGGCCTTTTCGAATTCAGCCTTGATCCACAGCGCCCACGCTTTGGCGTCCTTAAGCTCGGCGAGTTTGGCCATGGAACCGCCGGAGAAAATCATACGCCGCTTTTCGGGATCTTCTGTTATCTTCAGAAACCATGCCTGGAGCTCGATTTCCTCGGGCTCAATCCGTTCGCGCAGCTTCTCATTCTCCGCCATGGCTAGACGCGCCGCAGCCAGGTCGATCAGGGCGCTGCATTCTTCGGCCGTAATAGCCTCCTCCGGGATGCCCAGACCATCGTCGCCATGTTCGACGTAGAGCCCCGCCAGCCGGTGGGAGTGGATCGTCGTGGCCATGCTGCTGAGTTCTTCTAGCGTCTTTCCGGTCACTCGTTCATAGACAAAACTCCCGCCGAAAAAGCACCAGAACAGTTTCTTGACGTGATCCTGAGTGTGCTTTTGCGGCCAGGCCGGAGGCAGGGACTGCTTTGCCGAGACGGACTGTACCCCGATCAGTTCCCGTCGCCCGATTTCTTCGAGAGCGAGAGTGGCGAGGTGATAGGCGACGTTCGGATGTTTCGTGGCCTGAACGGCGCGGGCCGATTCAAGCAGCGCGCGGGCGTGATCGATACATGCCTGCATCGCCGCGACGGTCTTTTCGTCAATCTGTCGTCCTTCAGCCGAACTCATGTCGGTAATCTAGCACGCAGGCGCGCAAAATGACATTGGCGTTCCTTCCCGCGTGAGGGACTGCACCCCCTGCCTCCGCAGGGGCGGACTCAGGGTCGAGCCCAGCTGGGCTCCCGCCTGGAACGGGGCGAGTAAAGGCCCGACCGGCGACAGAGGAACACGCACGAGTCGTTTCCTTGTCTTCGCCTTTTATTCGCTATGCTGTTGGACATGGCAAAGTGGTGCACTGTGACCGTTACGGACGGCGACGGCAAGCGGTACAGCCTTGACGTGAATGCCGACAGTTCATACGACGCGGCTCATCTCTACCTGACGCACGTGCGCACAAATCCCGGTTGCGGCTTTCCGATCCCGACGACCTCGACGCTGTTCGAGATTGTGATAGGGGGACGGGTCATGCGCGTTCCGGGGAAGCGGCTGCGGAAGTGGATTGAGACAAGGCGGCATGAATGGAAAGGTCCGCGTGGTCTGATTTTCAGCCAGCGGCCGATGATCGGGGATTGACGCTGGAAGGAATTTCCCAGCGGTCGTCTGTCGTGGTCTGGTTACAGCGGCTGCGGCAGAGTGAAATCGCGCGCCGCGAGTGCAGGGTTCATCCGATCTTGGCTCATCATACTCTACGACACGACACAGCGCTCGAAGGAGGACATCGAGAAAATCTTATCACCCCAATATCATAATGGGGTGTATGGCATCTGAGCGGCGAATAAAAGCAGGCTTCATCGAACCCATGCTTCTGCTGCGCACGGAAAAACTGCCGGAAGGGCCGGAATGGATTAGTGAGCTCAAACTTGATGGCTACCGGTCCATCGCCTTCAAAACCGCTGGGAGAGTCCATCTCAGGTCACGCAATGACAATGACTTTTCCGTCCGGTATGCCGGCATAGTGAAAGCGCTGTCTTCGATGCCGGATGAAACAGTCCTCGACGGCGAAGTCGTGGCGCTCGACGGAGAGGGAAGGCCCTCCTTCAATGCCCTCCAAAATTACGGCTCCTCCGACGTCCCGCTCCATTTCTTCATCTTCGACCTCATGGTCCTCAGGGGAAGAGAGGTGATGGACGAGATGCTGCTAAAGCGCCGCGAGCTCATTGAGAAGTACGTCCTGCCGAAGCTGGCGGACCCGATACGGTATTCACCCATTTTGGAAGGCGGCCTCAAAGACCTGATTTCCTCGGTGAAGGCCCAAGGGCTTGAAGGGCTGGTCGCAAAATTGGCCGACAGTAAATATGAATCCGGCATGCGCTCCGGCGCATGGCTGAAAATGCGCGTCAATCAGGGGCAGGAACTGGTGATCGCGGGATACACTCCTTCGCTCAGAAACTTCGATGCGCTGGTCATCGGCTATTACCAGGACGGAAAGCTGATCTACGCCGCGCGGACGCGGAACGGCTTCACCCCCCGATCGCGGACGGAATTATTCGAGAAACTGAAGCCGCTGGAAATCCAGGAATGCCCGTTCACTAACCTGCCGGAGAAAAAGGCGGGACGCTGGGGCGCGGGCCTCACGGCCGCGAAGATGGCGGAGTGCCGGTGGCTTAAACCCGTGCTGGTGGGGCAATTTGAATACGTCGAATGGACAGGAGAAAATCACCTTCGCCATACCAAGTTCATTGCCCTGCGAGATGACAAGAAGGCCAAGGATGTGCGGCGGGAGACAGATAAATAGAAACATTCAATCGTATGGCTGTTGAGTGCGATACCCTCGACAAGACGAAACGAGCCGCCCAGGACGCTGAGCGCGTAAACGTCAATGAGATTTATGAAGTCTAGTATTGGATGAAGAAATTCGGATGCACCACCGAGCAGCTCAGGTTGCGGTAAGGAGGTCGGCGTAATAGCGGACGGTCCAAGACTCATAACGACGTAAGTGCAATTTGGCAAATCGTCGGGTAGGGTTATTGCACCGGCTTCTGCGTCTTCATGTAAGCATGAAAGCATGCAAGCATGAAGCCGCTTACGGTCTGCTCGGCTCGGGCGGCAGCTATTTTGATGGCCATTACGTCCTCGCGGGGCCAACGCACCTGCAAGGGCTTTGGCTTCGCCTCGGGCGGTTTCTTCATTGACGTGCCACGCGGTGTCGTCGCTGCGGTCGGGTTGCTAGCGCCGGAGGGCGATAGCTCCTGGGCGGTTAGGGCGGTTGGCTTAGCCATCGGCGCTTACCTCTCGGGCCTGTTTCATGTTTGCATGCTCAGATGGTTTCATGCTTGCATGAAACCATGCCCGTATGTTTTGCCAGACAGCGGCCGTTTCAATGGCGGCAGGCCCCTTCGGCGTGATCTCGGGGGCCGTGCGTCCATCCGTCATGGCGGCGGCATAGGGCACGCGGTCGCCAATAAAGGTTTCCGCCACTGGGCCGTGATGGGAAAGCGAAGCGGCGGCTTGTGCAGTGATGCCTGCGTTCGCCTTGGCCTGATTCAGGACGAATAGGAAAGGGACTTTCTCACGCTTCAAAAGCTCAACAGTGGCGGAAGCGGCCCACAAGTCTGACGGGCTGGGCCGGATGGGAACCAGCACCAGGTCGGCCAGGTCAAAGAGCACGGCTGTTTCATCGGTGCGGCTCGGCGCGGTGTCAATGAAGCAAAAGGCCGCATTGCGCTGCCGCAGTTGCCTCAAACCCTCTGATATGCCGTGAAAAGGCAATTCAACACGCTGCGGGGCTTCAGCCTGTCGTTTCCGATGCCATGTGGTCAAGGTGCCCTGCGGGTCGGTGTCTATAAGGAAGACCGGCCCATCGCCCACGCGTTCGGATTCGACGGAGAGGTGAGCGCAAAGCGTGGTCTTCCCGCTCCCCCCTTTTTGCGAATTGATAACGATTGTCAGCATGGAATCATGTCTTCATGCTTGCATGCACTCATGTAAGCATAGTAAACTGCGTCACTGAAGGCAAGGGTATCGTTTCCAGGGTATTGTTTCCACGGCTGCCATCGACGCAAACCGGCGTAGAGCGATGAATTGAGACGTTCGCGCGAATCAGTTGTGAACCCGGAAAAAAATGCTTCACAACGGGTTCTAGAAAGCCTTCGTTCGCCAGCCGTTGCGCTCGTTCTTTCTCCGAGAGCATTTTGAGCATAGTAACCCTCGTGACTTCCATTTACTTCCTGCAAAAAGTCATCGTCCGTCATAGCTTCATTGGACAACTATTGTCGAGGATGGGCAATAGGAGCGCGCCCTTTCGCGCGGAGTGGCAATGTTTACTAAAGAGATGGTTTGCGGTGGGTGGTAACCCTTATGTTGGCGCGAGATGGCGACTAAGCACCAAGGCGGGGGGCGTTCACGGCGTTATCGCACGGTTGTGCAGGATGAGGATACTTCGCTTTCCGGCCGGCAGGGCCGTGCACATTGGCCGGGCACGCGGAGAAGGGCTAACCAAACTGTCACTAGACCGTTTTCGGCGAGTGGCGCGACGCATCGGAAACCAGAAAGTACTTTACCGGAGCACAAGCGCAGAATAGCTCCAGTCGGAATCATTCTTGCCGACCCCCAACTGGTACTGGCCAGACCCAAGTTTCGAAGAGTCAAGATGCACGATCAGGACGGTGGAACCATTGCTTTGCACGACAGCCTGTCCGGACGCAGTCAGGAGAGGGTGAGTCTG
>Ga0302324_100012427_pt1 | contig 17356 bp, 13 predicted proteins | sample Palsa_T0_1_FD_201949 | JGI IMG/M metagenome (GOLD analysis project Ga0302324, IMG submission 201949) | Peat permafrost microbial communities from Stordalen Mire near Abisko, Sweden - Palsa_T0_1 | ecosystem: Environmental > Terrestrial > Soil > Palsa > Peat permafrost | place: Sweden: Abisko...
GAAACCCAGGATGGATTCATCCGAAGCCGCTTTACGCAGCAGGGCTTCCGCACTCGGCATTTTGTTCCCGCTCATAAACCAGGCGACCTCGCTTCAATACCGAGTAGAAAATGCTATTGACTGAATCCAGAAGCTCCTCAGCGTAAGATTCGTTCGCCAGAACCAGATCGATTGTCATGGGAATCTGATCCAGGCGTCGCCGCAGTTCCTTGCGAATTCGACCAAGTTCCTCTGCTGCGGAATCCGGGATGAATACACCCAGGTCCAGGTCGCTATCCCACTCGGCCTCGCCTCGCGCCCATGAGCCGAAGAGGAAGACGCGCGAAGGGCGGGCGACCTCTATAGCAGTCTTGACCGCCAGATCGACCTTCTCCTGTGTTGGGCTAAGTCGCCTAAGCACAGATTGGGATTCTTCGAGAGTAGCCATTGGAATCTCCATCTCTAGCCTAGACGAACAGGACAGAAGCAACCAGCAAAATTGGCTACTCCGTAAGTTCGGTTCCCAACTCCGCCATCAATGCGTGGCTCGCGCTGCGGTATCAGGCGCCGACGGCGATAGATGCAGCCGAATCATCGGCGGCGGAGGGCTGGACAAGAGTAAGAACCGTTGCGGCAACCAAAACGGCAATCGCAGCTTTACTGGATACGGCAGGAAGCATTGGCGAAAGTATGACACAACTGCTCTCTGCCAACCAAGAACCCGCCGAATTCCCGGCAACCAGCACCTTCACATTGAATTTCCCGCAGTTTGGCCGTATTCTATATATGCAGACGAATTTGTCCGCCGCGCTGTGTGCAATCCGGGTGGCGGAGAGATGAGTGGGCTCACAGCCCACTTTTTCTTTGGAGCAAACTTCGGCGCTTGTTTGGGCAGTTGCAATACGGGTTAAGTCGGGAAACATGGCAGCAAAGCTGGATGAAATTCGCAGCGTGGCAGACCGGGTAGCAGCATCGCTGGGGCTGGATGTGGTGGACGTGGAGTTCACCGGTACAGCGAAAAACCGTACTTTGTGCATCTATCTGGAGAAGAACTTAGCCGGACGCACAGCGCAGGCGGCTGCAGCGGTTGCGCAACGGGATGCAATTGCCGCCAATCCAGAAGGCGCCGTCGATGTCGATGTGGCCTTGATGGTTCCGGAACGCTTTGCCAATGGCGAGCTCAACCCGGAGCATCTTTCCTGGCTGACTCATGAGGATTGTGCTGCGTTCAGCCGCGATTTTGGTACATTGCTGGACGTGGAAGATTTGGTTCCCGATGGGGAATACACACTGGAAGCAAGCTCTCCAGGTTTGGACCGGAAGTTGACCCGGCCGGAAGATTTTGAGCGGTTCAAGGGCTGTCTGGCAAAGATCCAGACCTTTGAGCCCATCGCCAACAACCGCCATTGGCAAGGGCGGTTGACGGCTACCAGTTTGGAATCGGTTACATTGGACCTGACCGCGACCAAGCAGAACAGCAAGTCCCGCAAGACCGGCGTAAGTACGGTCGAAATAGCCCTCGGCAATATCGAAAGGGCGCATCTGGTTCCGGAGTTTTAGCCGGAGCTTTTACCGTTCGCTTCCGGCAGATGAGACACGGAAGCCATCCCCCAGGCACTTCTAAGCAAGCCAAGGCAGGAAACTACCAGCTATGTCCAGCGCGTTGTATCAAAGCATTGAGGCACTGAGCCGCGAAAAGAGCATCGATCCGGGGATCGTCGTATCCGCCGTCGAGGAGGCGATTGCCCTCGCCACCCGCAAGTACTACAAAACGCAGGAAAACATGCGCGGCGAACTGAACAAGGAGACGGGCGAAATCACCGTCTACGCCTTCAAGACCGTCATGGGCGACGAAGACGAGATCGAAGATCCCGTCAACCAGATCACGCTTGAAGAAGCCCAGGCCATGGCCGAGGGCGCGGAACTTGAGCCTGGCAGCGAGATTCGCCTCTATAAGGACACGCGTCCTCTCGGCCGCATCGCCGCACAGTTGGCCAAGCAGGTCATCTTCCAGAAGGTGCGTGAGGCTGAGCGCGACACCGTCTTCAACGAGTACGCCCATCGCGAAAAGGAAGTGCTTTCCGCCTCCGTCAAGCGCATCGAGGGCCAGGACATCATCATCGATCTCGGCAAAGCTGAGGCTCGCATGCCCAAGCGCGAGCAGTCGCGTCTGGAGCAGTTTAGCGTAGGCGAGCGCATTCGCGTTGTTCTTCTCAAGGTAGATCGCGCCGCTAAAGGGCCTCAAGTTGTTGTTTCGAGAGCAGCCCCAGAGCTGGTTTCGAACCTGTTCCAATCCGAGGTTCCCGAGATTTACGACAACACGGTCGTGATTCGCGCCATTGCCCGCGAGGCCGGCGAGCGCACCAAGATTGCCGTTATGTCCCGCGACAAGGACGTCGATCCGGTCGGCGCCTGCGTCGGCATGAAGGGCATGCGCGTGCAGTCCATCATCCGCGAACTGCGCGGCGAAAAGATCGACATCATCGAGTACAACGAAGAGATTACGACCTTTGCCGAGAAGGCGCTGCAGCCCGCCAAGGTCAGCCGCGTGTCGATTGTCGATCTGGCCGACAAGCAGCTCGAAGTCATCGTTGACGACACTCAGCTTTCACTGGCCATCGGCAAGAAGGGCCAGAATGTACGCCTGGCTGCAAAGCTCCTCGGCTGGAAGATTGACATCAAGAGCGAGGAAGAGAAGCGCCAGGAGGTCGAGCAGCAGATGACCGGCTTCTCCGGCGGTCCATCGACGCCCATCGAGGCGGTTTTGGAGCTCGGCGAAACCATTATTCAGAAGCTGGTAGCTGCGGGCATCACCACGGTCGAGGGTCTGGCGGATATGACCCCCGAGCAACTCGAAGAGATCCCCGGCATCGGCGAAAAGACCCTGGAGCGCATCAGCGTGGCTGTTCGCCACTACTTCGGCCAGTATGAGGAGGGTGAAGTGAATCCAAATGCAACTGCGGAAACATCTGCCGACGCATCGCCGTCAGACGACGCAAAAGCTGTAGAGGTGGATGAGCCCGGAACTCCTGACGAGCCTGTCGAGGAAGCAACCGCCGAGCTGGCTCCTGAGTCGAAACAGGATGACGCGTCAACGGAAACGATGGAAGTAGAAAATGCCGCTGACCCTGAACGGGCACATCCAGTCGATGCAGATGATGTAACTGCGACGGAAAACCCGGTAAACGCCGAAGCAATTCTCGAAGAAACAGAAAAAGCGGAAGAAGCAGCCATTGATTCGGGTGAAAGTAAGGGCGACGCATAGGATGCGCCGCCCGGAAAACAGCGTTTCAGAGGATAATAGCAATAGGCAGAGTCTGAGTTGCCGCGAGGTTGCTATGACGAGTTAACCGACATAGGGCAAGACAACGAAAAGAGGCGGATGAGTAAGGTTCGAATTAACGATCTGGCGCGCGAGCTGGAAGTCAAGAGTAAACAAATCCTCGATGCTCTGGGAAGTCTGGGTCTGGGCGAAGGCAAGACCCATTCAAGCTCTATCGAAGCAGGCGAGGCTGAGCGGGTTCGTGGATTTTTTGAGCGTGGGTCCAAGCCTGCCTCGTCCGCCAGTTCCCGCACCGAGCAGGAGAATCGTCCCAAGATCGATCTCTCCAACATCTCCAAACCCGGCGATGTGATGAAGGCCATTCTGGCGCGCAAGCAGGAAGCAGAGCGTCAGGCTCAGTATCCCCAAAGGCCTGCATCGGCCCCGCCTGCGGCCGTGGCTCCTACAGTAGTGGTGCGTCCGCCCGCCTCGTCGGCAGCGAGCACGGGTCCGTCAGCGAGCACCAGTGTTGCCCGTCCCGGTGTGCCACCTGTTGCGGCACAGCCCCCGCGCGTGGTGACCGCTCCCGCAGCCGCGGAGAAGCCGGAGCCGCGCAGGATTGTGCCCCAGCCGCGCCAGGGTCCGAATATCATTTCTACGCCGCCGTCGCCGGTGTCTTCAACCCCGGCGATCGGCACGCGTCCGCCATCTGGCCCGGTAATCGCGCGTCCTCCGGCCGGTCCGCTCTCAGGCACTTCAACGGCTCGTCCGGCTGTGGCTGTTGCGCCGCCTCACGCCGCTGCTGTCGTAGTCAAGCCTCATGCTTCATCTGTCTCATCCGCAAGTGTCTCGTCAGCAAGCCCAGCGCCGGCGACGCCTCCAACGGTCGCGGCAGCTACGCCGGTTGCAGCGCCGCCCGCAAAGCCCGTTTCGGCTGAAGCAGAAATCCAGGCCGCGCCTCTAACCCCAGCCGCAGAATCGGCGAAGGCTCCCAGCGCTCCTCAAGCTGCGACGGCAGTTGCAGAACCCGCTGCGACCCCGGCTCCTGAAGCCGCGCCAATTGTGGCTTCAACACCGGCGGCCAGCAATGGCAATGCTCACGCCGCTGCGCCAGCCGAAGAATCACCTGCTGTTGAGGCTGCGGTCGTAGCTCCGCCTGCCCCTGTCATCCAGCCACGCAAGGTGGTCATGCCGCAGACCGGACCTCGTCCCGTTTACAAGGCTCCGCCGCCACCGCCGCCTTCGGCCGCTCCTGCAGCGGGAGCCAACGCCGGTATTCAGCGCGGCCGGCCCATCTTTGATCGTGGTGGCCAAGGCGGCCAGAGCGGTGGTTTTCGGCCCAGCAGCGGACCCATGCAGGGCGGCGGCAACTTCACGCCTCGTCCTCAAGGCGCTCCAGGCCAGTATCCCAATCAATTCCAGAATCAGGGGCCAGCCGGCCAGTTCCCTGGCGGACCGCGTCCCAAACACCCCACACGCCCTGGCTTCGTAAGCTCAGGCGGCGCTGGCGGTCCGGGCGCACGCCCCGGCTTCGGCGCGCGTCCTGGCTTTGGCGCTCCTCGCCCCGGCGGCTTTGGCGCTCCCGGAGCTGGCGGAGCGCCGCCACCAGGCGAAGCTCCACGCGCGCCGCGACCCTCTGGCCCACCGCGTGGCCGTGGCCGTCAGCAGTATCCCAAGACCAAAGAAGGCCCGATGAAGGGCTTTACGCCGCCGCCGCGTTTTGGCGGAGCGTACATGGGCAACGAACCGCCCCCGATCACCCGCGAAATCACCGTGACGGAAGGCATTTCCGTTAAGGATCTGGCTGAAAAGCTGGAAATTCGCGCCAAGGATCTTGTCGGCACACTACTGATGCGCGGCGTATTCGTCACCGTCAACCAGTCGCTCGACGCCGAGATGGTCAAGGACGTTGCTGCACGATTCGGAGCAGGCGCCACCGTCATCAGCTACGAAGATGAAATCGCCAACCAGGCCATCGAAGAGATCCTGGAAAGCGACAACATCGACGAGCTGGAAGTGACGCGCTCGCCCGTAGTCACCGTCATGGGCCATGTTGACCACGGCAAGACCTCGCTGCTCGATGCTATTCGCGAGACCGACGTAGCTTCAGGCGAAGCCGGCGGCATCACCCAGCACATCGGCGCTTACAAGGTTCGGTTCACCAAGGAAGGCTCGCCAGCCAACGGCCGCGAGATCGTCTTCCTCGATACGCCGGGCCACGAAGCCTTCACGCGCATGAGAGCCCGCGGAGCCAAGGTCACCGACGTTGTCGTCATCGTAGTGGCGGCAGACGACGGCCCGATGCCCCAGACCCTCGAAGCCATCGACCACGCCAAAGCAGCCGGCGTTCCGATGATCGTAGCCATCAACAAGATCGACCGTCCCGAAGCCGACCCAGGCAAGGTGCAAAAGCAGCTTGCCGACCGCGGCCTCGTCCCCGAAGAGTGGGGCGGCGACACGGTCTACGTCAACGTCTCTGCCAAGAAACGAATCGGCCTCGATCAGTTGCTCGAAATGATCTGCCTGGTCACGGACGTCAAGGAACTCAAGTCCACCCCTGGCCGCAAGGCCGTCGGCACCGTCCTCGAAGCCAAGCTGGATCGTGGCCGCGGCGCAGTTGCCACCGTCCTCGTCCAGAACGGTACGCTCCGCGTCAACGAGAGCTACATCGTAGGCAACACCTTCGGCAAGGTCCGCGCCATGTTCGACGACCGCGGCCGCTCCATCACCGAAGCTGGCCCGTCAACCCCCGTCGAAGTTCTCGGCCTCGAAGGCATGCCCGATTCGGGCGACACCTTCCTCGTCGTAGCTGATCGCGACAAGGCCAAGGGCATCGCCCAGTACCGCAAGATGAAGGAGCGCGAATCCCAGCTCGCCAAGAGCAGCCGCGTCTCGCTAGAAGGCCTCGCGGAGCAGATTCGCACTGCGGGCGTCAAAGACCTGCCGCTCATCATCAAGGGAGACGTCACGGGCTCCGTCGAGGTCATTGCCGACTCGCTGGTCCGCATGTCTACCGAAAAGGTGCGCATCAAGGTCATCCACTCCGGCGTCGGAGCCATCACCGAGAGCGACATTCTGCTCGCGTCGGCCTCGAACGCCATCATCATCGGCTTCAACGTCCGGCCCGAACGCAAGTCGGCCGAACTCGCCCAGCAGGAAAACGTGGAAATCCGCCTGCACTCGATCATCTACGAGTTGCAGGATGAAATCCGCAAAGCCATGCTCGGCCTGCTCGACCCCACCTACAAGGAGAACTTCCTCGGCCGCGCGGAAATCATCACCGTCATGCGCATCCCCAAGGTCGGAACCATCGCCGGCTGCCGCGTGACAGATGGCGTCCTCCGCCGCGACGCGGAAGTCAAGCTGATGCGTGGAACCGAGCAGCTCTTCAAAGGCAAAATCAACTCCCTGCGCCGCTTCAAAGACGACGTCAAGGAAGTCACCAATGGCATGGAGTGCGGCGTAGGACTAGCCGGCTTCAGCGACCTCAAAGAAGGCGATGTGATCGAGGCTTACACCACCGAGCGCATGGCCAGCGACCTCGGCCAGCTAGCAACCACCGTAGCTGCCGCAGCCAAGGAAGCAAAAGAAGCCGCAGCCGCCAAGGAGCTGAAAGAGCCAGTCGCCAACTAACCAATAGCCAGCAAAAGCGAAGGCTCGCTTCTCATCCAGAGGAGCGAGCCTTTGTCATCTGAGGCTTGTTATTTCAGTTCCGAAGCAGCTTACTTCGAATCGCCGGGAAGCCGAAAGTCGACGCCGGCATCTCGATTCGCCTTGGCCGTCGCCGCCAGGTCAAGCTCATCCACCGGAATCTCCTGATGACGCTTGTCCAAAACCGAAAGCGTCGTCCGGCTCAGCATGTAGTTGTGAATCTGCTCGCGAGGCCGGCCGTCTTTGAACACCAGCGTGACCCCCTCGTCACCCACCGCAGCCGAGCCGGGAAGCGATTGGGGTCGCGATTCCGGTCGCGCAACATCGGCGCTCTGACCATAGTTGTACTGGTACGGAAGATAAGGCGCCTGCTCGTCCGGTCCCGCCGGCTCATCAGGCTGTGAATCATACCCATCCGCGGCGTAATACGGGGCAGTTCCCGAATCGTCATACCCAAAATCGTCGGGATACCCCAACAGATAAGGATCTACCCATGCCCCCCCACCGTACCCATAACCAGCCCCATAAGGCGGGCGATACGGTCGGCGATAGCGACTGGTCCGAGCCGCAGGATAGCCCGACTGAGCGCCGTAATTGTAGCGGTTTCCCATAGGCAAGCCGCGAGCCACGCCGGGACGGACGGTTCCGGCGTACCCAGGGCCAGCATAGCGGCGAACCCCCGAATACCTCGCCGGAGCGGAAGCACCAGCTCCACCGCGAAATCCCGCCGAAGCCCGACCCGCAGAGCCCCCGCCGAAGCTGCCGCGCGATCCCGAGCCACCGTGGCCAGCGGAACCGCCGCGCGAAAAAGCGTTCAGAGTGCATGCAGGAAGCGCCATCCCCGCAAGAACCACCGCAACCGCCGCCAGGTGCCTCATGCAAGGATATTACTCCTGTCTGCACGTTGCGGATGGGCAATACTGGCCGCACGGGCGGTCAGCTCCGTCAACGTTGCATAAAAAACAAGGCGCCGACTCCTTGAGGAAGTCGACGCCTTGCAAACTGCCCATCCGGGCGCGGGTTATAGCGGATCTGCTTTAGAACTCTAGCCGCATCGAGACCTGCCCTGTGCGTCCCGGCAGACCTGTGGTGATAGTGCCAAAGCCCGCCGAGCTCAGGTTCGTGCTCAGCGAAGCTTCGTTCAGGTTGAGGTGGTTCAGTACGTCGGTGAAGGTGCCCTCAGCGCGAAGGCTAACCTTCTCGCCGATCTTGAAAGTCTTCACAAGACCGCTGTTCAGATTCACGAAGCGCGGTCCCTCGACCGAGCCCACCTGCGTATTGCCGAAGCGCCCAATCGGGAGCGCAGATCCAGCGACGCCGCTGCCTGTGGTGCAGGATGTGCCCACAGTCCATCCCGTCGAGCCGGGGCAGGTGAAGGCCGCTGCGTTAATCCAGTTGTTGCGGTTCTGGTTGGCTGGCTTCCAATTTACGCCGGGAACGGTATCCGGGTGCTGGTCGCGGTGACCCGGATCGAATCCGGTATTGGAAGAGGTCAGGCCGGAACCGGTGCCCGACGGATCGCCTTCGCCCGACGGGAACTCCGGAGTGAGGTAATCGCCCGTCTGCCAGTTGAAAATGTTGCTCAACCGCCATCCGCCGACAATCTCATCCAAAATCCTCGGCATGCCCGAACCAATCAGCCTACCGCGACCGATAGGCAGGTCATAGAGAGCAGTCGTGTTCCACAGCAGACGGCGTGTGCCGGCCACATTTCCGAAATCCGCATGGCGATCCAGAATGGAGGTTGAACGCGCGCCGCCTGTTTCGCCGGCGAACGACGTGTTGTCAGGTCCCTGGTTATCCGCCAGAGCCTTGGCCCACGTGAAATCGGTGTCAAACTGCAGTCCGTGCTGGAAGCGGTGGCTGCCATCCAACTGGAGCGAGTTATAGCTGGCATTTGCGCCGGTTGCGCGCGTGTTGACGCGACCCCAGTTGGGGAAGAGTCGCGCGCTGAGTGGCTGGTTGGCCGCCGAAACCGCCGAAGAAAACGGCAGTGTATTTTCATCCGGAGCCCAGACCAGATCGTGAGTCTCTTCGCCGATATACGAAACGCGCGCGGCATATCCACCGCCGAAGTCGTGGTCGATGCTCAGAGACCACTGCTCCGTGTACGGATCCTTCCAGTTCACGCTGTTCGCCGTGCCGAAGTAGTCTGTACCGTACCCGCCCACGCCTGCAGCTCCGCCGGCGCCGGCGTAAATCTCCGGCCACTGGTACCCAATCGCGTGTGTCGTTGGATTGTAGGTGTTTGCGAATTCCTGTGTCTGCGCCTGCAAGGTTCCGGTCAGCGAGTAGAAGCTGCCGCCCAGCATGTTGATGTTGTAAATTCCGTAACCGCCGCGGATCGCAGTCTTGTCATTGCCAAACGGACGGAAGGCGAAGCCAAGACGAGGCATGAACCGCAGATGTGGAACCTTCTTCAAGCCTGAGGGGAAGCCCGCCTTGCCGTTAGGCACAACATCCATGCAGGGTGCGCCATTGACGGTCGCCGTGTTGGTGTACGTCACGCCGTCTGGGTCGCAGGCGTTGGCGGAGGCCAGAAAGCTTTGTGCCAGCAGGGCCTGCTTGCCGTTCGGATAGATCGCCTCGCCAGCCAGCGGAGTGCTCGGGTCGAAGTTGCCGATGTCCCCATGCGGGTCGAAGTAGCCTGGGTGATACTCGTAGCGCAGACCGTAGCTCAGTGTCAGCCGCGGCGTAGCCTTCCATTCATCCTGAGCGAAGAAGTGATAGTGCTTCGATTTGCCATCGTTGTCCTGCTGCACCACGTCATAGAAAGTAGCGTTGGGAATGCCCAGCAGGAAGTCGGCGAAGTCCACTCCCGTGTAATTGCCAATGCCGTTCCCCTGGGTCGAATAGTAGAAGGTTCCGTAGTTGTCTGCTCCGTTGAAGCCGAGCGGCGTGAGAGCCTCAAGCGTATCGATGTCTTCTCCGAATTTCAGCGTGTGATGACCCTTCGTCCAGGTCATGACATCGTGATAGACATAGGTCTTCGACTGACTGATTGAGGTCAGGCGGTCCGCCGTGAGGCTGGTCAGGTTAGAGAAGTCGAGCTCGGGAATGCCGTTGTAAAACAGATTCTGCAAGCCGGTCAATCCCAGTCCCTGTGTGAATGCCGTTCCGTTAAAGGCGTTGGAAGTACCCGTCTTGTTAAGCAAAAAACCGAAGCGGAATTCATTGATCAGGGTCGGCTTGATCGTCCAGTTAAAACTGGTAGTCAGAGAGTTGTTGACGTTCGTGTTCTGAGACTCTTCGACCCCCAATACCTCAGGCTGTGTAACTGGGAAGCTCTTGTGGGTGAATCGGCCCCACAGCAGGAACTTCTGGTCCGAGCCAAAGTACTTATCCGGGCGAATGTCGTACTGATCCGATTTCTCATTTGCCGCGTCGTTCACATAGTAGTTTGAAGTTTCGCCATTCACATATTGAGTGGTGGGAACGGACTGTGTGCTGTTCACGATTGCAACGTGGTTTGGCGCAGGGAAAAACTGCAGGAACTTCTGCGCGGCGGAGTTGATGCTGGGCAAAGTGAGTCCGTAGCTGCCGCCCGTATATGGGTCGTTCAAGCCGCTCAACGGAACGATCTGGCCTGCGCTGTTGACGACAGAATAGTTTGTAAAATCACCCTGCGTCATGGCCGTGGTCGGTACGGTGTACTGCTCGGGAATACTTTGCGGAAAGCGAAAGCCTTCATAACCGCCGTAGATGAAGAACTTGTCGTGTCCATCATAGAGATGGGGAATGACTACAGGACCGGAGCCCCGTGCGCCAAAGGTATTGCCCACCTTATGCGGCTTGGATGCCGCCCCAAACTCAATCGCGTCAAAGTCCTGATTCTGGAAATACCAGTAGCCCGCTCCGTGGAATGTATTCGTGCCAGCCTTACTGGTAATGGTCACTGCTCCGGGTTGGCCGAATTCCGCATTGTTCAGCACGCCGTCGGCGCGAAGCTCAGCGATTGCATCGGTCGAGGGAAGTGCGTCCTGGATCGGCGAGTTTCCTGTTGCGCTTTGGATCGTGATGCCGTCCACGGAAACGTCTGTCTGGAAGGGAAGTCCCCCTTGAAGGGAGTAGACGCCCTGGTCGGTCTGTACGCCTGGCAGTGTGCCGATCAGGCTCAGGCCACTGGTGCCATTTGCGCTGGCCCGCGAGTTGGTCGGCAGGTTCACTGCGTCGTCCGCGCTGTAGACAGCGTTGATCGAAGGCGAGTCGGTCTCGATCGCGCTCGCTTGGTCGCCGGAAACCTGCACGGTCTGCTGTACCGCGCCCACGGCAAGGGTCGCATCCACCCGCAGTTCCTGCCGGGACGCCAATTGCGCGCCGGAGATCTTCCACGTTTCAAAACCCGCGGCGGTTATCGTAATGTCATAGTGCGCCGCGACAGCGTCCAAGAACTGGTAATCGCCGCTGGCGTTGGACTTGGTCGTGCGCAGCACGCCCTCATCTTTATTGGTCAAAGTAATGGTCGCGCCTGGAACCACGGCTCCGTTGGCATCCTTGACGGTGCCAAGAATATCGCCCTGAGTGGACTGAGCCCAACTCCTGGCGCTGCCAAGCGCAAGCGCCAGCAGCATGGTCGTCATGACCAGAGTCGTAAGAGCCCGCGACCAGCGCGGCTGACGACAGGATTTGATAGAGAATTGCATGTGTGAAGCCTCCTGAGGTGATGCATGAAGTCGTAGTCTTCGCTAAGGTTGCAAATAGAAAATTGAACGAATGTACAAAAGAGGAGAGACAATTTGAAGCTCACGCGCAACATGGTTCTGGTTACAAGCCCGGCGCGAACATTCCGGGAATGCTTCGCATCACGCAACTAGCCGAAAGCGAAGTTCCCGCCCGGTCTGCATAAAGACTTGCAGCCGGAAGGCAGGTTTTATATCCGATCAGCGTTCTATGAACTGATTCGCAATACTGAATTTATCTCACGGCATTTCGTAAATCGCTAACATTTCTGTTAAATTTCCGTGCAAATCCTCTTAAATGTGCACCAACTGATCACAGCGATAACTGAACCGTCAATAACCAGAGCAGCAACAGGCTGCGATTTCTGACCGTCTCCGACACTACATATCAGCCGCAGGCCTGCTCGCTCAAGCAGTCCCACGACCATTCTCCAGACCACTCCAAGGCAACTTACAGACAATCTGCCGAAACTCCGTTTGTCAAAACCAAAGTAAATCGATATGCTTGCGGCGTATTTAATTCGGGTCTCATAGAAAGCCTCAAGGAGCACGCTGTGTATATCCTGCCCATCATGAAGAGTCTCTCCCGGAGCCAAACTAATCTGCTGTATCGGCGCCGTATCTCCGCCCGCCTACCGGGCCAGTTTTTGCGCCTGGCCCTCCCGCTGTTGGTCTCCATGGCGCTTCAACCCTGGGCTCACGCCGCAGGACAGGCAACGCCATCCCCGGCTCCTGCTGCGCCAGCGACTCCACCTGCCCGTCCTGCGCCGACCCCTGAGCAGCTCGCAACTCAGGCAGCCTCTGAAGCCGACCATCAGCAGATGATGGATCAGCTTCACATCACCTCTCTTCGTGGCGGCCGCAACGGCACTGACCCCAAAGACCCCAACTACGCCAACTACGACGAATCGAAGGCTAATCCATATCCCGGTCTCCCCGACCCGCTGGTCCTGAACAACGGCAAAAAAGTGACCTCCGCCAAGATGTGGTGGAGTCTCCGTCGCCCCGAGATCGTCGAGTATTTTGACCGCGAAGTCTACGGTCGCGTCCCAGCGCACACGCCAAAGGTTACGTGGGACGTGGTGAGCACAACGAATGAGAAGAACGGCGACTTTGCCGTCGTCACCAAGAAGCTGGTAGGCCACGTCGACAACTCCTCCGACCCCGCAATCACCGTCAACATTGACCTCACTCTCAGCACTCCCGCCGACGCCAAAGGCCCGGTGCCTGTGATTATGGAGTTCGGCATAGACCCTGCCTTTATGGCGGCAATGCGCAGGCGCAATCCCAACTTCGTCATGCCGACGCCTGCGGGGCCGACATGGCAGCAGCAAGTCCTGGCCAAAGGCTGGGGATACGCTGAATTGATTCCAAATACGATTCAGGCCGATAACGGAGCTGGTTTGAGATCAGGTATTATCGGACTGGTAAACAAAGGCCAGTACCGTAAGCCGGACGACTGGGGTGCACTGCGCGCCTGGGCGTGGGGAGCCAGCAGAGCGCTCGACTACTTCGAAACCGACAAATCAGTGAACGCAAAGGAAGTGGGAATCACTGGCCACTCGCGTTATGGCAAGGCGGCAATTGTGACCATGGCCTACGACTCGCGCTTCGCCATCGGTTACATCAGTTCCTCAGGTGAAGGCGGCGCCAATCTCTATCGCCGCAACTGGGGCGAACTCGTCGAAAACGTGGCGGGAACCCAGGAATACCATTGGATGGCCGGCAATTTCCTCAAGTACGCTGGCCCACTTCACCCCAACGACCTGCCCGTCGATTCCCACGAACTCATCGCTCTCTGCGCTCCGCGTCCGGTCTTCATCAGCGGCGGAGCGACACAGGGCGATGGATGGGTTGACGCCCACGGCATGTTCATGGCCGCCGTCGGAGCGGGGCCGGTCTACAAACTGCTGGGCAAGAAAGATCTGGACACAGCGACCTTTCCGCCCATTGAAACTCCGCTCATCGACGGTGACTTAGCCTTCCGGCAGCACAGCGGAGGCCATACGCCTGCGCCTAACTGGCCAACCTTCATTACCTTCGCCAGCCGCTACCTCCAGTAACAAGAGCGGGTGCCCCACCTTCGCCGTTTCTTCGCGGCTAAGGTGGGTCCACATTCGTGCGCAGCACGAAGAAAGAGGCTAATCGCGCAGCGACTCTTCCGCTCTAAGCGCAAGGCCGCGCGCCACGGAGGTAAACTCATTCCCGCTGCGAACGCGATCCTTGCCAAAGCGTCGCTCAAAGATACCGCGCACTGCCGGCACGAAAGACGTTCCACCCGTAAGAAAGACTCGATCTACTTCAGCGTAGGGAAGCGCAGTGCTCTTGAAGAGCGAGTCGATCGAGCCCTCGATCGCAGCCAGATCTTCAGCGATCCAGCCTTCAAACTCAGCGCGAGTTACAGTTCTGCGCAATTCCAGGGTTCCATCGATAAATCGAAACTCAGCCGTCTCTTCGCTTGATAACTCAAACTTGAGCCTCTGCACAGCCTGGTGCAACTGGAAGCCCAGGTCTTCGTCGACCAAAGTGATCAAGGCTTCGATCTTGTCAGGTTCCATGGCTCGCGCGCGTGCGCTCTTGAGAATCTCAGTCACATTGCGCGTACGCAAAAACGATAGGTAATGCCAGCGCTCCAGGTTCGAGTAAATCCACGCCGGCACAGCAGGCAGCATCTTGCTCGCCGGATGCAGCAAGGTCCCAGCCCCGAGCGCCGGTGAAACCAGCTTGCGAACGATGCGCGCGTCGAACGCATCGCCGGCCAAACCAAGGCCGCTGTTGCCCAGCAGATCGCTGGGCAAGCGTCCGCGACGGCGAACTCCGGGACCGACGCGGAGCAGAGAAAAATCGCTGGTGCCGCCTCCAAAGTCGCCAATCAGAATCAGTTCGTCGTGATCCAGCGAGGCTTCATATGCATAGGCTGCAGCTACCGGCTCCATTGCGAACTCGATACGTTCGTAGCCGGCAAGCTCAAAGGCGCGCTGCAAACGGGATTGCGCGAAGACATCGTCGGCTGCGGCTTCAGCGCCGACAAAGCGCACCGGCCGGCCAACCATGGCATAGCGAATCTCTGTGCCGAACTGGCGTTCCGCATTGATGCGCAGGTCGGTGAGGATGCGCGAGATCAGGTCTTCAAAGCTGAAGTGGCGGCCAAGAATCTCCGTGCCTGTGAGGTTGCTGCTGCTCAGGTAGCTCTTGAGCGACTGAATCAGGCGGCCTTTTTTCTCTGCTTCAAGATAGTGCTCGATGGCAGATGGACCAGTCCACGAGCCGATGCGCAGGTGGCCTGCCTGGCGGACACGCTCCATGTAGAGCACGGAGCGGAAGGACTCGGTCTCGCCGGCGCGACGCGGGAAACGGACCAGCTCGACCTGGCTGTCAGAGGCCAGCGCGACCGAGCTGTTAGTGGTGCCGAAGTCTATGCCAATTGCAGGGGGATTTTGCCGCATTTACCTATTATTTCTCAAGTTGTGAGGTTGTGTCTTTCCGGGGTGGGAACAGGGATTGTTCTACGTAGAACAATTTTGGATGGCGTGCTTTGACTCCACGCGCGAAGGCCATGTCAAGCGGATTTGTTGGAAGAGGTTTGTTTACAGCTACTTGCGATTGCCGATGATTTGTACGGTTTATGCGTAACTAGAGACAGGCAGCATATGGCACGACATATGGATTGGAGGGTTTGGCGTGGGAGATGGCAGAAGAGCAAGGATCTTTATGAATAAAGGGAATCAGGCGGTGCGGATTCCGAAGGATTTTGAGTTTGCGGAGCGGGAAGTATTCGTTCGCAAGGTGGGTGATGTGGTGATGCTTTCGCTACGGCCGCGCGATTGGCATGGGTTGACGGGAGCGGTGGCTTCGAGCGGGTTCATGCTGGGGATGCTGGAGTCGGAAAAACAGGATTGGAGTGGGCGATGAGTATGGAAGGCGTGAAGGAGCGACGTGGACCGAAGTACATGCTGGATACGAGTAGCTGCGCGGCGATTCTTACGCGGGCTGACGCGGCGGTGTTGCAGCGGCTGGATGGGATTGGAGTGGGAGATGCCGGCATTTCTGCTGTGACGTTGTCGGAGCTGATGGCTGGGGTGGCGATGTCGCGGCGCGAGGCTCAGGATCGGGCGGCGCTGGAGGTGTTTCTGCGGCACGTGCCAGTGTTGGATTATCCGGCTGGCGCGGCTACGCACTACGCTGGGATGCGAGAGATATTGCACTGGCGTGAGGCGATGATCGGGCCCAAAGAGCTTTTGGTTGCGGCCCATGCGCGGAGCCTGGAGATGACGCTGGTGACGGGGCGGACGCGGGAGTTGAAGATTGTGCCGGGGATGGAGGTGGAAAGCTGGAATCCGTGACTGGCGACATCGGGAAGTCTAGCGCATGGGCTGGCTTTTGTGCCCGCCCACCCTTCGCAAAGGCGCGAAGGATGGGGCACCCCTCGGTTGCAATTGGGGGAGAAAAAACAAAAGGGTGGGCCACCCGCCGTATGTTTCTTGCATTTCGACACACTCCATGCGATGATTCGCTTGAGCGCATCGAACCGAGGACCGGCCCTGGCAGGCCGGTTTTCATTTTTGGTCCATCTTTTTTCGTATCGCCTTAACGTCTCTTCCAATGCCGTAAACCGCAAACGCAACGTAAAGCAAAATACCTACAACCACAAGAAAATCGAAGTGTTCCATCATGCCGATATTCTATTGCCTGAATACCCAATTCCAACTGTGGGGAATAGTCGGATTCAGCCTCACTGTGATGGCTAGAAAAACGTCGTTCGGTTTCAGTTCCCGCTCGTTCGGAAGAAGGAGAAGGTTGTCGGTAGTAACCTTAACTTCCGAGATTAGCTTGTCATCTTGAAGAAGGCAAAAAAATGGAGTCTCGTCTGCCTCAGGTACAGCCCCAGCTAATTCGTCCATATTCTCAGGCAAGCGCAAACCGTCGAAAAGGGTCTTAAGGCGATTGTCTAAATCTCCGCCCTGAATTAGGGTTCCCGAATCGCTTGGCCGAAGAAACAGAATTTCCAGACTGCATTGAAGACATAAATCCTCAGTGACAAGGGGAACGAATCTGAACCCAAGGCGATTCCATTTATCGCCCAGATGATCGAATCCAGCTTGAGCATAGTCGAACTCTTCTTCATCGGAACGCGGATGATCCAATGCGCCGACGTACATGCCTGGCTGTTGCGCTAGAGAGATCAGCGTTTCTGGAGCATCACTTACGGCGTGTCGCACAATCATGCCTTGTTGCTGCGCCATGCGAAGCAGATTCGGATTGGTACGCCACAACCGCGAAAGCTGTTTATGAAAATGACGGCGCAATGCCTGTTTTTCGACCGCTCGTGTCTTGCCCTTGTTCGCCGCAACCAGCGGACCTTCGTACAACAGCCTGAATTCCACGCACTCTCCCTCTAGCGATTCACCTGTACTGTAGATGATCGCAGAATCGACGGGAATAGCGCAGGTTGCCATATTCTATATAAATCACAGATGTTGGGTTCGCTAAGTATATTTATGCCGATGCGTCGTTATCCAGCAGGGGAAGTCTCTTATAGCAACTGAAGGTGATGAAATGAAACTGACCGGACTGGTGATAGCGGATCAGGTTTCTGGGCATGGTTAGGTTAGTCTAGCGCGCGGGTTGGCGTTTGTGGTCTCCCACCCTTCACACAAAACGTGAAGGATGGGGCACCCCCTTCGGTTGTGATTTGGTGAGAGATTAAAAACTTGCGGGTTGGCTTTTGTGGCCGCCCACCCTTCGCAAAGGCGCGAAGGATGGGGCACCCTCGATTGTGACCGGG
>Ga0302324_100012430_pt1 | contig 17354 bp, 14 predicted proteins | sample Palsa_T0_1_FD_201949 | JGI IMG/M metagenome (GOLD analysis project Ga0302324, IMG submission 201949) | Peat permafrost microbial communities from Stordalen Mire near Abisko, Sweden - Palsa_T0_1 | ecosystem: Environmental > Terrestrial > Soil > Palsa > Peat permafrost | place: Sweden: Abisko...
CTGTCGGACGTCTCCCTCGACATCCGCCCCGGGGAAATCCACTGCATTCTCGGTGAGAACGGCGCCGGCAAGTCGACGCTTTGCAACCTGATTTTCGGCGTACATCGGCCGGACGCCGGCGCCATGCGCTATCGCGGCGCAAGGTTCGAACCGTCAGGCCCGGCAGATTCGCTGGCACAGGGCATCGCCATGGTACACCAGCATTTCAGCCTGGTGCCCGACATGAGCGTGGTCGACAACGTGCTGCTGGGACGGGAAAAGGGCGTTCTCAACCGCAAGCAATGCGCCCGGCAGCTCGAACAGCTGGCGGTCGACTACGGCCTGCCGCTCGACCCGTTTGCGAAAATCGAGGATATCTCGGTCGGCGAACGCCAGCGCGTCGAAATCGTCAAATGCCTGATCCGCGATCCGTCGCTGTTCGTGCTGGACGAGCCGACCGCCGTGCTGCTGCCGGACGAGATCGCCGCGCTGCTGGAAGTCTGCCGCCGCGTCGCCTCCAGCGGACGTGCGGTGGTGCTGGTGACGCACAAGCTCGCCGAGATCAAGAAGATCGCGGATCGGGTCACGGTGCTGCGCGGCGGGCGTGTGGTCGCTACCTCGGACCGTCCGGCAGCCGAGATCGACGCCCTGGTCCGGGCCATGATCCAAGGCAGTGTCGAGACGCTGGATCAATCGGCCGCCTCCATTCTCGGCCTCGAGCCGGTCAGGCACGTCGGCCACGACTCCGGAAAACAGCGGGCGCCGAGAGCAAAGATCGAAGCCCTGCAGATCGATGGCCTGACGGTAAAGGACTATCAGGGCGTCACCCGGCTCGACAATTTCACGCTGACGGTCGACCGCGGCGAGATCGTCGGCGTCGCCGGCGTCGAAGGCAACGGACAGAGCGAACTTACCGCCGTGCTCGCCGGAATGATGTCCCCCTCGGACGGAAGAATTCATCTCGACAACACCGACCTGACCGCGAGGTCGCCGAAGGAGATCACCGCGGCCGGGGTCGGTATAGTCCCGGAAGACCGCCACGCCGTCGGCTGCGTCACGGGAATGAGTCTGGCCGAAAATATCTATCTCAACCGTCTCGACGAGTTTACCCGTTTCGGCTTTCTCAGGCGTGCAGCCCTCGAGAGCGAAGCGGCCACCCTGATGCAGCGCTTCGATGTCCGCGCTCGAGGGCCCGGCGCGCTGTTTTCGAGCCTCTCCGGCGGCAATCAGCAGAAGGCGGTGCTGGCGCGGGAGATCACGCTGCCCAATCTGGCCTGCTTGGTCGCGGCCCAGCCCACGCGCGGGCTCGATGTCGGCGCGGTCGCGGCCGTCTATAGCCACATCCGCGCGGCCTGCGATCGCGGCGTCGCCGTCCTCTTGGTTTCTTCCGAACTCGACGAGCTGCTCACCGTGGCGGATCGCATCGTCGTGCTCTACCGCGGCCGGATCATGGGATCCTGTATGGCCGATCCGGACCGGCGCGAAGCGATCGGCGCCATGATGGCGGGACAGCCGCAGTGACGACGCTTCCCCCGCAGCCGGAAGCCGCCGCCAACACGGCTGCCAGAACCATTGCGACGTCCGGCTTCGCCATTCGTCCCGCGCTACTGGTGCCGGTGCTGGCGGTCGGGTTTGCCGCACTGATCGGGCTCGCCCTGATCGCTGTCATCGGCGTATCGGTGCCGAGCGCGATCGCGGCCTTTGTCGATGGCACGCTCGGTTCGCCCTATGCCATGGCGGCCTCGATCAACCGCAGCACGGTGTTTGCGCTGGTCGGATTCGGCTTCATCCTCGCCAACCGCGCGAACCTGACCAATGTCGGGGGAGAAGGACAGATCGCGGTGGGAGGCATCGCGGCGACGGCGGTGGCGCTCTACGGCCATGTCGGCGCGCTTCCGCTGGGCCTTTCGTTTATCCTGCCGATGCTGGCAGCTGTGCTGGCCGGCGCGCTGTGGGGCGCGCTTGCAGCGGTTCTGAAGGTCAAATCCGGGACCAACGAGGTGATCAGCACGTTGCTGCTGTCATTCGTCGGGGTGTGGCTTCTGTACTGGTGCGTGCAATCGCCGGCATTGCTTCGCAAGCCGATGACGAGTTCGGCGACGTTGCCCGAGTCGCTTGAAATTCCCGACACGACGCAGCTTCCGCTCTTGACCGGCGATTACTCCTTCCCGCTTCACATTGGACTTCCAATTACCATCGTTATTGCCGTTGTCGTCGCCGTGCTGTTGTCGAAAACCGTGCTCGGTTTGCGTCTTCGCGCAGTCGGCCTCAATCCCGTGGCGTCGAACCGGGCCGGCATTTCCTATGCACGAACCGTGATCTTCGCACTGGCGATGGCGGGGGCACTGGGCGGATTGGCGGGCGCGCTGATGCTGCTCGGTGAACAATACACGCTGAAGGACGGTTTCTCCTCAGGTTATGGTTTTGACGGTCTGGTCGCCGGACTGTTGTCGCGCGGTTCGGTCACCGGTGTCATCGCGGCGTCCCTGCTATTCGGGTTCATGCGCTCGGGCGGCATTAACATGGAAATGGTGGCTGCCGTCCCCACCGCGCTGGTCGTGGTCATTCAGGGGCTGATCGTCATCACGCTGGCGGGCGCGACACTGTTCATTGAAAGATGGGAGCGGCAATGACCTGGGAATTGTTCGCCGTCTTCCTCGGTTCGTCCATTCGCCTAGCGACGCCGCTATTGCTCGCCGGGGTAGGCGAAATGGTGAGCGAGCGCGCCGGCGTCCTCAACATGAGCATCGAGGGCATGATGCTGACGGCAGCCTTCGCCGCCGCTGTGGGCTCCTGGGCCACCGGTAACCCCATGCTCGGACTCCTGATCGGCACTATCGCGGTTCAGCCCGTTGCACTGCTGCAGGCCGTTCTCAGCAACACGCTGCGCGCCAATCAGATCGTGTCCGGTATCGGCATCAACATCCTGGTATTGGGAGCGACCACTCTCGCCTATCGCGAAATTTTCGGCGCGCGTTCGCGCGCGGAAATTCCCGGGCTGACCAAGGTCAAACCGCCGCTGCTGGGCGACATTCCGGTTTTCGGCTCGGCTGTGTTCGAACAGGTGTGGCTGTTCTATGCCGGCATTGCGCTGATCGTCGCGACCGCGCTGGTGCTGCGCTACACGTCGATCGGGATTGCCATTCACGCGGCCGGGGCCGAACCGAAGGCCGTCGACAAGTCCGGCCTGTCGGTCACCCGTATTCGCTATGGATGCGTGTTGTTCGCCGGCTTCATGGCCTCGCTCGCCGGCGCGTTTCTCTCGATCGGCGATATCCATACCTTTACGGAAGGCATGACCAGGGGCGCCGGATATCTGGCCATCGCCTCGGTGATCTTTGGAAAATGGAAAATCGGCGGCACGGTTCTCGCCTGCTTGTTGTTTGGTGCAGCTACCGCATTGCAATTTCAGCTCCCTGCCCTCGGCATAGCGGTGCCGAACGCGTTGCTTATCATGCTGCCCTATCTTCTGGCCTTGTTGGCGGTAGGCGGATTGGTCGGTCGCCAACTGGCGCCGGCAACGCTTGGCGAACCTTATCGTCGCTGATCTTTGTTTGCCGGAAGAATCGCCGGCTTCAACAAGCGACTGAGTTTGGCCGGGTGCAGAATGGCTTCTTAAAGTCGGGCAGGATACAAAGCGGCCCCTGACGCATTGTGGGTCAGGCACAATACCAATATCATTACAGAGCCAGATAACGACGGCGAACAGTATCGTTTGCTTTCAGCTCTTCGATCGTCGCCGAGTAAACGATTTGCCCCTTGTCGATAATTGTGGCGTGGCTCGCCAGCGCCAGGCAGAAATGCATGTTCTGCTCGGAGACCAGCACGGTCGCGCCGTTTCCGCGCAGCTGCTTCAACAATTCGCCGATCCGCTGCACGATGATCGGCGCCAACCCCTCGCTCGGTTCGTCGAGCAGCAGGAGCGCGGGATTGCCCATCAGCGTGCGCGCAATCGCGAGCATCTGCTGTTCGCCGCCTGACAGTCTGCCCGCGATCCGGTGGCGCAGCGGCTCCAGCAGCGGGAACACGTTATAAATGCGCCGGATCGACCAGTCGTCCTGGCCGTCGGGCCCTTTTTTCTGGCCGATGACCAGATTGTCCTCGACCGTGTGCTCGGGAAAAATCTGGCGGTCTTCCGGCACAAAGCCAAGGCCGGCGCGTGCGATCCGATGCGGCTTCATTCCGGAGACCAAACGGCCGCGCAGGATCACCTTGCCGCGCCGCGCCGGCGCAAGCCCCATGATCGCCTTCATGGTGGTCGACTTGCCGGCGCCGTTGCGGCCGAGCAGCGCCATGGTTTCGCCTTGCCGCACCGAGAAGCCGACCCCGAACAGGATCTGGCTGGTGCCGTAATAAACGTCGAGATCCCTGACCTCGATGACGGGTTGCCCGCTCATATCGCGGTCCTGGTATGGTATTCGGTGCCGAGATAGGCATCGATGACCGCGTCGTTGCGGCGGATCTGGTCGGGCGGCCCGCTCGCCAGAACGCGGCCGTAACAGAGCACGACGATCGCCGGCGCGATCTTGAACACGATATCCATGTCATGCTCGATGAACACGACGGTGATGTTCTGCTTCTCCCAGAGCTCGCGAATCTTGTCGATCATCCGCCAGCGCTCCTCTGTGCCCATGCCGGCGGTCGGCTCGTCCAGCAACAGCACCTTGGGATCCAGCACCAGGGCCAGCGCAATATCGAGCAGCTTCTGGTCGCCATGCGACAATGTCGCCGCGGTCCGGCCGCGCCTGTCGGCCAGCCCGAGCAACTCCATCGCGTGTTCGGCGCGGTCGCGGGTTTCCGCCAGCGGAAACCGCCGATACAGCACGCCGGCGCGTCCCTGGTTTGCGCCAACGGCCGCCAGCATGGTCTCCTGTACGGTCAGCGAGGGAAAAATACTCGCCACCTGGAACGCACGACCGATGCCGCAGCGAACGATATCGGGCGGCGATCGTCCGGCCAAATCGATGCCGTCGAGCAGAATCTTTCCTGCGTCCGGTTTCAGCGCACCGGTGATCAGATTGAAGAATGTGCTCTTGCCCGCGCCGTTGGGACCGATCACCGCGGTCAGCGAGCCGTCGGCGAAATCGAGCGAGACGTTGTCCGTCGCCTTGACGCCGCCAAAGGATTTCGAAAGGCCGCGGATTTCGAGCATGCTAGCAGTGCTCCCGCTCGCGCCGGCGCGTGTACCACCCGACCGCGAAATCCATCAGGCCCTTGCGCAGACCAATCGCGAAGAACAGGATCACGATGCCCAGCACGATGCCGTAATAGTCGGTCAGCCGGGTAACGGTGTCGTTCAGGGTCAGCAGCAACACGGTGCCGACCATCGGGCCCAGGAAAGTGGTGACGCCGCCGAGCATGTTGATGAAGATGCCCTCACCCGAAATCGTCCAATAGGCGAATTCGGGATAGGCCCCCGACACGAACAGCGCCATCACGATGCCCCCGGCCGAGGCAAACACCGCCGCCAGCACGAACACCATCAGCTTGGCGCGCCAGACGTCGATACCGACAAAGCTTGCGCGGTTGGCGTTGTCGCGGATCATGCGCAGGGTATAGCCGAACGGCGACTGCGCGATCTGGCGCATCAGCAACAGGCCCAGCACCAGCAACGCGCAACTCGTGACATAAAGATGCAGATGGTTCGACAGATCGACGCCGAGGAATACGGGACGCGGGATACCGCCGCGCAGTCCCTGATCGCCGCCGGTCAGGGAAGCCCAGGCCAGGATTGTGCTGTGAATCAGCATCTGGAACGCCAGCGTGACGAAAGCGAAATAGATCGCCTTCAGCCGCACACAGATCGCGCCGATGATGGCGGCCGCGATCGCGGTGATCAGCAACGCCGCGACGAAGGCAACCGGGATTGATACGCCGGCGCGCTGCATCAGCAGGCCGAAGCTGTAGGCGCCGATGCCGAAAAACATGCCGTGCCCGAACGAAATCATGCCGGTGTAGCCGACCAGCAGATTGAGCGAGGTCGCGAACAGACCGAACGCCGAACAGCGGATCACGAAATCGAGCAGCGCCTTGCTGCCGAACAACGACGGCAGCAGGGCCAATACGACGAACGCCGTCAGCGCGACCAGGACGTCGAGAGAACGCGAGCGCTGCGACCTGGTCTCGACGCGCGGAACGCTCAGGGACCGGCCGGTTTGAACGGCCCGCAATTCGGTCATGCGACCTCCTTGCCAAACAGCCCGGTCGGCCGGGTCACCAGCACGATCACCATGAACAGGTACATCAGGCCTTCGGTGAACAGCGGAAAGCCGAGTGACCCGAACGAGCGGATCAGGCCGATCAGGAGCGCGCCGATCAGCGCCCCGAGGATCGAGCCCATGCCGCCGATCACGGTGACGATGAAGGATTCGATCAGCACCGAAAATCCCATGCCGGGCGTCAGCGATCGCACCGGCGCCGCGAGCGCGCCGGCAAGGCCCGCCAGCATGCCGCCGAGCGCAAATACGCCGCCATAGATCAATCCGGGGTTGATGCCGAGCGCGGAAACCATCGCCGGATTCTGCGCCGCCGCCCGGATCACCTTGCCGATCCTGCTGCGGGCCAGTCCGACGCCCAGGATCACGGCCACCGCCAGCGCGATGCCGATCAGAAGGAGATAATAAGGCGGCACCACACCGCCCGCGATGAACAGCGGCATCACCTGGAATGCGGCCGGCATTCCCATCGACTTGAATTCCGGACCCCACACCATCCGCACCACGTCGTCGAAGATCAGCACAAAGGCGTAGCAGACCAGAAGCTGCATCAGGATGTCGGCGCCATAGACCCGGCTCATGAAGACGCGCTCGAAGATCAGGCCGAGGACCGCGGTGCCCAGCGCGCCACACAGTATTGCCAGCGCAAAGCTGCCCGACACCTGATAGGCCGTCATCGCGAAATAGGCACCGAACATATAGAAGGCGCCATGGCTGAAATTGACGATCTTGAGCACGCCGAAGATCAGCGTCAGTCCGACCGCGACAAGAAACAGCAGCATACCGATGATGAAACCACTGGTGGTTTGCGTCACCAGGCAAGCCGGACTGGCGAGGCAGCCAGTGAGCGCATCAAGGTCCAAGGCAAATATCCATCAAACCGCGCCGGGATTTGCCCGGGCGCAAAAAACCGTTCCGGCGGATAGCGGAAACAGCCCGCGCCACCGCCGCTATCGCCGATCTCAGGTGTAGCCCTTGCTCTTCTTCCACTCGGCCTCGAGTTCAAGAATGGTCTTCCAGTCGCCGGCCTGGACCTGCGGCACGTAGGGCTCCTGCGAAATCGTGGTGCCCCAGCCGATCGCATAGCCGACCAGGGTCTGATCCTCGGCCCGCATCGTTACGGTACCGTCGGCACCGAACGGGCACTTGATGGTCAGGCCGCGCAAGGCATCGGCCACCTTCTGGCCGTCGGCAGAGCCGGCTTTCTTGACGGCTTCGGCAAGCAGCATCACCGCGGTGGCATTCTGCCACGACCAATTGGTGGGGTACTCGTTGTACTTCGCCTTGTAGGCATCGCCCCAGGCCGCATTCTCCGGTGTCGCCGGGAACGTCTTGATGTAGCGGTTGCCGGAGTGAATGCCTTTCGGCAGGTTCTTCACGACCGTCAAAGCGGTGTAGTCGGCCATGTTGACGGCAAACACCTCCATCTGGCTGAACATCGCGTAGATGTTGGCCTGATCGATGTAGGAAGTAAGGTCGCCACCCCACAGGCAGGAATACAACGCCTGCGGTTTCGCCTGCAGGATTTTCGTGACCACTTCGGTGTAATCGGGCTGGAACAGCTTCGGCCAGGAATCGCTGATGATCTCGACGTCGGGAGCGAATCGCTTCAGATACAGCGTGAACTCGCCGGTGGTATCGCGGCCATAGGCGTAGTCGGGCGAACAGGTCGCCCATTTCTTCAAGCCCTTTGCCTTCGCTATCGCCGCGGCATAGCTGCCGCCGACGATGGAATCGTGAATGCCCTGGCGCACCGAACGGAAAGCGTTTGGAATATGCTGCTTGGGATCGGCGGTCAGCGAGGACGCCTCCGAGCAGGTGTGAATGCACAGCACACCGAGGTCGCGTGCGACTTCATGCACCGCGAACGAACCCGACGATGCCTCGCCGTCGAGCAGCATCTCGCAACCATCGGTGTTCACCATTTTCGCGCGCGATGCGGGCGGCTTCCTGCGGCTGGCCCTTGGAATCGCGGATCACCATCTCGACCTGCCGCCCGGCGAGCCCGCCGGCGGCGTTGACCTTGTCGATCTCCAGCAGCACGGCGTTGCGCGACGAGGTTCCGAGTTGCGCCACGCGGCCCGACAAGATCGTCGGCATGCCGATCTTGATGGTCTTGGCTTGCGCGCGCGCCACCCATGGCGCCGCGAATGTCGCGGCTCCGGCGCCGATCAGCGCCAAGGTGGAGCGGCGGCTGAGGCCCGGTTTGCGGATTCTGGTCAATTTCCCCTCCCTGTCGGGTCGCATCCCCTGAAATTTCCCTCACGGAGATCGTGTCGTCTCCATTTCCCAAGGATTTCAGAGCAAAGGGGGTGACGTCAAGCCAAATATGAATTACGAGTCAGAATTCATAAATGAGAGAAAGCAGCCGGAAGCCGGCGCTTGAGCAGCAAATGATCAATTTATCGAGCTTCATTGCATTTCATGCGCGACGGACTCCCGATCGCTGCGCGCTGAAATACCGCGGTGAAGACATCTCTTATGAGGATTTCGACCGGCGCATCCGGCAAGCGGCGGGCTGGCTGGCGTCGCGCGGGATCGGCGCCGGCGATGTCGTCGCGGCGCTGATGAAGAACAGCGCGGCATTCCTCGAACTGGCTTTTGCGGCGAGCCATATCGGCGCAGTGTTTCTGCCGATCAACTTTCGGCTTACCAGCGCCGAGGTCGGCTACATCGTCGGCAATTCCGATGCGCGGATTTTGATCGCGGACGAAGAACTGGCCGGCATCGCCGCGGTCGGCGTCCCGGTCGTGCTGCTCGACGACGCCGCGCAATCCGACATCACGCGCCTGGCGCCGGACGCTCCGCCCGCACCGATGCAGCCGCGACAACCGCGCGATCTGATGCGGCTGATGTACACCTCCGGCACCACGGACCGGCCCAAGGGCGTGATGCTTTCGTATGAGAATATCTACTGGAAGTCGGCCGATCAGACGCTGGCGCTGGGGCTGAATGCGGACACTCGGCTATTGGTCGTCGGCCCGCTTTACCATGTCGGCGCGCTGGATCTGCCGGGCATTGCGGTGCTTTGGCATGGCGGCCTGCTCTCGATCCAGCGCAATTTCGAACCTGAGCAGGCGCTCGCCGCGATTGAAGCGGAGAAACTGAATGCCGCATGGCTCGCCCCCGTGATGACCACCGCGATCCTCACCTGCCCCAACCGCGACCGCTACGACGTCTCCAGCCTGCGCTGGGCGATCGGCGGCGGCGAGAAGACGCCGGAGGCGCGCATCCGCGCCTTTTCCGGGTATTTCAGCAATGCCCGTTACATCGACGCCTACGGCCTGACCGAGACCTGCGGCGGCGACACCTTCATGGATGCCGGCCGCGAGATCGAAAAGATCGGCTCGACCGGCCGCGCCATCGCTCATGTCGAGATCGAGATTCGCGACGATTCCGGCAATCGCCTCGCGCCCGGCCAGAACGGCGAGATTTGCCTGCGCGGCCCGAAGATCACCCAAGGTTACTGGAAAGATCCAGACAAGACGGCGGCAGCGTTCTTCGGTGACTGGTTTCGTAGCGGCGACGTCGGCTATCTCGACGAAGAGGGGTTCCTGTATCTCACCGACCGCAAGAAGGACATGATCATCTCCGGCGGAGAAAACATCGCCTCTTCGGAGGTCGAGCGCGTGATCTACGAAATGCCGCAGGTGCGCGAGGTCGCCGTGATCGGCATTGCCGACCAGCGCTGGGGCGAAAGGCCGGTCGCGATCGTGGTTCCGGTCGACGGTGCCGCGCTCGATTTTCCCGAGCTGATCAACCATTGCCGCACCCGGCTCGCCGGTTTCAAGGTGCCGAAGCAATTGGTGATCCGCGACAGCCTGCCGCGCAATCCTTCGGGAAAAGTGCTCAAGCGCGTGCTGCGCGCCGAACTCGAGGCCACCGCATGACGCAGGTATCGGAAACCGCCGCCGGCAAGGTCGCAAAGCTCAACCGCGCCGAGCGCAACGCCTGGACCAAGCGCAGGATATTCGACGCCGCCACCAAAGTCGTCGGCAGATACGGCTATGCCGATGCTTCCGTCGCCCGCATCACCGAGGAAGCGGGGGTCGCGCAAGGCACCTTCTACAATCATTTCGAAAACCGCCAGGAACTGCTCGATCAATTGCTGCCCAAGATCGGCCTCGACATGGTCGGGTTCATCCGGGAACGCACCGGGACGGCGGATGCCGCACGGCAGGAAATCGAACGCTTCACCGCGTTCTTCGATTTCATCCGCGAGGTCCCGGAATTTCTGCGCATCCTCAACGAAGCCGAGTTCTTCGCGCCGGTCGGCTATCAGAAGCATCTCGACAATATCTCGACAGCCTATGTCCGGATCTTGCGACGCGCGCGGTTTGCCGGCGCGATCAACGATTTCAGCGATGAGGAATTCGAGGCCGTCGTCCACATGTTGATGGGCGCGCGCGGCTATCTCAGCCGGCGCTACTCCTTTTCCGGCGGCAAGGTCACCACGGTGCCCGACCATATCATCTCGGCCTACCAGAAACTGATTACCCGCGGGCTGTTCGGTCCCGCGGACAAAGGAAACGGCCATGAACGTTGACGGTACCGTTCTCGTCACCGGCGGCAGCCGCGGGATCGGTGCGGCGACCGCAACCCTTCTCGCCGACCAGGGCCGGCGCGTCGTGATCGTCGATATCGCGCCGGAACCACTGGTGGGAACGCAGGCCGTTCTGTGGCCCGCCCCGTTCGACGTTGCGAGCGAAAGCGACGTCGTCGCCGGCGTTGCCGATATCGAAGCCGCGCATGGGCCGATCACCGGGCTGGTCAATGCCGCCGGCGTATTCGGCAGGATGCACAGGATCGGGCGTGTGCGGATGGAACAGTGGGACCGCGAGATCAATATCGACCTGCGCGGCACGTTTCTGGTCGCCCGCAGCGTCGGCGAACGCATGGCCAGACGGCGAAACGGCGCCATCGTCAACGTCGCCTCCATCGCCGGCATGACGTCCGGACCGATCCACGCCTACACGGCGGCAAAGGCCGGTGTCATTCAAATCACGCAAACGCTCGCGGCCGATTGGGGCCGCAGCGGCGTGCGGGTCAACGCGGTATCGCCCGGGTTCACCCGCACCGCCGCGCTCGAGGCGGCCATTGCCTCGGGCGCCCTGAGCAAGGAGCTGCTGGCACGGCCCACCGCCCTGAATCGGCTGGTCGAGCCGATGGAAGTCGCGCAAGCCATCGCGTGGCTGCTTTCGCCCGCGAGCAGCGGCGTCACCGGAATCAATCTGCCGGTCGATGCCGGATTCATCGCCGGCAGCACATGGGCTGCCTATGGCGGACTGCCGGAAGCGCCCGAAGCCTAGAGGACACGGCCATGAACATCGAGACGCCACGCAAGGAGTTCGATCTGCCGTCGGCCATCGACGAAGGCGATATCCGCGTCCTGCTGATGGTGCTGATGCACATGACCGGCGACGGACGCTGGCTCGAGCCGCCGTACCGGCCGCAACGCGACGTTCGCCTGATCCCCGATCCGCAGGCCGGCCTGCCGCCGGAGATCCAGCGCGAAATCCGCGCCGCGGTGGTCCAGCTGTTCGCCGGCGGCGCCCCCAGGCCGGTCATCACCGACCCCGGCAATGAATTGATGCTGATGATGATGCGCGCAACACTCGGCGAAAACGTCGCGCCGGAATATGCGCCGCTGATGCGCGAGGAGATGGGATTCATTTCCCGCGACCCGCGCTGGACCACGCCGCCGTCCGGCGACCTGCTGGCCAAACACCATGTTCTGATCGTCGGCGCCGGCGTCTGTTCGATCGCACTCGGCGTTGCGCTCGGGCGGCTCGGCATCCCCTACACGATTGTCGAAAAGAACGACGAACTCGGCGGCACCTGGTACGTCAACCGCTATCCCGGCTGCGGCGTCGATACGCCGAACCATTCCTATTCATTTTCGTTCGGCAAACGAAATCCGTGGACGCGCTATTTTGCGCGGCGACAGGAATTACTCGACTATCTCAGAAAGGTCGCACTCGAACATGACATCCGCAGCCATCTGCGCCTCAACACGGAGCTGACGTCATCGCATTGGGACGAGAGCAGGAAACGCTGGATCTCAACGCTAAAAACCGTGAACGGCGAAGCGCGGTTTGAGTCGACGATTCTGGTCAGCGCGATCGGCCAGCTCAACGATCCGGCGCCCGCGCATTTCGAAGGCGAGGAGAACTTCAACGGCACGACACTGCACTCGGCGCTGTGGTCCGATGATATCAAGCTCGACGGCAAGCGCGTCGCCGTCATCGGCACCGGCGCGACCGCCATGCAGCTGGTGCCCGCCATCGCCGATCAGGTGGCCTCGGTCACGGTTTATCAGCGCACCGCGCAATGGTCGCGGCCGGTTGCGGGATATTCCGATCCGATCACCGACGGTGCGCAATGGCTGCTCGCGCATCTGCCGTTTTACGTGCAATGGTATCGCTTCAACATGTTCTGGCGCTATGGCGACGGATTGTTGCCCTTCCTGCGCAAGGACCCCGCATGGCCCTACCCCGATCGTGCGGTCAACAAGAACAACGATCGGCATCGCCAGGAACTGACCGATTTCATCCGCTCCGAGCTGAAGGACCGCCCCGACCTGATCGAGAAGTGCGTGCCGACCTACCCGCCCTATGGCAAGCGCATCCTGCTCGACAATAATTGGTTCAAGACGCTGACCAGGCCGAATGTCGAGCTGGTCACCGACAGGATCGATCATTTCGCGCGCGATGGCATTGTCACGACGGATGGCAGATTGCGGCCGGCCGATATCATCGTGATCTCGACCGGCTTCAAGGTCTCGGAGATGGCGGCGCGTCTCAACATCACCGGGCGCGACGGCGAAAATCTGAAGCAGACCTGGGCCAACGACAATCCAACCGCCTATCTTGGCCTCACCGTGCCGAACTTTCCGAATCTGTTCGTCATGCTGGGCCCCAATTCCGGTCCGGCGCACGGCGGCAGTGTGATCTTCCAGTCGGAATGCCAAAGCCGCTACATCAGCGCCTGCATCGTCGAGATGATCGAACACGGCATTGCCGCCATCGACGTGAGCCCGCAGGCGCATGACCGATATATACGCCAGGTTGACGCTGAGCATGAGCAGCTGATCTGGAGCCATCCGGGCATGACGACCTATTATCGCAACAAGATGGGCCGGGTGTTTTCGGCGATGCCCTGGCGGTTCGTGGATTATTGGGCGATGACCCACGATCCCGATTTGAGTCAATACCGCCAGACCAGGACATGACATCGATGAATGCTGCGGCGCCTTGACGCCGGCATTGGCATTGGCGCGCCGATCTATCGGCACTCGCCAGTAATAGCGCGTCGCCATTGCGGTGATCAAAGTGTCGTCGAATGCGCCTCCGGCTTGTTCGGCGCGCATTCGGGGATGCCGCGCTTAACGTCGATCACCGCACCGGCTCCGGCTATTCCGGCAGCGCTTCGAGATGACAGGCCACCCACTGCTCGCCTTCGGTCAACCGGAACTCCGGCTCCTCGGTCCGGCAGCGATCGAACACGTAGGGACATCTTGTGTGGAAGCGACATCCGCTGGGTGGATTGATCGGGCTCGGCACGTCGCCCTTCAGGATGATCGGGTGACGGTCGGCGCCCGGCTCCGGTACCGGCACGGCCGAGAGCAGCGCCCTGGTGTAGGGGTGCTTCGGCGCGGTGAAGATCTGCTGCCTCGGCGCCATCTCGACGATCTTGCCGAGATACATCACGGCGACCCGGTGCGTCATGTGCTCGACGATCGCCAGATCATGGCTGATGAAGAGCAGCGCGAGGCCGAACTCCTGCTGCAGATCCTGCAGCAGGTTGACGATCTGCGCCTTGACCGAGACGTCGAGCGCCGAGACCGCCTCGTCGCAGACGATCAGTTCGGGTTCCGCCGCCAGCGCCCGTGCGATGCAGATGCGCTGGCGCTGACCGCCCGAGAATTCGTGAGGCCGGCGGTCCAGCGCGTCGCGCGGCAGGCGCACGGTGTCCATCAGCGCCGCCACCCGGACCTCGACATCGGACGACGATTTGGCGAGGCCGAAATTGCGGATCGGCTCGGCCAGGATATCGCGCACGCGCATCCGCGGATTGAGGCTGGAGAACGGATCCTGGAACACCACCTGGACGCGGCGGCGCATGCCGCGCAGCCTGTCGGGCGAGAGTTCGTCGATACGCTGGCCATCCAGCACGATCTGGCCGGCGGTGATGTCGAACAGGCGCAGGATGGCCCGGCCGACCGTTGACTTGCCGCAGCCGGACTCGCCGACCAGAGACAGGGTCTCGCCGCGCTCGACCTCGAACGACACGCCATCCACCGCATGGACCCAGTTGGTGGCGCGGCTGAACAGCCCGCCGCGGACCGGAAAATACTTCTTGAGGTCGTTGACCTGGAGCAGCGGTCCGCTCATGCCGCGGCCGCGTCCTTGGGCGCGTAATGGCAGGCGGCGATGTGGCGGGGGCCCTTCTCCTCGAGACCCGGCGCGACCTCCCGGCAGAGATCGGTGGCCAGCGAACACCGCCCGGCAAAAACGCAACCCACGATCCGCTTCTTGAGGCTGGGCACCTGCCCGGGAATTTCGGCGAGGCGCCGCGCCGCGCCGGTGAGCGAGGAGCCGAGCTTGGGCACCGCGCCGAGCAGGCCCTGTGTATAGGGATGACGGGGAGAACGGAACAGTTCGGCCACCGGCGCCTCCTCGACCTTGCGGCCGGCATACATGACCATGACGCGCTCGGCGATTTCCGCGACCACGCCGAGATCATGGGTGATCAGAACGATCGCCGCGCCGACGCGGCGCTTGAGGTCCAGCATCAATTGCAGGATCTGCGCCTGGATCGTGACATCCAGCGCCGTGGTCGGCTCGTCGGCGATCAGGAGCTGGGGGTTGCAGGCGAGCGCCATCGCGATCATCACGCGCTGGCGCATGCCGCCGGAGAGCTGATGCGGATATTCACGCACGCGCCGCACCGGCTCCGGGATGCCGACCAGCGTCAGCATCTCGATGGCGCGCGCCTCCGCGGCCTGCTGGTCCAGGCCCTGATGCAGCCGCAGCGTCTCGCCAATCTGCCGGCTGACGGTCAATACCGGATTGAGGCTCGTCATCGGCTCCTGGAAGATCATCGAAATGTCGTTGCCGCGGATCGCGCGCATCTCGCGGTCGGAGAGCTGCAGCAGATCCTTGCCCTGGAAGCGGACCGATCCCGCAATCTTGCCCGGCGGCTCGGGGATCAGCCGCATCAGCGACATTGCGGTGACCGACTTGCCGCAGCCGGACTCACCGACGATGGCCAGCGTCTCGCCTTCCTCGACATGGAAGGAGACGCCGTCGACGGCGCGGTTGATACCCTCGGGGGTACGGAAATGGGTCTGCAGATTCTGGACTTCGAGCAACGCCATCGGATCGGAGCCTCATCTGCCCTATAGGCTTTTGGCCATGCGGGGGTCGAGCGCATCGCGCAGGCCGTCGCCGAGCAGATTGACGGCGAGCACGGTGATCGACAGGAACGCGGCGGGAAAGAACACCATATAGGGCTTTACCTGCCACAGCGCCCTGCCCTCGGCCATGATGTTGCCCCAGGACGGAATGGTCGGCGGCGTACCGGCGCCGATGAAGGAGAGGATCGACTCCACGATCATGGCACTGGCGCAGACATAGGTTGCCTGGACCAGCATCGGCGCCAGCGTGTTGGGCAGGATGTGGCGCAGGATGATCATCGGCGTTCGCGTGCCGGAGGCGATGGCGGCGTCCACATAGGGCTGCTCGCGCAACGACAGTACGACGCCGCGCACGAGACGCGAAACGCGCGGGATTTCGGCGACGGTGATCGCCAGGATGACATTGCCGACGCTGCCGCGCGTCAACGCCATCAGCGCGACCGCAAGCAGGATCGGCGGTATCGACATCAGCCCGTCGATGAAGCGCATGATGATGCTGTCGGCCCATCGCACGAATCCCGAAACGAGGCCGATGGCGAGACCGGCGAGCGATGCCAGTGCGGCGACCGACAGGCCCACGGTGAGCGAGACCCGCGCCCCGTAGAGCACGCGCGAATAGATGTCACGGCCCAAGAGGTCGGTGCCGAACCAGAAATCCGCTGACGGAGCGCGCGTACGCTTGGCGGGCGCGATCGCCGTCGGGTCGACGGTCCCGAGATAGGGCGCAAAGATGCCGACCAGGATCAGGCAGAGCAGCAACGCGCCGCCAATCGCAACCGTCGGATTGTTGCGCAGGAAGCCAAGCACGCCGCGCCGGACTTTCGACGGCGCCAGCAGGTCTGGCAGTTGCTGGGCGATGACAAGGCCCGCGGGGATTTGCATCGGACTGGTGGTCGAAACGGTCAATAGCGGATCCTCGGATCGACCAGGGTGTAGGTGACGTCGACCATCAGATTGATCAGCACATAGAGGAAGCTGAACAACAGCACGATGCCCTGGATCACCGGATAGTCGCGGCGCAAAATCGCGTCGACCGTCAGCCGGCCAAGGCCCGGTATAGCGAACACGCTTTCGGTTACCACCGCACCGCCGATCAGCAGGGCGATGCCGAGACCGATCACCGTTACGATCGGAACCGCGGCGTTTTTGAGCGCATGAATGAACAGGATGCTGCGCTGCCCCAGACCCTTGGCGCGGGCGGTGCGGATATAATCCTGCTGCAGCACCTCGAGCATGGACGCACGGGTAATGCGCGCGATCAGCGCGATGTAGACGCAGCCGAGCGCAATCGCCGGGAGGATCAGGCTCTGCAGCCATGGCCCGACACCTTTGGCAAGCGGCGTGTAGCCCTGCACGGGAAGCCATTCGAGCTCGAGCGCGAACACGTAAGCGAGGAGGTATCCGACAACAAAGACGGGGAGCGAGAAACCGAACACGGCGAACGTCATGATGGCGCGGTCGATCCAGCTTCCGGCCTTCCATGCCGCCACCACGCCGAGCGGCACGGCGATAACAAGAGTGAGGACGAGGGTAATCGCCATCAGCGAAAGCGTCGGCTCGATGCGCTGCGCGATCAGCGAGGAGACCGGCAGGCTGGTGAAAATCGAGGTACCGAGATCACCGTGCAGGATGTGCCAGAGCCAGCTTCCGAACTGGACCAGAAACGGCCGGTCGAGGCCGAGGCTCTGGCGAATACGCTCCACATCGGCGGGACTGGCCTGATCGCCCGCGATCACCGCCGC
>Ga0302324_100012432_pt1 | contig 17353 bp, 13 predicted proteins | sample Palsa_T0_1_FD_201949 | JGI IMG/M metagenome (GOLD analysis project Ga0302324, IMG submission 201949) | Peat permafrost microbial communities from Stordalen Mire near Abisko, Sweden - Palsa_T0_1 | ecosystem: Environmental > Terrestrial > Soil > Palsa > Peat permafrost | place: Sweden: Abisko...
GGTTCCTATCGCCGATAACGGCAGCGACGAAGGCCGAGCCAAGAATCGCCGGGTAGAGATCAAGAAGCAAGGGTGTGGGAAATAAGGGTCACCTACCACTCAACATGTTACTTGGCGATTCTAACAGCTAAAGCGAGAACAGCCCTTCCGCCAGCTTACGCGGGCTGACCCTAAACGGGGTTCGAGGAAGCTTGGCCGGATCCGAATGACATTGCCGTCCTCCAGACCGCGATCGTCGGCGGCGCCGAGGTCATCTGCACTACGGACAAGGATTTTTTCCATACTCCTGCTTTGGCCTTTCTGAAATCCGTTGGTATCTTGGTATTCACCGGCATGGAACTCATGGGTCGACTCCGCTCCTGAGCCCTACGATAACCGGGCAGCGGTCGGCTACCCTCCGATGCGTTTGCTGGGCAATTACGGCCAGATTGTCTGTTCGGAAACTGGCCCCAAACGGCGTTCGAGGAAGTTCGGCCGGATCTGCACCCGGAAGTCGGCTTGGTCCCGACCGTGTGTCACCTCGCCGGCGGAGAATTGGAGCAGATTCAGTTTTTGCTCGGGCATGTCTCGGTCCGGACGACCGAGCGCTATCTCGGCGGCGAGCAGAAACTGCGAAACGCGGTGAACGGCGGAATCGATCTGGTGGAAGCGTAGCCGGGGGCTTGGGTCCACCCAAGCGGACTTCAGGCCCGCGACCCCCAAATCCGACCTTTCTCCGAGTGGCGCGTAATTCGCCCGGAGTAATTCATCGCGCTGCTTGGAGCCGCCGGCAAGCGACCGCCAGCAAGGGCAGATCTCCCTTCCAAATTCTGTGCGGCATCCGCGTGGTATCCTATTGTAGTAGGATACTTTGTATGCCGCGCGGCAACCCATCACCGAAGCTTGCCATCACTATAGACCCTGACATTCACGGAAACATCCTTGCGGCGGCCGCCCGCGACGGGGTGAGCGTCTCTGCCTGGATGACCGCTGCGGCGCGCCAAGCACTGCAGCGGCGAGCTGGTTTAGCGGCGGTCGCGCTGTGGGAAAAGCAGCACGGACGTTTCACAACTGAAGAGATGAATGAAGCTCGCCGCAGCGTGCGCGCCCAGCTCCGAACATCGCGAACGGCCCGGCGTTCGGCATGAGCACCGTCCTCTATGATGCCGCCGTTCTCGTGGCCGCCGATAGAAACGAGCGGCGAGCATGGGCTGAACACAAGGCCCGTTTGGAACTTGGCGTTGTTGCATTGGTTCCCGCGCCGGTGGTCGCCCAGGTCAGCCGGTCCTCACAACAGGCCCAACTCCGGCGCTTCTTGACTGGGTGCGTGGTCGTTCCTCTTGGCGAGACCGAGGCGCACGAAGCCGGGCGGTTGCTAGGCATGACCAAAACGTCGGATGTCGTTGACGCCGTTGTTGTGACTACAGCCGTTCGGCAAAAAGCTACGATTCTCACAAGCGATCCGGACGACATAGAACGGCTCGTTAGGGCCTCTGGCCGCGAAGTTGCTGTCGTCGCTATCTGACGTATGGCGAAGACGATCCGTCCAGGATACGTCGTAGTGAATGCGAAGTCCGGACACCGAAAACGGGCGCTTTGGTCGGGTCGGCCACTCGTACAAAGCTCAAGTTTGATCGCGCAGCCCCCAGCGGCCTCGCAATTGGCCCGAAACGGCGCTCGAGGAAGCTTGGCCGGATCTGCACCCGGAAGTCGGCTCGGTCCCGACCGTGTGTCAACTCGCCGGTGGCGAACTGGAGCAGATTCAGTTTTTGCTCGGGCATGTCTCGGTCCAGACGACCGAGCGCTATCTCAGCTGCAAGCAGAACCTGCGAAACGCGGTGAACGGCGGAATCGATGGAAGCGTAGCTTGGGGCTTGGGTCCACCCAAGCGGACTTCAGGGCCGTGACCCCCAAATCCGACCTTTCTCCGAGTGGCGGGTGATACGGACGCAGTACAATTGCAGCGAGCGGCCGCAAGAAACAAACTTGGGGATCGGTGTCCTGCATCCGGTATCGATACGCTCCAATCGGTCACAGACATTCAGCCGAGCAAAAGCTCGTCCGAAAGTCGGACCGGAGCGCGCTATTCTCGGGATATGCCAAGCCGAGGGTTGACGCCGAATACCGCAAAATCGGCGGAACTGCAGATCATCATCTGGCTCCTTGAAGCGGGTTGGGAACTCTTCACGCCGGTGGCCGACTTGTACGGCACGGACATCGTTGTCCGCCATCCTGCGACACGGGAACTACTCGCGATACAAGTGAAGCACAAGCAGCATGGCTCGCTGAATGAGGGAGAACTCCTAAAAACTTGGGGTGACTGTCCGTCGTTCGATTACCTTGTCTTCTTCGTGCCGGCGCGAGCGCGCGGTCTGATTCTTCCGTGCAAAAAGCTCGTGAAGCCGGGAAAGATGTTCATCTTCTATTCGAAAGACAGCGATGGCTACTCCCGAGGGGCAGTTCGCAAGCTGTTCAAGGACTATGCCTTCGAATTCGGAGCCGTTCCGCCTGAACGTCGTGCCGCAGCATTTGCGGAGTTCTTGTCGGCTGTACATGTGTTGAACAAATCCGACCGCGAGACCAAATAACTTCTGGGCATGCCGATGATGTAAAACACCTCTCGACGGGAGTACAGCGTGCTCCATGATCCGATGGCGAAGCATGAATATCGACGCGGGTGGAAAGGTTGCGCCATTGACGGCTGGGACGTTCTGGTGGCGAGTGCGATTCAGAATCTTGTGCAGGTGTGGAAAGTGTTGTGGCGTTGGAGGAGGAGTTGATGCCTGTTAAGTCTTATTACAGCCAGAAGGAGCCAGCAGCGGACGCGGTGATTTGGCGCTTCATGGACCTGCGAAAGTTCCGCGACCTGATGGCGAGCGAGGAACTGTACTTTCGCCGCGCTGATTTGTTCGACGACGAAACCGAAGGCGTGCCGCCCGAGGACTACGTGCATCGCGTACTTCGCCTGGACCCGTTGGACCTCAAAGACCGAATCCAAATCAACAACCACCTTGGCTCGCTAGCCCAGAGCCGCGAGATGCACTACATCACGTGTTGGTATCTGTTCGACAAGGAAACGCTGAGGATGTGGGAGGGCTACGGCCACGACGGCGTCGCCATCGTGTCCCGCTACGATTTACTGAAGGAGGCGCTCGAAAAGCTCATCATTGACGAAACGCATATCGGGCTTGTGCAATACGGCACCGCGCACCTGACTGACCGGTTCAACGCGCTGGAGTTCATCACAACTAAGCAGGCGAAATATGAACACGAATGCGAGGTGCGAGCGATGCTGACGTGTACCGATCCGCTCAGTGGCGGCAACCGGCACATCGACCTGAACAACCTTCCGCATCCGCGCCCGTTGCCGATGAACCCCCGGCATGCCTGGGTTCCTGAGTGCAAGCGGCGCAGAATTGTCCTGAAGGACCTCGTGCAGGGGGTGGTAATTTCACCCTGGGCTGAGCCTGACACCATCGAAGAAATCAAACTTTGGAACAGCCTGAAGGGCTTCATCGCGCCGCGGGACTCGGCACTCCGGGATTGCAAGACGCCGACGTTGGGAGAATACCGGAAGCACTTGGGGATTAAGAAGCCGCCACGGGAGCCGGAGCGAGTCGCCACGGAACACGAGCTTCAGCACCTTTATGAGGAGCTGAGCACTCTTACAGAAGAGCGGGTTCGCTGGTTGTACCGGCAGCGTTGGGACAAGTGCTATTTGGAACCAGGTAACCTACCGAGCACATTGGACGCTCAGTACCTCGCCACAACGTTGAAAGTCTTGAAGGGGATGAAGAAATGACGCCAGAACAGCGATGGAAGCGGCCGGAGCATCACGTTGTTCACGACTACGCGAACCTTGTTTCGTCCGGGAGGCCCTGCCAGCACTGCTCGCGCCACGGACCCCCTTGCCGCTGAGATCTATGTGGTCCGGCTAGGCTTCGGGCGGTTGGTCGGCTACTCGGAGAACGGCGAGCTTTCCCTGATGGGTGACTGTTTAAAGCCCAGAAATATTTCGGATTCAGGCCAACGCTTGTGCCAACGGTCTCGCTAGTGGGCGGTGCGTCTTGTCCCCGGGTCCTTAGATTTTATTTTGTTCGGTTCTGCGGGGACATTTCCCCTGAAAAACTCTTCCAGATGCGGAGCATCGAATACGACGACGGTCCCGTCGCATTTCAGCGCGAAGTAATGAGCTCCAGGATTAACGAGATATGCCTTTCCGCAAATCAGGGCGGGCGGCGTCAGCTTGTTGATCCAGTCTTTAGGCGCCACCCCGTAGGTGACCACGCCGCGTATCTTGCCAGCGGTAATCGGATTTTTGGGCTCTGCGTCCCATACGAGCTCGTTGTCGTGCATGTTGTCCCAGCGATAAACGGAAATCGAGCTGGGGGATACGCCGCTGGCCGGTGGGCATTCGTCTCCGTTCGACAGGCAGAGGTCGACGGTGCCGCCCTTTTTCCTAGCCGCCAGATGCCACGAGGAATTCTGGCAGCTCGCCAAAGAGAGGGCCAGGCAGCACGCCAGCAATAATGAAAAGGCGATGTAAGTGCTTTTGGCCTGCATGGGGGCCTCCTGTCCCTTGCGAGAACGATGATATGAATTCTGCGGGAATCTCCCTGAATATCTCGAGGCGAAAGCGGCAGCCCGCAGGTGACCTCGTACGGCAGTGAAAGCCTCGCGGATTATACTATCATCGTGCGCGGCGCGGTGCGATTTGTCCGTATGTCGGCCACTCGTACAAAGCTCAAGATCGCGCAGCCCCCAGCGACCTCGCAATTGGCCCGGATCAGCGATCTAGGAAGCGTGGGGCGCCCGTCTCGAGCGAACCGCATTGGGCCTGGCCCGGCTCGCTCATTTCACCGTTCACCACCATCCTGCATCTGACAGCAAAGCACTTAAATCTTCCACTGCACGCCACCGGGCTTAAACTGTGGTTAGGATGACAAACTCCTCCTTGCGCCATAGCGCCCACCTCTTCAGGCTACACATCGCCATTATTTGCTTAACTCGCAGCCACCAAACCACTTATGCGCAAACTGCGGGCCCGCTCGAAACCGCCCGGAATCCGCACCACCCCGAATTACCAAACGAACCTAATCCCATAATCGAGCACCTGCCCGCGATCCGCGAGCGAACGCTCTGCCAAAACCGTCCCCGGCATCGCTTTCCTCATCGGCCCGTGGAAATCGCTGGCAGAGCGCACAGCAACTCGCGAGGCAGGCCTGCGCTACGCCACATCCTAATCGCATCCATATATACTGGAATGTTCCACGCCAGAGAAATTACATGAGTGCCATCGCGACAACCAGTCCATTGAACCGCTCCATCGGGTTTTACGATTCCACCATCGGCAAGAAAGTGGTGATGGCCGTCACCGGCGTCATCCTGTTCGGATACGTGCTGGGCCACCTGATCGGCAATCTCCAGATCTATTCGCCGGACCCGCAACAGATCAACAACTACGCCAAATTCCTGCATTCCCACGCCATCCTGCTGTGGGGCGTGCGCACGCTGCTACTGGCTTCCGTGGTGCTGCACATCACCGCGTCCGTGCAGTTGTGGCTGCTCAAGCAAAAGGCGCGGCCGCAAGCCTACGTGAAGAAAGACGACTTGCCCGCCAGCTATGCGGCGCGCACCATGGTTTGGAGCGGTCCCATCATCGCGGCTTTCGTCGTCTTCCACGTGCTGCACCTCACCACCGGCAGCGTGCTTCCGCTCGAGGAAGGCAACGTGCGAGCCAATGTCATCACCGGATTCCAGCATCCCGCCGTGGCCATCTTCTACATCGTTGCCATGGCGCTGCTGTGCATGCATCTCTACCACGGCCTCTGGAGCATGTTCCAATCCCTGGGCATCAATCATCCGCGATACACGCCCATTCTGAAAAAGTTCGCGGCCGCCTTCGCCTGGTTCGTAGCGATCGGCAACATTTCCATCCCGGTGATGGTGATGCTGGGCGTGCTGACGCTGCAATAAGACAACGCATATGGAACTCGACGCCAAAATCCCCGCCGGCCCCATCGAGACCCTCTGGGACAAGCACAAGTTCAATCTGAAGCTGGTGAATCCAGCCAACAAGCGGAAGTACAACATCATCATGGTGGGATCGGGACTGGCCGGCGGCAGCGCGGCAGCCACGCTCGGCGAGTTGGGTTACAACGTGCAGTGCTTCTGCTTCCAGGATTCGCCGCGCCGCGCCCATTCCATCGCCGCGCAGGGCGGCATCAACGCCGCCAAGAATTATCACGGCGATGGCGACAGCATCTTCCGCCTCTTCTATGACACGGTGAAAGGCGGCGATTTCCGTTCGCGCGAAGCCAACGTCTACCGCCTGGCGCAGATCAGCGTCGACATCATCGATCAATGCGTGGCGCAAGGCGTGCCCTTCGCGCGCGAGTACGGCGGCATGCTCGATAACCGCTCCTTCGGCGGCGCGCAGGTTTCGCGCACCTTCTACGCCCGCGGCCAGACCGGCCAGCAACTGCTGCTGGGCGCCTACCAGGCGCTGGAGCGCCAGATCGGCGCCGGGCAGGTGAAGATGTACCCGCGCCACGAGATGCTCGACCTGGTAGTGATCGATGGCAACGCGCGCGGCATCGTCACCCGCGACCTGATCACCGGCAAGATCGAGTCCTATGTGGCGGACGCCGTGGTGCTGGGCACCGGCGGTTACGGCAACGCTTATTACCTCTCGACCAATGCCAAGGGCTGCAACACTACCGCCATCTGGCGCGCTTATAAGAAGGGCGCGCTGTTCGCCAATCCGTGCTTCACGCAGATCCACCCCACCTGCATTCCGGTCACCGGCGAATATCAGTCGAAGCTCACTTTGATGAGCGAGTCGCTGCGCAACGATGGCCGCATCTGGGTGCCGCTCAAGAAAGGCGACAAGCGTCCGCCCAACCAGATCCCCCCCGCGGAGCGCGACTACTACCTGGAACGCCGCTATCCGAGCTTCGGCAACCTGGTGCCGCGCGATGTGGCGTCGCGCAATGCCAAGGCGGTCTGCGACGAAGGCCGCGGCGTGGGCGAATCCGGCCTGGGCGTTTACCTGGATTTCAGCGAAGCCATCGAGCGACTGGGCCAGCACGTGATCAAAGAGCGCTACGGCAACCTGTTTGACATGTACGAGCGCATCACGGGCGAGAATCCGTACCAGGTTCCCATGCGCATTTACCCGGCGATCCACTACACCATGGGCGGCCTTTGGGTGGATTACAACCTGATGAGCACCATCCCCGGGCTGTATGTGACTGGCGAGGCCAACTTCTCCGATCACGGCGCCAACCGCCTGGGCGCCAGCGCGCTGATGCAGGGCTTGGCCGATGGTTACTTCGTGCTGCCGTACACCATCGGCGACTACCTGGCGACTTCAAAACTGCCCAAGGTCGACACCAGCCACGCGGCTTTTCGCGAAGCTGAGACACAAGTGGCCTGCCAGACTAAACGTCTGCTGGATATCAAGGGCACGCGGTCGGTGGATTCGTTCCACCGCGACTTAGGCAAGCTGCTTTGGGAATATTGCGGCATGGGCCGCACCGCCGAAGGGCTGCGTTTCGCGCTCGAAAAAATCCCGGCGTTGCGCGAGCAGTTCTGGCGCGATGTGAAGGTGCTAGGCACGGGCGAGGAGTTGAACCAGTCGCTGGAGAAAGCCGGGCGCGTGGGCGACTTCTTCGAGTTGGGCGAGTTGATGTGCCTCGACGCGCTGGAGCGCAATGAGTCGTGCGGCGGCCATTTTCGTGAAGAGTATCAGACAACGGACGGCGAAGCGCTGCGCAACGACGCGGATTATTCCTACGTGGCGGCGTGGCAGTACCGCGGCGATGGGCAAACGCCCGAGTTGCACAAGGAGCCGCTGCACTTCGACTACGTCCACCCCAGTCAACGGAGCTACAAGTAAATGAAACTCACTCTGCATATCTGGCGGCAGCGCAATGCGAGCGAGAAAGGCCGCATGGTGCGGTATGAAGTCCCGGACGCGAATCCGGAGATGAGCTTTCTGGAGATGCTGGATGTCCTGAACGAGAGCCTGATCGCGAAGGGCGAAGAGCCGGTGGCCTTCGACCACGATTGCCGCGAGGGCATCTGCGGCATGTGCGGCTTCATGATCGACGGCGTGGCGCACGGCCCGCAGCGCGGAACAACCGTATGCCAGTTGCACATGCGTCATTTCAAGGATGGCGACGAGCTGTACCTGGAGCCGTGGCGCGCGCGCGCCTTCCCCATCGTCAAAGACCTGGTGGTGGACCGCGGCGCCTTCGACCGCATCATCGCGGCCGGAGGCTACATCACCGCGCCCACCGGCAGCGCGCCGGATGGCAACGACATCCTGGTGCCCAAGGAAGCCGCCGACATTTCGATGGACGCGGCCGCCTGCATCGGTTGCGGCGCGTGCGTGGCCATGTGTCCGAACGCCGCCGCCGCGTTGTTCACCGCCGCCAAAATCACACACCTCGGCGTGCTGCCGCAAGGCCAGCCCGAGCGCTACCGCCGCGCGGTCGCCATGGTGGCGCAGGTCGGCCAGGAGATGTTCGGCTACTGCACCAACGTGGGCGAATGTGAGGCGGTGTGTCCGAAAGAGATCAAGCTGGAAGTGATCGCACGCATGAACCGCGACTTTCTGACGGCAGTGGTAACAGGCCGTGGGGCAGACTCGTAGCCTGCGCGGGGCTCCCAGCCCCGCCCCAATTGAGCCTGGAATCGTCTCCGCGCTGCGCGCGCGCGCAAGTTTTGGCGAGCTCCTGCGCCGGGTTGAAGATGAGCGCCGTTCGATTGTTATCGAGAAGCGCGGCACGCCCAAAGCGGTGCTGCTCAACATCCGGGATTATGTGCGCCGCGCCGCCCCGGAGCCGGAGGTGCTCAGAGTCATTGGCGAGGAATCGCAGCGGAAGGGCACGGACAAGCTCACCAACCGGCAGATCGACCAAGTCACAAAAGCTGCCCGCGCCCGGAAACAAAAGCGCGGATGATCCCAGCGCACAGTCCTCCTCCTCGCGATCGCCAAACCGGCGAGGCTGTACGTCTCGAACGCCATTCTTGCCGAGTACAGGGAGGTGCGTTCGCGCCCCGAGCTTCAGATTCGCAAGAGCCTCCAGCAGCAGATCCTCCAACTCATCAAGGACCATTCGCACTCCGTCACGCCATCGCGTCGTCTACAGGAGACGTTAGACTCCGATGAACAAATTCCTGGAATGCGCCGATGCCGCTCGTGCCGACTACTTGTTGACCGGTGGTCTCATCCCGCGAGTTCCTTGCTATCGTGGCGCCGCACCTCGTTCCTTGAGCCTCGCGGCTACCTAACCCGCCGCCATGCCCGCCGGCATCTCATTGCCCACCGACAACTCCGCGCTGGGCACCACCACGATCCCCGACTCCGTGACCGTATACCCGCGCGCGCGGTCGTCCTCCACGTCGAAGCCGATCACGCTCGACTCCGGGATCTCGACGCCCGTGTCGACGATAGCGCGCCGGATGCGGCTGTTGCGCCCGATCTTCACGTTGGGCATCAGAATGGAGTACTCCACCTCGCAGTAACTATTGACGCGTACGCCTGTGGAAAGCACGCTACGTACCACCCGCCCTCCGGAAACGATGCTTCCGGCGCTGACAATGGAATCCACCGCCACGCCCATGCGGCGGCCTTCCTGCGCGAAAACGAACTTGGCGGGCGGCGCCTGCACTACGCGCGTGCGGATGGGCCACTTGTGGTCGTACAGATTGAACTCGGGCGTCACCGCCACCAGGTCCATGTTGGCCTCGTAAAAGGAATCGATCGTCCCCACGTCACGCCAGTAACGCGCCTGTTTGTCGTTCATGTCGCGGAAATCGTAAGCGATCACCCGCGCCCGATCGAGCGCGGCGGGAATCACGTCCTTGCCGAAATCGTGCGACGACGCCTCATTCTGGGCGTCCTGCTCCAGCATGCGCAACAACACGTCGGTGTTGAACACGTAGATGCCCATGGAAGCGCTGACCATCTCCGGGTTGAAGACGGAACGCGCCGGGTTGCCGTGGCGGGGTTTCTCCTCGAAGCCCACGATGCGATGGTCCGCATCGATTTCGGCGATGCCAAAACGGTCGGCTTCCTGGGGCGCCACCTGGATGGTGGCGATGGTGATATCCGCGCGGTGCTGGCGATGCCACTCCACCATCTCGCGGTAGTTCATCTTGTAAATCTGGTCCGCTGCCAGTACCAGGGTCAGTGCCGGCTGCTCCAACGCGATGCTCTGGCTGTTCTGAAAGACCGCATCGGCAGTCCCCAGATACCAGTCCGCGCGCAGGCGCTTCATGGGTGGAATGGTCTCGATAAACTCGCCCATCTCCGGAGAGAAGATGTTCCAGCCGTCGCGAATGTGGCGGATCAGGTCCAGCGATTTGTACTGTGTTAGGATGAATATTCGTCTCAGGTCGGAATTAATACAATTCGATAACGTGAAGTCGATGATGCGGTAGACGCCGCCAAAGCACACGGCCGGCTTGGCGGTATCCCGCGTAAGGGGAAATAACCGCTCGCCGGCGCCGCCTGCCAATAAAATTGCTAATACCGTATCCATATCAGTTAAACCACTGAAAAAGAAACAGTTTGGGGCGCGGCAGCCCGGCCGGGTCCGCGTCTTCCGAAAATTGGGACTTGACTTTGTCCGCCAACCACTTAATGATATCAGTACCTTCCCTGCGCAATGCGGGAAATTTTTGGTCCAGTTGGGAGGTGTAAGTTCATTTGGCTGAAGTAAAGCTACAGGAGGGTGAAACGTTAGAAAACGCCCTTCGCCGCTTCAAGCGTAAGGTCCAGCAAGAGGACATCATCAAGGAGGTCAAAAGACACTCCTTTTACCTGAAGCCGGGAGAAAAGAAACGGGTCAAGCAAGCGCTGGCCCGCAAGCGAAACCGGAAAAAGTCGCGCCGGGAAGTCGAATAACACCAGGCGGACAGGCTTCCACCTGTCCGTCACAACCCGTTCGAGGTAACCAGGTGGGTTATGGCGGAGTTCCAGGATCGTAATCTCAAGTGCTCGGAATGCGGAGCCGAGTTTGTTTTCACGGCGGGAGAACAACAGTTCTTCCATGACAAGAACTTCAAAAACGAGCCCAAACGCTGCAAAGCGTGCAAGAGCAAACGGCAGGGGTCTCCCCAGGGCGGGGGCAAGACGGAGACCATGACGGTGTGTTCGCAGTGCGGGCGCGAAACCACCGTACCATTTAAACCCACACAGGGCCGGCCGGTGTATTGCCGGGAGTGCTTCCAGGTCCGCAAGGCAAACTCCGCCAGCGCCGGCCGCTAGCGAATGCCGGCTCGCGTCGATGCGCTTCCGCTGGCATTAAAAGTCGTCGTTTACATATCCCTCTATTTTGTTACCGCGTTCGTGCTGGGACCATTGCTGGCATGGACCGGCGGATATCTGGTGGGCATCACCGCCACCGGGTTGCTGGCCGCCGCGCTCAGTAACAGTCTTTGCCTGCGCATCTACGCCCAGCGGGGTATTGCCGCCATAGGACTGCATTCGGACAAAGCGGCGCTCGTCAACCTGGGATTCGGATGCCTGGGCGGAATGGGCGCAGCGGCGTTCGTGCTGGCCGGGCCGATGCTTCTCCACGCCGCCACGATCGAGCGGGATCCCGGCAGCCAGGCCAATATCGCTTCGTTCTTTTTCGTCACCGTGCTGCTGCTGTTCGGATCGGCGGGCGAAGAACTCCTGTTTCGCGGTTTCGGATTTCAGGTTCTGGTGCGGGCCCTGGGCGGATGGACGACGGTCCTGCCGGTTGGCGTGATCTTCGCGGCGCTGCATGGCGGAAATCCCAACGCGACGTGGCTGGGACTGGCCAACACGGCCGGCTTCGGCATAGTGTTCGGCTACGCCTTCTTGCGCAGCCACGATATCTGGCTGCCCATCGGCCTGCATTTCGGCTGGAACTTTACACTTCCCCTTTTCGGTGTCAACGTCAGCGGGCTTACAATGAGATTGACGGGATTCACTACCAAGTGGTCCGCCGGGACGCTTTGGAGCGGCGGCGCGTACGGTCCGGAGGCCAGTATTCTGACATCGGCCGTGCTGTTCCTGCTGTTTGCATATTTGTGGAAAGTGCCCATCCGGCGGCAACCATCGGCTCTGCTGGATCCGTCCGCGGGTGATGTGACATGCGTGCCTGGACAGCCATTTTCGCGCTCTTCCTGACGCCGCTGCTGCATGCGGCGGATAAGCTCACCGTACAGGAGCGCATCGAATTGATGCGCGGCCTGGTAGCGGAATACGCCACCGTCAAGCAGTTCCTGCCACGTTCCAAAAAGCCTCTGCCATTCGAGGCGGCCGGCACCTTCGACAAGAAGACTTGGGAGGCCGCTTCGCACGAATACGGCCCCGCCGGGCGGGTGGGCGACCTGGTGCAGATCAGCAAAGTGTTCATTGAGGCCGACAAGCTGGTGTTGCAGATCAACGGCGGATTCAATGGCGGCCGCAAATGGTATGACGGCGCGCAAATAGGCGGCGGCATGGGGGGCGGTGGCCAGATGACTCAATTGGGCCGGGGTAATTCCAACGCGCCCGGCGGCACGACTATCGAAATCCTGTTCCACAAACCGCTGGAGGCCATGAAGGCGGCGGAAGTGAAGAAGATGCTGGCGCCGGTGCTGGATTTTGAGAAGCACAGCGCCAGCGTGTTGTATGCCGAAGTGCTGCCGCCGGAAGTGCAAAAGGCCATCCAGACCAAGAAGGCGATCGAAGGCATGGACCGCGACCAGGTGTTGATGGCGCTGGGGCATCCCGATCACAAATCGCGCGAGACCAAGGACGGCATCGAACTCGAAGACTGGGTGTTCGGGCGGCCGCCGGGAAAGATTGTGTTCGTGACATTCAACGGCAGCAAGGTGATCAAGGTCAAGGAAGAGTACGCGGGATTGGGTACGGAAGTGGCGGATCCCAAGGTGCCGTAATAAGTTTGGGCCACGAATGCGCACGAATAAACACGAATAAAACCGGCGCCATGTTTCGTTCTTATTCTTGTTCATTCGTGGCTAATTCAGATTCCCCGCTCTTTTTTCCCGGTTGCACCGGATAGTGTCCTCCTGATATCCTTTAAGGTAATCCGCACAACTCAAACTTTAGGAGAAGAAATGGCTGTAAAGGTTGGCATCAACGGCTTCGGCCGTATCGGTCGGAACGTGGTCCGGGCGGCCCTGCACCGGAGCGACATCGAATTCGTAGCGGTAAACGATCTCACGGACACCAAGACCCTGGCGCACCTGTTCAAGTACGATTCGGTGCTCGGCACGTTGCCGGAAGAGATCCGGGCCGAGGGGGATGTCATCCACGTAGGCAACAAGCGCATCAAAGTGTTCGCCATCAAAGACCCCGCGTTGCTCGACTGGAACTCCGTGGGCGCCCAGATCGTGATCGAATCCACCGGCAAGTTCACGGATGCCAAGGACGCCGCGAAACATCTTCGCGGCAGCGTGAAGAAAGTCATCATCTCCGCGCCGGCCAAGAATGAAGATGTCACCCTGGTGCTGGGCGTTAACGATGGCACTTACGATCCCGCGAAACACAACATTATTTCGAATGCCTCCTGCACCACCAACTGCCTGGCTCCCGTGGTGAAGGTGCTGCACGATACGGTGGGGATACTGAAAGGGTCCATGACCACCATCCACAGTTACACCAACGACCAGAACGTGCTGGATTTTCCGCACAAGGATCTGCGGCGCGCCCGCGCGGCGGCTCTGAACATGATCCCGACCACCACCGGCGCCGCAAAAGCGATCGGCCTGGTGATGCCGGAATTGAAGGGCAAGCTGGATGGCTACTCCATGCGCGTGCCGACGCCGGATGTCTCGGTGGTCGATCTGGTGGCCATCACCGCCCGCAACACCACCGCCGAGGAAGTCAACGCGGCGTTCAAGGCAGCCGCGGAAGGCCCCATGAAGGGCATTCTGGCCTACACCGAAGATCCGGTGGTCTCGACTGATATGCTGCACAACCCGAACAGCTCCATCGTCGATGGACAGATGACCAAAGTGCTCGACGGCAACCTGCTGAAGGTCATCTCCTGGTACGACAACGAGTGGGGCTATTCCTGCCGGGTTGTCGACTTGCTTGCGTTCCTGACGGAAAAGGGCCTGTAGCCGGACGTGGCGCAGGCACTTATGCCTGCCGCGATGGCACTCCTGCCATCGCGCCGGGCGCAGCCCGGCTTTGCAGGCGAGTTGCGCTCGCCGTTGGCGAACACGAAACTCAAGCAGCATATGGGCTTTAGCTCCGCGCTTAGGCGAACTGCGCTCGCCGCGACCGCAAGAGTGCGGTCGCGGCACGCAAGAGTGCCTGCGCCACGTCGAAAATCAGTAATAACGCGGGACGGCGGGATCGATCTCCAGGCTCCAACGGTCGATGCCGCCGGCCATGCTCGCGCAATCCTCAAATCCCTGGCGGCGCAGCCACTCGGCCACCTGCAGGCTGCGCATGCCATGGTGGCAAAATAGCACCAGTTGCCGGTCGCCCGCACGCAACGAGTCCACGGACTGCGGGACGCGGCGCATAGGAATCAGTTCCGCGCCTTCGATGTGCGCCTGCTCGTGCTCGAATGGCTCGCGCACATCCACCATGCGGATCTTCTCGCCTGCATCCAGGCGTCTCTTCACTTCCTTGGGATCGATCTCCAATTCCGGCATCGTGGGCTCCTGGGGAGACCATAGCATACTGTAGCTGGCGAGCCACAGTGTGACTGCCAGGCTCGCTCTAAACTTGAAACCGGAACAGACCGGTTTCGCGTCTCACAGGCTTGCTATAATTAACGGGTATCGGCCAAGTTACGCCGCGTCTTCTTACATAAGAACATGAAGTGTGTCACTCGTATTTCCCTTGTCATTCTGACCGCCGCGAGCGGCTTCGCGCAAACTCCCGGGTTCTTCGCCACGGGTCAATCCGCACGCCTGGTGATCGGCCAGCCGGAATTCGATGCCGAGTCGGACGACGCCACCCAGACCATAGTGGGCGCGGTGAGCGGCCTGGCTTACGCCAACGGCACGTTGTTCGTGGTGGACTCCAACCTGGTGGGCGCCGCGCCGGTGAATAACCGCGTGCTGCTTTTCAATAATCTTGGTTCGCAACTTCCGCCCCCCAGCGCGGTCCTGTCTTACAGCACGCTTTGCCCGGTATGCGTAGGGACCGCCAGCCTGGCGCTGGGCCAGCCAGACTTCGTCAGCACTCTGCCGGCGCCCTGCGTGCCTCCGCCCACTACCGTGAATCAAACCGTCACGCCCACTACTCCCACGTGTACCACCTCGGCGCCCCAGACACCCATCGCCAACGGCATGCGCGTGCCCACAGCGGTGGCCAGCGATGGAACGCACCTTGCGGTAGCGGACACCTACAACAACCGGGTGCTCATCTGGAACAGTATTCCGGTGAGCATGAACCAGCCGCCCGACGTGGTAGTGGGACAACCGGGTTTCACCACCGCGAGCTTTGGGGCGACTCCCACGGCCTCCTCACTGCGTCTTCCACAAGGCGTCTGGATACAGAATGGCATGTTGTTTGTCGCGGACACGCAAAACAACCGCGTGCTGATCTACAATTCCATCCCCACCAGCAACGGCGCCGCGGCCGACGTGGTGCTCGGCCAACCCAATATGACTACCTGGGTGCAGGTCAACATCGCCAACCAGACTAGCAATGCCGCCGCCAACAACATGCTCGATCCGGTATCGGTGACCTCCGACGGCACGCACCTGTTTGTGGCCGATCTGGGGTATCACCGCGTGCTGATCTGGAACAGCATCCCCTCCACCAATCAGCAGCCGGCGGACGTGGAGATCGGCCAGCCGAATATCACCACCGGCATTCCCGACGATGCCTATACCTGCGCGGAGAACGGCACAGCGGTGGCGTGCAATGCCACCCCGACCGGCAGCAACGTCATCAAGGAAGTACCCGCCATGTGCACGGTTTCCAATGGCGTGGACACCAACAGCAACCCGACGTATCCGGCGTTGTGCGAATACACCCTCAGTTTTCCACGGTTCGCGCTTTCCGACGGCACGCACCTGTATGTCGCCGACGGCGGCAACGACCGGGTCCTGATCTACGAAACGATTCCCACCGCCGATGCGGTCGCGGCGGACATCGTACTCGGACAAACCGATTTTGTATCGGACGCGCCCACCGACGGTGCGGACACCATGAACGCGCCGCTCTCGCTGGCCTGGGATGGCAGCAACCTGTTCGTGGCGGATACCTATAACCAGCGCGTCCTGGTCTACACCGTGGCCGAACAGGATCTGGCGTACAACGCAGTGCGCAACGCGGCCAGCTTGAACATCTACGCGATCGGGACGGTGACCATCGGCGGCACAATCAAGTCCGGCGACAAGGTGACGGTGACGCTGGGCAATACCGACTCCGCCACCACCGTCGCGTATCCCTACACGATCAAGAGCGGCGACAGTTTTGCCGATATCGTGGCCGATTTGGTGGCGTTAATCAACGCCGGCAAGGGCGATCCGAACGCCTTTGCCATCGCGGACACCACCGCCGATAAACTCGTGCTCACCGCCCGGGTGCCCGGCGTGAACGGCAACAATGTGACATTGGCCACCAGCATCTCCTCCGGAGCGGAGATCACCGCGGCCCCCAGCGGCGCCAATCTCGCCGGCGGCGGAAGCGCGGCCAGCATCGCGCCGGGGAGCCTGGTTACGTTGCTGGCGGCTCCGGGAGCCACCATAAGCGACCAGACCGAGGCGGCTCCGGCCGGCGCCGCAGTGCTGCCTCTCACTCTGGGCGGAGTCCAGGTTTACTTCAACGGCGTACAGGCCCCGCTGCTCTACGTGTCGCCCACCCAAATCAACGCACAGGTGAATTTCAATTTTCAGTACAGCGGCACCGCCACGGCCAACGCCTGGGTCCGCATCCAGCGGGCCAATGGCAGCATCGTGGCCACCGATACCGTGGCCATAACCATCGTGCCGGCCAACCCCGGCATATTCGCCGGGACTGGCAACGATCCGCGGCCGGCGCTCGCCTACCACTCCTCGAATTACGCGACCGGCGTCATCTCGGTGGATGGCTCCGTCAAAGCCGACAACGTAGCCTCGGTTTGCATCGGATCGAGCACTCTAATAACCGCCACCACCGAAGCCCCGACCGGGTGCGGGGGCCGGCTGTACAACTACGTGGTACAAGCCAGCGATTCGCTGGCCAGCGTGCAACAGGCCCTGGTCTCCATACTGAACACCGATCCGCAGGTGACCGCCACGGCTTCGAGCGAGTTCACGCGTATTCTGCTGCAGGCCCGCGTCCCCGGTACGGCCGGCAACGGCATCCCATTTCAAGCCGTCGTGAGCACCGGCGCTAACATTCTGTTGACTCCTATCGGTCCGGCGCCTCCCA
>Ga0302324_100012433_pt1 | contig 17353 bp, 12 predicted proteins | sample Palsa_T0_1_FD_201949 | JGI IMG/M metagenome (GOLD analysis project Ga0302324, IMG submission 201949) | Peat permafrost microbial communities from Stordalen Mire near Abisko, Sweden - Palsa_T0_1 | ecosystem: Environmental > Terrestrial > Soil > Palsa > Peat permafrost | place: Sweden: Abisko...
GGGATTGAGCTTTAGCAACTGCGTGAAATCACGACCGTTCAGAGGCACATCCAATAATGTTTGAGTTTGGATCACGCTGGTTTCCGCTGACGAAGCCGTTTCCAGTACTACTTCCGAAGCGGTAACTTCCACGGTCGTGGCTTGTCTGGCGACTTCCAGTTTCAGGTTGAGAGAGAAAAGCCTGCCCGCATCGACGTTCACGCCGGAAACATGAAGAGACTCAAATCCCGCCTGGGTGACCGTAACATCGTACTTGCCGGGGGGCAAATCCTGGAACACGAAGTCGCCGGCCGACGAAGTGACACTTTCGCGGGTGAGGCCCGTGTCCGGGCTCACTAACTTGACCGAGGCCCCGGCGACCGATGCACCGGATGCGTCGGCGACCATACCCGCAACACCTCCGCGAAACGTTTGCCCCCGCAGCGATACCGATACGAGAACCGCCAGAAACGATACAGCGAAAATCATTTTGCGGATCATAAGCCAAATCCTCTCTTTTTGTTCTATGTGCTATTGTCCGGACGCGCTCGACACCTGAGAATGCTCGCGAACGATGCAACGCAAACGTGGTATCAGGAGCGGTCGTGGCTCAAAATGCGAACAGAGGCATCGAATCTACGGGCGAGATTTCCATTTTGGCCTCCCGGGTTTCACAAAGTATACATCTAACGGCCCGGTCTTTTCTTGGATTAACCGTTTTTAATTTCTACTTTCTCCGGCTGTTCGTGAAACTGCTGCGCCGAATTACCAATCCCCCAAGGACTCCAGATAAGCCGCAGAACCATCGCGCAGCCACCCATCCAGCTGGGCCGGCTCTTTAAGCTGCTGGCCGCGATCGCGCGGGACCACCACGAAGCGACAGTCCAGCTCAGCGAGCGCCGTCATGTCGCCCCACAGTTTCTCGAATTGCGCGACCGGAAAGATATCCTCCTGGCCTTTGCCCCAGCGCTTCTTCACGTCCTTCAGCGTGATGTACGCCGGCATCCGCGCGGCCACTGCGCGTACCGCTTCCGCGACCTTTTCGTCGTTCTCCAAATCGGAGCGGGTTAGGGCAAAGACAGCCAACAGCCGATCGAGATCGATCCAATAAGTAGCGGAGTTGTAGTAGGAGAGTTTGAACTCCACCCGTTCGTCGGGCAGCGCGAGACCCTCCACCAGCCGTACACGGCCGTCGACTCGCGCGAGGCCCCCGCCGCGGTCGTCAATCTGGCGCGCGATGACCTCGGCCGTGAGTGCCGCCCCGGAGTCAACATGCAGCCCGAGCAGATGCGGATCAACGGAAGCGCCCAGCGTATCGATATTGTGCAGCATCAGGTATCGCAGCCGCGGCCGTTCCATCAGCAGACGCGCCAGCACGCCGTTGCGCAACAGGTTAGGCGGCTCGTACCAATGTCCGACGGGATGCAGGCATTGCATAGGCAGATTATCGGTATAGTTGCGCGCTTCACCGGCCTGGCGCGCCCACGCGATCAGGCTGGCGTGCAGGCTCTCGCGTACTTTTTGCGCCTGGTCGTCAAGCAGTTGTTGAGGCATCTCTTCCCAGGCGAAGCGGAGATCGCGCACCATGGGAATGAGCCGGAGCCCTATATTGCGCCCCGGCGAGAGCAGCAATGGACCCCCATATCCATAGTGCTCCACGGTTGCGAGCCAGCCGGCGATGGCTTCGTGAGTCAGGTAGCTGGTGGTGATCACGTGGGGCAGCGGCCGGCCGCACAGTCGGCTGGTGCGAACGGTTTTGGCCAGGTGGGCCTCGATGAAATTGCGATGCTTCCCGGCCAGCTTGCAAAAGGGGTTAAGCGCTTTCACCACGCCGGCGCCCTTGGTCCAGCGGCTGCCCACGCCGCCGGCCAGCGAGACCACGGCGACCATACCGTCGGCCAACGCCTGCATCCCGATTTCGCGATAGCGCGCCGGCAATCCGCTGGTCGCGTTCGCGAGGTCGCCGTCCTGCACGTCTTCGATCCGGGTGCTGACCGGCAAACGGTTCTGCGCGAGGCCTATGCGGCCGCTGCGCAGGTCTGCCTGGATCTGCTCATGCGGCACCCGGTCGAAGCCGTAGCGGTCCAACAGTGCGTCGAGACTCTGCGCGGCGTCCGCACCGCCGCCGGCGGCGCGCGGCAGCATATGATCGAACAGGTTCTGCACCATCCCGGATAGCTCGGGCGCGTTGCGGCAGGCGGCGGCGAAACGGTCGAGCTCGGCGCGGCGGGCAGCGGAAAGCAAGCGCGTCTCCTGGCGCAGCAGCGCGGGCACGGTCAGCGTGTAGTAGCCTGGCGGCATGAGCGCGGCGCCTTCCGCAAGAAAATCCGCGTGTGTCCCGCGCTCGTTGATGGCGAAGTGATAGACCACCGGCTCCATAGCGAATGGCACGGCTCGCTCGAGACGCCGCTTGGTCTCGCGCATGATGTTTTCGAGGCGCTCCTGGGCACGGGCTTTGGCAGTGGGCTCGAAGATGAATCCCATGCCGCCGCCCGACATGCCGCCCAGCATCCAGAAGCCCTGGAAATCCGCGCCCATCGCGGCCCGCGCGCGGGCGATTAAAGTCTCCGTATATAGATTGGAGGCCCACGGAATGATGGTTTGAATAGGTCCCGTGAAATTGCGCTCGGTGGCCGCGCCGACTCCCGCCACGTCGCCGGCACGCAGCCGCCCCAGAATTTCATCCAGGATGCCCATGGCATCCTGACGACCTTGCCATTCGGCCTCCGAGCGCAGCAGATACTTCTCGGTGACCATTTCGAGGATCGGCCCTACATCCTGCGCCATGCCGCCATGCACCAGCACCAGGCTATCCTGCAAACGGCGACGCGTTTCGGGCGATACCTCGGTGGCATCCAGGATGCGATGGCGCGGCAGCAGACACCCGCGGCTGATACCAAATTCCGCGTCGCCTTCCTCAGCTTTGACGCCCTCGATCAACTTAATGGCAGGCCACAATCCGCCGGAATCCTGCCAGCCTCCGCCGGAGCCGCCCAACCATTCGCCCAGGATGGCGCGCGCCGCTACCAGGCGGCGGTCTGGCTCCGCCAACGGCCCGATGAGCGAGTGCGTCTGTCCTGTGGCGCGCATGCAAACAGAGATCAAGCATCCGAGCAGACTGGTCGAGACCGCCAGACGCGACCCTTTGGGAATATCGTTCACGCGGCTGACGATTTCGATGCCATGGCCCGGCCGGCCGGTGAGCACCGCAAGGATGTCTGCCAGGGGCTGACCCGCGCCTTCCATACCGGGCGGCACGATCCCGGAAGCGATCACCGCGGCCTTCAACAGGCCGAGATAATCGCGCGCGAAATCGAAAACCTCCGCGAGTGTGGAGATCTCCGCCACCGCCTGCAGGTCGACGCTGGCCAGCCGTAGAACGGGCTCGTCGATCACGCGAAACCAGGCTTCGACCGGCGGCTTGGGCGCGCCGGCGCCACGCACGCTCAGGTCGATCGAGACATTCAGCACGTGGGCGCCTTCCGGATAATCCATGCCCAGAAAAAAAATGTCGCTCCAGCCACTGTGGGTCAGGTCCATGCGGACCGGCGTAGTCTCGCGCAGGATGGGAAAGAGCGCGGCATCCTGGGCCGGGCGCGCGAGGAGCTCGGGCCGCAGGCGCAGAGGATAGTCAGCGGGATGGCCCGCGCGGAACATCCACTGGTTACCGCGCACCGTGCGCACGCTGCGGCGCACCTGCCCGGCAAGCGTCTGGAAACCCAGACTGCGATAGCCACTGGCGAGGGCGCTCGAAATGGCCGCGCTTGGGCCATGGCCGCGTTGCGCGGCGAGGAAGATCTCGAGAGCCTCTTCGAAGCGCCGCTTCAGCAGATTCTCGTAGCCGCGAAAAGGAATCGACGCCTGCCCGCGCATGCCCGGCTTGAACGGCAAATGGAAACGGTGGATGGCGTACAGGAAAAATAGCGCGCGCACGCGTTCGTACAGGTTGTCGCTGGCGCGGCGGAAGCCATCCAAGGCGTCACATTCGTGCTGCAACTCCTCGATCGTCGCACTCCGGCAAAAGGCGTCTAGCGAGCGATTGCGAACCGCGGGGTCACCGGCAGTAATGATGCCGGTCAATTGGCTCATGGCGGCTATCTCCCGACCGCTGTCATCTCGCGCATGGCTAACAGCTCGACTAACTGGGACAGCACTTCGTCGCGATCGCGTCCGCTTAGCGCCAGGGCCATTTGCGCGTGCAGGATGCCATAGCGCAGCCCGATATCATAGCGGTGGTTGGATCGCTCGAGGGCCAAATACTGCTCGCGTTTAGCCACTTCGGCGAGCGCCGCGGAAAGGCCTGTGCGTGGTCCCAGAAACTCCATCACGGCAGGCGTGAGGACGTGCATTCCAAAGAAACAAAGGTAGTGGCCGGCGCGGAGGCCGGGGACCACCAGCCGCTGTTCGGCCTCGGTGGGTGTCGGCTTTTCCACGACCGTCTCGATGCGGTACAGATCCTGGCTTCCGGCGACGCGCTGGCCGCCGACCGCGCCATAGCGCGACAGCAGGTTCTCGCGCGTAGCCTGTACCGCAGAAACGGCGCACGCCTGCGCTTCCGCCACATCGACCAGTTGCTCCGCGCACCCCTGCGCGGTGCGGCTGATATAAAGGTGGTCGCCGACCAGATGGAGAAACGGGTCTTGTTTGACAAAATTGCGAGCGCACAGCACCGCATGACCGTAGCCCAGCGGTTCCGGCTGGGGAATCAGGCGCAGGCGGCCGGCATGATCCCCCGCTACTCCCGCGTAAGGCGCTTCGTCTCCAGGAGAAACGACCACGGCGATCTCGTCGATGCCCGCCCGCAGAGCCTCTTCGATAATGATGCGCAGCACCGGCTTTTCAACGCCATCGCGATCGATGAGAGTTTGCAGCGGCAAACTGCGCTGGTTCGGCCCGGCGGCCGTAATCACCGCTTTACGGACTTTCATCATGATGAGGTTAGAATGACACTTATCATGACGGCGCCGCGGTAAACTGAAGACCTCGGTAACTTTTTTCCCGCCGGCCATGATTACCATCGGATGCTATGAACCTGATCGTGGGAGCTACGGGCCTTCTGGGCGGGCAGATCTGCCGCCTGCTGGCTAAGAGTCAAAAGCCGATGCGCACGCTAGTGCGGAGTTCGGCCGACGCGTCCCGCCTGGACGAACTTCGGAATGCCGGGGTCGAGCTCGCCTGGGGCGACCTGAAGGATCCCGATTCGCTACGCGCTGCCTGTGAGGGTGCCACCGCGGTGCTGTCCACCGCTTCATCGACCTTCTCACGCCAGCCCGGCGATTCTATCGATGCCGTGGACCGCCAAGGCCAGTTGCGATTGGTAGAAGCGGCCAAGAGCGCGGGCGTCAAACATTTCGTCTATGTTTCGTTCTTGCCGATCGCCGAGGATTTCGCTTTGCAGCGCGCCAAGCGCAGCGTCGAACAGGCGCTCATCGCGAGCGGCTGCGCTTACACCATTCTACGCCCCACCTACTTTATGGAAGTCTGGTTTGGTCCGCAAGGGGGCTTCGATGTAGCCGGGCGCCACGCGCGTATCTATGGCACGGGCGAAAACCCCATGCAGTGGATCTCCTTCACTAACGTGGCCGAGTTCGCCGTGCGCTCGCTTGACAGCGAGGCGGCGCACAACGCCATCCTGCCGCTGGGCGGCCCGGACGCGCTCAGCCCCATCGAGGTCGTACGGATCTTTGAGGAACTGGGCGGAGCGCTCTTCACCGTCGAATACCTGATAGAATCCGTACTGCGCGATGGTCTGGCGGCCGCGCGCAGGCCCCTGGACGAAGCCTTTGCCGCGCTGGCACTGGGCTACGCGCACGGCGGAACAGTCGACATGCGCGCCACTCTGGAAGCCATTCCAGCGCGCTTGAAAAGCGTGCGAGAGTACGCTCAATGGATGTTGACGGAAGGACGCGACGAAGCCCAAGAAGGAGCGAAAGCAAGATGACGAAATCACAACTGATCGATGTGGTGGCGGGTAAAACGGGACGCGAAAAGGCGGAGGTTGAAGCGGTGCTCGAGTCCATTCTGGGCGCTATTGGCGAAGCGCTCCAGGCCAACCAACGCGTGGATTTGCGTGGGTTTGGAAGCTTCGTTGTAAAGGATAAGAAGGAACGCCAAGGCCGCAATCCGCGTACCGGGGAAACGATTACCATCGCAGCCAAGCGCGATGCGGGCTTCAAGGCCGGCAAGGAGCTGAGCGAAAAACTGGTGGAGGCCAAGACGGAACAGAGCCCCACCTAGGGCCCGCGCAGAGCCAATCCGAATTTCGGCGCACGCGAGCTGCCATGGACCTTAATGTGCAGAAATGTGCCTGCCCCGTGCCGGGCAAATAAGGGGTCGATGGTTTTCAACGCCCATCGCTTCCATCCGGTTACCGCGGCTAACTCCGATACCTTGGCCTGAAATTTCACGGTGCCGAGCAGATCGAGATTATCGGAAGCCATGTCATAATCCCCGGCCAGGTTGATCTCAGCGCCTGGAACGGCAAATGACAACTGGTCGAAATGAAGCCTCTCGTTCGCCAGCTGGAACACGCCGCGCATATTCGAAGGCACGTCGTCTATTTGCGGATTGTGCGGCTCCCCCTGTGCGCGGCGGCTCAGCTTATCCAACTCGCCCTGAATGGTGGAGCGAAGAAACTTACCATCGATCACCTGAAAGCGGCCACTGAGTTTTATCTTTTCGCGCACAGGGCCGGTAAGCGGAGGAATTCCGATCTTCGTGTTGAGCACCAGGCGGCCTTCCATGAATGGCGGGCCCGGCATGGCAAGACGCAATACGTCGCGCAAGTCGCCGTCGGGTATGTTGGCCACCAGGTCGATCGCGCGGGGACGATCCGGTTCGTGTTGAATCACGCCGCCGCTGGTAGTAAGGTGAGTTTTGCCCAACGTCGCGTTTACCGGCTTCAGAATGGTGTTGCCGTTGGTCCCATCCACCAGGACCGCGAAACTGGTGGAAAGTGCTACGGGGTTACCGGCCCTTTTCAGCCGGAAATCGGGCACATCCGCGCGGCCCCGCACGTTCAGCGCGGAGAGTTTGCCGTTCATTTCTCCGGTGGAATGCAAGATCCCTGCAATGCCGTTGAATATCCCGAGATCGGCGTGGTCAAACTCGTATTGCCCGGTTAGCGGCGTATCGCCCGGTTCGTCCGCATTCCATGGCCCGAACCTTCCGGTAGAATGAATGTTTCCAGGCGGCTTGGTATTCGTCAGCGAAGCGTCGTAACGCATGGCGGCCCCAGGGCTGACCGAATCCAGTCGAAGATTCTGGATCTCCACACGGAAAGGCAGCTTGCGCCGGTTCACCGGCAAAATCTCCAGTGAAGCGTTTTGAATCAGGATTTCCTGGAGGATCACGGACGGTTGGGCGGCATTCCCGGTCTGGGTATTGGGCGGCGGCGCGGCGCTGCCGGATAATTCGGGACGCTGACCCTTGGGAGGGATGTGGATTTCAACGCCGTCCATCCTGACCAAAGGCACCTGCTTCGGAATCTCAAAGAGCGTGCCAAGATCGACGCCGAAGGTCAGCTTGCGAATTTCCAGCAGAGGAGGCACATCGCCACGACTGTGATACCGCAAAGAGAGCCCCTCGGCATCCACCTGAGCAATCGCGCCGTGTCCGCGCATCAGCAGGAACCGCAGCGTCGACAACTTCGGCATCCCGATATGAAGCGACTGAAGCCGCACATCGCTATTGAAGCGCTTGCTCAAATAGTCGACGGCCTGGGCGTGGATGTACGGCTCAAAGCGCCTGGCGAGAATCTTGGCACCAACCACCAGCCCGGCTATGACCACCGCCGCCGCTATCGCCAGCCCGATGAGCCATCGCTTTTTTCTGACTGTCATTCCTCTCCTAATGTAAGTGTATGCTTGTCCTCCCATGCGGCTGAGCCGGTCCAGGCCCCTAAACAGCGGGGCATCCGGATCAATTCCAGGTAATGCGCGTTACCGAAAAAGGCGTTACTGTAACAGGTCCGCTGGTGGCGCGGGAGTCTATTTTGGCCGGAAGCTTAATCGCGTCCGCGAGGTTCGGCATCGAGATGAATTCGACTTTGGCTGGCTGCCTGTTGGGCATCAATTTGACCGGATCAAGTGAGAACGTATCGCCTGAAACATTTTCCAGAATCAGCGTGGTGCGGCCTTCCGTTCGGAAAAGTCCTCCTTCGATCGGAAGGTAAGATTCCTGGCGCGCGCCCCCGCCGGAGATCGGCCGTGCGCCCGCCTGGAGGAGCCGTTGAAAGGACCCTCCCGCATTTGCTGCTTCATTCAGCCAGCGTAGCGCGGCGGCGGCGGGCAGCGGTGCGAAGCCGCCCTGCCCGTCTGCAACAAACATGGCGTGCGGATCCCGTTCGTTGAAGCTGTACATAAAAAATAGTGCGGCCGTAACCGAGGGATGGCGTAGGTAGACCAGCGCCATGCGTGCCGCCGTCAGCATCTCCATGGCCGGAGACATGGGCTCAGCGCCACCCCGTTCGGTGGCCGTATCAGCTCCGCGCGGACTCCATTCGGTGATCCAGATTTCCTTGCCGGGAAGATGCTGTTCCGTGGTTTGAATGATGTGCTCGATTCCCTCATCCACGCGGGCCGTCATGGCCGTGAGGCGAGGAAGCGCGTTTTGTGGCGTCGGCGGCGTCTGACCCGCGCCGGCATCGCCCATCACATCACGCAAGCGCGGATAGAGATGCAACGTAACGGCATCGAACCAAGGCTCCGGACGAAGATCCTCATCCCATTGCTGGAGGCGCTGTCCGAACCGCCCTCCACGAATATCCAGAGCCCCGGCCGCCGCTTGTATGGCAAGCTTGACATGCGGAGGAAAATAGGGCTTCAAGGCGGTTACGTACTCCTGCATGATTCTCACGCTGGCCGGCTCGTCGCGCCAGCGCGCCAGGCTTCGCGGATCATTTCCCATCGCCACCCAATATTCGTTTCCCAGTTCGATCCGCTCCGGAACAGCGCCCGCATGCGACAGGCGCTCGAACCATTTCACCTGCTCGGCAACACTCGACGATTCGAAGTTAGGCACTAGGATGACTTGCGCTCCAATCTGCCGTGAGAAATCATCGTATCGCTCAAGAGTGATACCCTGTGGCATTTCCCGGGCGATATTGGCAGCCGCCCCGGCCCAAAACTGCATATACCGCGAACTATTGGGATAAGTCGGAACTTCGAATAATCCTGTATGCCAGTTATAAAAATTAGCGACGGACCCTCCAGGAAATCGATCCAGCCCGATAGCCATGGTTTTGAGCATTGCTATCTTGGCCGGGTTATCGAGCAGATGCTCATAAAACGTGGCGGTGGAGGCACCGAAAACCGGAGCATGCAAGGGCCGTGGAGATCCCGCGGGTTGCAATATGAGTGACTCTGCAGGCGCAGCCAAACCTACCAGGCCCGACACGAAATAAACGGCCGCTCCCAGACAGACGAAAGAGACTCTCGACGAGATTCCAATCCTCACTGATAGACAAGTATAGCCGGACAGGGACCACCCGCCGTAGGATTTGCTTTCCAGTGTTCTTTGCGATAGGCTGAACCTTGGTACTGCCACTGTCCGTCCGCTAAAAGTCGATTCTCTGCGAACAGTTTGAGCTAACGCTCTAAGACTGTCCGCGGTGGAATCCTTTCTTCTTACTTTCCAAATCAATCCACTTACAGGAGGACTAAGATGGGAGATTCTTTCGACCTGGCGGCCATCGGTGCGACCGATGAAGTTTACCGGGTCTTTCAGTCTTACAAGTCCCGCGGCTTGACACTGGGGCGCGTATCGATCGTTTACGGCGAGCGATACCGGATATATACGGCGCATGGCGAGATGCAGGCGGAAGCTATCGGTGCGCTGCTCTATCGCGCGGAAGCTTCGGAGTGGCCCGCGGTGGGAGACTGGGTCGCGGCCGAGTGCGTCGGACCAGGCCAGGCCATGATTCACGCCATCCTCCCGCGAAGAACAGCCTTTTCACGGCGGGCCGCCGGCGATCGCGAGCGGGAACAGGTGATTGCGGCCAATATCGACCTGCTGCTGATTGTGTGCGGCCTTGATCAGGATTTCAACCTGCGGCGCATCGAACGCTACCTGACGCTGGCGCACGCGAGTGGTTCGCGCCCGATCATCGTTCTCAATAAATCCGACGTATGCCCGGATCTGCCCGTGCGTATAGAGCGAGCGAACGCGATTGCCGGCGCGGTGCCGGTGGTCTCCGTCACGGCTTGCGCCGCCGACGGAATCGAGCCGGTCCGGAGGCTGCTCGGTCCGGGGCTTACCGCGGCGCTCACGGGCTCATCCGGCGCGGGTAAGTCTACTCTGGTGAACCAACTCCTGGGCGTCCAACGGCAACAGGTCCAGCAGGTGCGCGAAAGCGACAGCCGCGGCCGTCACACCACGACTTATCGGGAACTGCTGCCTCTGCCGAATGGCGGCGCGCTCATCGACACTCCAGGCATGCGCGAGCTGCAGTTGTGGACCGGAACAGAAAGCCTCGATAACACTTTCGCGGAAATCGCCGCCCTGGCCGCGCACTGCCGCTTCCGCGATTGCAGTCACAACGTGGAAGATGGCTGCGCAGTACGGGCCGCCATGCTCGCCGGCGAACTGGATCCCTCCCGCTGGCAGAGCTATGAAAAACTACGTGCGGAGATTGCCTGGCACGAGCGCCAGATCGACCCGCGAGCCGCGCGGGCGCAAAAGCAAGAATGGAAGAAAATCCATAAAGCGATGCGTGTCCGCTATAAGAATGATCCTGCCGGCGGCTAGCAATACAAGACCAACGCGCTATGATAGCTTCTCTCTATGAAATGCATCGCCTTACTCCTCGCGCTATGCCTTCCAAAATTGTTCTTTGGCGCGGAGATCCGTGCAATCCTGCCCGCATCCGGTCCCCCGCTCGCTGGCCCCTATTCTCCAGGTATCAGCGTGGGCGATTATCTTTATGTCGCGGGCCAGGGTGCACACGCCCCGGATGGCTCCCTGCCCGATACCTTTGCCGGGCAAGTGCGGCAGACGCTGGAAAATATCAAGAGCGTCGTCGAAGCCGCCGGTCTCACGATGAAGCACATCGTCTACGTGCAGGTCTACCTGGAGGATATGCAGAAGTTCGATGAGATGAACGCCACTTACGCCCAATACTTTCGCGAAGCGCCGCCGGCGCGGGCTACCATCGGAGTCGCGAAGCTGTTGGGAACGCCGATCGAGATCAATGCAGTAGCTGTTCGGGATCTCGCCGACAAAAAGCCTGTAGCCGTGGCCGGCTATGATCCGCATGAACCGGTGTCGGCCGGTGTTCTCACCAGTGACCGGCTCTTTGTTTCAGCCATGCGCGGACGCGACCTGCACACCGGAACGGTGCCCTCCGATCCAGGCCGGCAAGTCGATGCCGCGCTCGATGGCCTCAAGGCTGTCCTTGAAGCCGCAGGCCTCGGGCTGGGTCACATGGTCTTCGTCAATCCATACCTGACCAGCCAGATTCCCGCACGGGTCATGAACAAGCTATATGCCAGCCGCTTCGAATTCGGCAACACTCCGGCGCGGGCGACCATTGAGGTGTCGAACCTGCCGGGAGGCGCGCAGATTGAGTTCACCGGAGTTGCGGTCAGGGATCTGGCGCTGCGCCGCGCCGTGCGGCCGAAGAATATGCGCCCCAGCCCAACGGCGAGTCCGTGTGTCTTTGCCGGAGACACGCTGTACTGCTCCGCTAAGAATGCGTTCATTCCAGGCCCCAACGCCGGCGTCTACGCCACCACTATCGAGAACCAGGTGCGCCAGTCGATCCGCAACCTGCTCGATAATCTGGAAGAGGCGGACATGGACCTTGCCGATGTGGTGGCGACCAACGTCTATCTGGACGATGTCTCCGATTTTCAGGCGATGAACAAAATTTACGCCAAATATCTGAAGCCGCCGTTCCCGGCCAGGACCACTGTCCAACAGATCATGCCGGTCGAGCGTAAAGTAGATGCGGAAGGCCAATATCCGGCACTGGAGCAAATTTCGTTGATCGCCGTGCGCGGAACCCGGAAACCATAGGCAAACCGTCAGCGGTCAGGCAGTCTTCTTGCGTGCCTCGCTCAAAATCTCCCGCAGGCGCTTTCCGACGATAAAGTCTTCGCCCGGCTGCAGGGTCATGGATACGATCTCAATGTGATCGGGGCTTTTTGCGGTCTTGGGATTCTCATAGCCTTCCTGCACCGCCGGCACCAGGCTGGGATTGCTCGATGTCAATACCTCGATACGGGGGGCGCCTTCGCGCAATTTTTGGTCGCAGTCCGCTACGCGGAATCCCCAGGCGTCCTCATCCCAGCTCACGATCAGAGTCGGATAGCGGTTGCCTTCGTCGGGAATTTGGATTTCAGTCTTGACGCCGGGAACGGTGGACACCAGTTTCTGGATGCGTGCGGCGCGCTCGTTCCACTCGCGATTGAGCGCATTGAGGTCGATTTTCATCCAGGTCTCGATGGCCACAAGGCATCCCATAATCTCTTCTTTGCCGACCTTCATGGCGCGGCACACCGCACCTTCCCAGGGACTGGTGTTGAGCATAGCCGCTTCAATCAGATCCTTGCGCCCCAGCAGCACGCCCGAGCATTGCGGTCCGCGCAGACCCTTGCCTCCGCTGAAGCAGTAAAGGTCGACACCCATTTTCGCGTAAAGCTTCATGTTGTCGATCGGCGGGATGCCGGCGGCATCATCCAACAGCAAAGGCGTCCTGGTGTCTTTGGCAAGCGCGATCAATTTCTCCAAAGTGGCGCCGAGCGACGTCGTGTAGATCATCGCCGTATTTTCATGAATTGCGCCGCGAACGTCGTCCACGCTCTGCGCCAGGACCAGTTTTCCTCCTGACAGGCGAATGGCGCTGTCGAACGCACTGCGCCCTCCATGCATCACTACTTCATGCTTGAGGCCGGTAGTGTCGGGGAGTTGCCAGATCCTGGCGGGATCTGTCCCTGCGATGCACGCTGCGGTCGCCCCGGCCATCGCCCCCGCGGCGCCGGAAGTGACCATGGCAGCCTCCGCGCCCGACAGCTCCGCGAGGCGGCGGCCGACCGCGTGCTGCAGCTCGAAAATGTCGACGAAGTGCTCGGAAGCGGCTTGCTTGGCGGCGCGGACTTCGGGTAGTTCGAGCGAGCCGCTCAGATAGGTCCAGGTGCCGCGGCCATTGATGAAAGGTCTCACGCCGATCCGTGTATAGACATTGTCGCCGGCCGTTTTGCCGACGGCTCCCAGCGCTTTCCCAGCCAGATCTTGCATGGCGATGTAGGCCAGCAGCGGCGCGGCGCCCGCCAGTTTCATAAAATGGCGGCGGTCAAAGAATCCGATGGATTTCATAGGTCGCTGCTTATGTTACCAGACAAATTTGCCGGTGTTATGGGTTATATTTCTCCAATGAAGATCCTCCGCTGGCTGGCCGCGGCCGTTCTCGCGTTACCCCTCCTCGGCCAACCTGGAACTTTCGTCCAGCTTCGGCCCGGCCGCGATGCCAATCAGGCCGCGGACGAGGAGTACACCAGGAAAATTCGCGAGTACACGACTGAGCCGTTCTTCAACTCGCCGCTGACCGATTATCTGCCGGCATCGAAGACCGTGCCGACGCCCATGGCCGTGCTGGGCGACGTCGCTGGCGCGCCCGGCATACTGCCCTATTCCGGCGAAGTGTATCGTTACATGCGATTGCTCGAGAAGGCCAGCCCGCGCGTCAAGGTTTTCAGCATCGGCAAGACGGAAGAGGGCCGCGAGATGATCGCGGTAGCCGTGGCCGCCGAGGGACTGCTGGCCAAGCTAGACGACAACCGCGCCCGCCTGGCGAAGCTCGCCGATCCGCGTACCATCCAGCTCGATGACGCCGAAGCCGAAATACTCATCGCCGCTTCCACGCCCGTCTATTACATCACCGGCGCCATTCATTCGCCAGAGACTGGAGCGCCGACCGCGCTTATGGAATTGGCCTACCGGCTGGCCGTGGACGACAGCGCTTATATCAGGTCCATCCGCGAGAACGTAATTACGCTCATTACTCCTATCGTGGAAGTCGACGGGCGCGACCGTATGGTAGACATCTATCGCTGGCACCTGGCGAATCCCGGAAAGCAGTGGCCGCCCCTCATCTACTGGGGCCACTATGTCGCGCACGACAATAACCGGGATGCCATGGGACTTAGCTTGCAGCTTACTCGTAACATCCTGAATACTTTTGTCGGTTGGAAAGCGCAAGTCTTGCATGACCTGCACGAATCCGTGCCCTATCTATACGACAACACCGTGGGCGACGGTCCCTATAACGCATGGATCGATCCGATTCTGGCGGACGAATGGCAGATGATGGGTTGGAACAACGTTTCGGAAATGACTAAGTTGGGCATGCCGGGGGTATTTACTCACGGCACTTTCGATACCTGGTCGCCCGGTTATCTCATGTTCATCGCCGCGATGCACAACGGTATCAGCCGCCTCTACGAAACCTTCGGTAATGGCGGCGCGGATACCGAAGAGCGCACCCTGCGCCCGGAAGAGTACGCACGCACCTGGTATAAGCAAAATCCGCCGCTGCCCAAAACAAAATGGTCACAACGAGACAACAATAACTACGAACAGACCGGAGTCTTGACGGCGCTCGCTTACTTCGCGGCGAACAACAAGCTATTTCTGCATAACTTCTATTTAAAAGCGCGCCGCTCGATTGAGAAACCGCACACCGCCGGCCCGTCCGCATATGTCTTTCCCTCCGACGATCCACGGCCTGGCGCACAGGCGCAGTTGTTGAGGACACTACAGAACCAGGGCTGCGAGATTTCTAGCGCCACCGCGCCATTCACCGTTATGATGGCTGGCAAGAGAACCCCGCCGAAGAGTGAGAAGGAGGCCGGTTCCACCGACGACGGCAGCGAACACAAACCCGCCGGGAAGCCTAAGCCCGAGCCGCGCACCTTCCCATCCGGAAGTTACATCGTACGTATGGACCAGCCCTACAGCCGCATTGCCGATGCGTTGCTCGACTACCAGTATTGGGCGCCGAACGATCCGCAGAAGGACATTTACGACGATACCGGGTGGACCTTCGGCGAGCTTGACAACGTGCAGGTCGCGCGCGTGACTGATGTGAAGGTGCTTGACGCAGCCATGCGTCGGGTCGAAGGGCCAGTCGAAGCCACGGGCGGCGTTGAGGGCGAGGGCGACGTTTACCTGATGAATCATAATGCCGATGACGCCTTGATTACTCTGCGCTACAGGTTTCCGAAAGCAAGATGGGAAACCGCTGAAGAACCGTTCGAAGCAGGCGGGCGCAAGTTTAATCGCGGATCATTCATCGTGCGCGGTGTGCAAGGGGGCGAACTTCGCAAAGCCTGTGGCGCGCTCGGAGTACAGGCGATCGCCGCGGCACCGCCGGCTAATATAAGAACGCATCCGCTGCGACTGGCACGCATCGCCCTCATGCACACCTGGCTCGCTACGCAGGGCGACGGCTGGTGGCGTTTGGAATTCGACCGCCTGAAAATCCCCTATGACTATATCAGTACGCAAACCGTTTTCGCGGCGTCTACCGGACCTGGCAGTTTACGTTCCAAATATGACGTGATCCTCTTTGCTCCGGGCGTACGCGCCAATCCGCGTACCGTCATCAGCGGAATGCCGATGTACGGCAACCCGTTACCGTGGAAAGTCACCCCGCTCACGCCGAATCTGGGCAAGCTCGACGAGACCGACGATATGCGGCCCGGGCTCGGTTGGAGCGGACTCGAACATCTGCAGGAGTTCGTACGCCAGGGCGGACTGCTCATCGGCGCGGACGACACCGCTGATTTCGCCGTGACGTTTGGATTCACTCCCGGCGTTACCATCTCTGCACCGCAAAAGCTGAAAGTCACCGGGTCGGTACTGCGCTCGAAGACCGTGGACGCGGCCAGCCCCATTGCGTACGGGTATGGCGACAATCTGGCGATCTTCAGCTCCGACCCTCCCATCTTCAACGTTACGAACCTGGTTGGCGGCGCGGGTGACCGTCGGCGTCGCGGGTCTCCCGACGAGCGGGAGCGAGCCACTGGCCGCGGAACGGCAGACGATCCCGATATCGCGCAGGGCCGCGCGCCGGCGGATATCCCTGAAGATCCGCATGCCGAGAAGTGGGAAGCCCTGCCCTTAACCAACGAACAGCTTCGTCGTCCATTTAACGTGATCCCGCCAGCGGCGCGGCCCCGCGTGGTGCTGCGCTACGCGAATATTAAAGAATTGCTGGTCTCCGGGCTGCTCGATAACGGCGTAGAGCTCGCGCAACATGCCGCGGTAATCGACGCGCCGTACGGTGAGGGTCATGTTGTGCTGTTCTCCAACAACCCATTTTGGCGCGGCGAAACCGGGGGTAGTCACTTTCTGGTGTTCAACGCCATCCTCAATTTCGACAGCTTGAACGCCGGAAGAAAGCTGGCGGATCGGTAGCCGCTATCTGGCGACCTCGCCTGTTTCAGGCTATTCAATCCACCGGCAACCGGAATCCACGACGCTCAAATAGTAGCGGATTGTGCCGGGGCATCTGCGTTACGCTTTAGTTCTTGAGTACCCTGTCGATCGTCCATTGGAGCAACTACCTGGCAGTCCACGCAGGCGCCGCGGCTACGCTGACCGGCCTCATTTTCGTGGCAGTGTCCATCAATCTTACTCGCGTTCTTTCCGTGCCGGGATTGACCGGCCGGGCCGCGGAATCCCTTATGCAATTGTTCGGCGTTCTGATTGTGTCGACAATTGCACTCATTCCGGACCAGCCGGCGCTTGCCCTCGGGACAGAGATCCTGGTTATTGGGTTGGGCCTGTGGCTGGCTCAAACCATGGTTCAGATTCGATATATGAGGACCAACAAGACCGGGCACCTGCGACGATGGTTGGCCATTCGAATGATGCAGACGCAATTTGCCAACATCCCGTTTTGCATCGCAGGGATCTTGCTGCTGCGCGATTCGCCGGCGGCCCTATATTGGCTGGCGCCGGGTTTTATCTTCTCTCTGGTGGCGGGCGTCTCGAGCGCCTGGGTATTGCTGGTGGAAATCCTACGCTGATTCGCCCTGCTGCTCGAGCAGCTCGCGCGCGGCCGCCGCGTCCTCCTCGCGCACCAGCACTTTAAATCCGCCGCTGGCCCACGCAAGATGGGGCCGCATGCCGCCGGCTGAATCGGCTTGAATCATCGCATCGATGCCCGCCGATTCCAGTGCGCCTTTCGCCAGATCCGCCTCCATTGCGCTACCGAATGCGTGTGCAACAACAAGATTAGCGTCGTGCATAGCTCTATTCTAGCGGCCCGTGGTGGAATTCAATTTTTGACCTAGCCGGAAGGATGAAATCGCTTTACGATGGAACCATGTCTCTGGGCAAGCGAGGGCCGGAAGAGAAGCAGGAGCCGATC
>Ga0302324_100012434_pt1 | contig 17353 bp, 12 predicted proteins | sample Palsa_T0_1_FD_201949 | JGI IMG/M metagenome (GOLD analysis project Ga0302324, IMG submission 201949) | Peat permafrost microbial communities from Stordalen Mire near Abisko, Sweden - Palsa_T0_1 | ecosystem: Environmental > Terrestrial > Soil > Palsa > Peat permafrost | place: Sweden: Abisko...
GTTCTACTCTTCGGGCAATCCGGGCGTTCGATTTCGATCTCGACCGTCGCGGCTTCGTCGATCCTCGGGAGCTTCTCCGGCGCGGCGATTGGTTACGTTATGGCCTCGCCCGACTTTTCAATAGAGCTCCAGACGCTCCTTATGTTCGGGCTGCTCGGAATCGTAGCGACGGTGGCCGCGGATGCGACAGCCGCTCAGGCCTCTCTGAGTTCCGAGGACACCGCCCGGGTGCGCAATCGCCTCGGCGTTCACATGGTGATCGGGGCGGCCGCCGCCCTCATTGGGATCGGCATAGTGACGTGGATCGCGGAGGCTTTTTCGTGAACTGCTGCATCAACTCGGTGCCGACTCAAAAGGGTCGCCCTTCGGGGCGGTGGTGATCAGGCATCCGGGCAAAGTACTTGAGCTCTTGGGCCATCGGTGAGAGGTAGAAGTGCTTGACCCTTAGATGCGAATGAAGATTATTCTCATAAAGGTTCTCATTCGTATATCTGCGTGTAGCTTGCAGAGCGGAATCTCATCGGTCCTTCCGGTCGCCTGCTTTGTGCCTCCTGGGTCTTTGGACTGGCGGTAATGCTTTCGGCCCGCGCGGCCGAGCTTCCGGGTGCACAAGTGGCCTCTGCCGACGCGCCTCCCGCGACTGCGGTGACCGACCAGGGCCTATCTGAGATTGTCGTCACCGCGAACAGGATCACCGAGTCGCTCTGGATAAAGAACAAGGAGCTGGACGACGCGCGCGACAAGGATCTGCTGTCCAAATTCGGCGCCACGACGTACGACATCGACCAGCAGGCCCTTCAGGCGCTGCCGCAGGGCAAGAACACGTCGCTCGACAAGGTGCTGCTTCAGATCCCCGGTGTTTCGTACGACTCGGCGATCAGCAATCCCGATTTTCACGTCCGCAACGAGTACTCGAACGTCCAGTACCGCATCAATGGCATCCAGCTCCCGGATGGCGTCTCAGCGTCAGGTCCGGTCCTTGAGACCGGGTTTATCGGCAACCTCAACCTGCTCGACGGCACGCTGCCCGCCCAGTACGGGCTGCGAACCGCCGGGGTGGTCGACATCATCACCAAAACTGAGTTCGATCCGGGCGGGAACCTCGATCTCTACGGCGGCACCTGGGCAACGGTGAGCCCCAGTATCGAGTACGGCGGGGGCGCGGGCCAGACGCAATACTTTCTGACCGGCCGTTACCTGCAAAGCGACCAGGGTCTGGAAAATGCCATGCCGACGCAGGACCCGATTCACGACCACACGAGGCAGGAGAAGTTCTTCGGGTTCGGATCGACCCTCTTTGGGGATTCCACCCGTCTGACCTACATGGCCGGCGCCTTCGTCGGTCACTTCCAGATTCCGGACCTCCTCGGCCAGGAGCTGCTGGGCGATTTCGGCCCAAGCACCTTGTCTTCAGCCATCCTCAACGAAAACGAAACCGACCGCTTCTTCTTCGGCCTCCTCGCGCTGCAGACGCACCATGACAACCTCGACACGCAGTTCTCGGTTTTCACGCGCTACGCCACCATCAATTTCATGCCCGACGTGTACGATGACCTGGCTTTCAACGATGTGGCCTCGAACGTCGTGCGCAGGAGCGTGCTCAACGGACTGCAGCTCGACGCCTCTGATCGCCTGAGCGATGCACATACGCTGCGCGCAGGGTTCGGGTTAAGCATCGAGCAGACGCAGGTGCAGGATCTGGCGACCGTGCTGCCCCTGGACTCCGTTGGCAATCCTTTGCCTACTCCCGTGACGTTGAATGATTACACCTCGAAGGTCGGCTGGAACGCAGGAGTTTACGTTCAGGACGAATGGCGGATGCGCCCGGATCTGACGCTCAACACAGGTCTGCGCTTCGACCAGATGAACCAATTCGTCTCAGCCAACCAGGTCAGTCCGCGCATCGCCCTCATCTACAAACCGCTCATGGAGACGACCCTGCATGCTGGGGTGTCGCGCTATTTCACCCCGCCGATGCAGACGGAGGCGACACCGAACGACCTCGCGCTGTTCCAGAACACCACACAACAGCAGGCGATCGCGTTCGATGACCCGGTTCGACCGGAGCGCGCCAGGTATTTCGACGTCGGCGTGGACCAAAAGCTGCTGTCCAGCCTCGCCGTCGGCCTCGATGTCTATTACAAGCGCTCGACCGATACGCTCGACGACGGGCAGTTCGGCCAGGCGGTGGTACTGGATCAATTCAACTACGCGGACGGCTTTAGTCGGGGAGCTGAACTCAAGATTGACTATTACCAGGGAGGGTTTCGCGCCTACGCGAACCTGTCGCACGAAGTGACCATGGTCAAGGATGTCGTCTCGAACCAATACCTCATCGGCGATCCCGTGGAACTCGCCTACCTCGCGACTACCTATACCTATTCATCCGATGCTCAGACGATCAGCGCATCGGCCGGTACCTCCTACCGCTGGTACAACATGCTTGCGAGCATCGATGGCTTCTATGGCAGCGGGCTGCGTGCGGGTTTTGCCAACGAGCAGCACTCCCCAGGATATACGCAGTGGAACGCTGTGATCGGCCGGATTTCAATCCCTGGCGTAACCAGAAGCCACTCACGCTGCGCCTGAGCGCTATCAATCTCTTCGACCACAGCTACCTGCTGCGCAGCGCCACCGGTGTCGGGGCATTTGCTCCTCAATACGGGCCGCGCCGCGGCCTGTTCGCTGAGTTGACCCAGCAGTTCTGAAGCACCGGTTCGGGACTAGCGGCGAGCCCAGATGCCCTCGATTCATCAGGGCAGTCAGAAAGCGCTCGGTCCTGCACCCGGCAGCATCGGGCGTTCTTCCCGACTTTCGCGGGAAATCCTCTCGTTTACTGCGTCGCGTTCGTGTGGCTGGTGCGCCGGCGCGGCGTAGCTCTTCCAGGTACGTTCAGTAGATGTTCATGCCCCGCGGCGTTTTGTTACCTGCAGCGCGTGCCCACAGTTACAACGGCCCGTCCTGTTTGGTTTCACCCCCGACGATGGCGTTTCCCATCGTGTGCTATGGCGTTTTGATCGCAGCGCGGCCGTACTTTCGGGCTCCTTCCGGGGTAGGATAGACTCAACATTCAAGCGAATTGTGCTCTGGGAGGCTCACCGTGGTTCATAGACTACTCATAGTGGCAGCGGCGGGGACGTTCCTCTTGTCGCCGGTGACGCAGGTCTTTGCTCAAAGCGCATCCTCAAGCGCGGCAGCTGTCGTGTTGAAGTACGACACGGACAACGACAAGACGCTTGACTTGACAGAGGTGAAGACCGCAGCGGCCGCACATTTTGACAAGTTGAACAAGGATTCCGATAGCACGCTGGAGACCAATGAAGTGAAGGGCCTCATCGGTCCAAAGGCCTTCAAAGAGGCTGACACGGACAAAGACGGGACGCTATCGAAGGATGAGTATCTGGCATTGGTTGAGAAGTTGTTCAAGAAAGCGGACGTGGACCACGATGGAAAGCTCAGTGCCGCGGAGCTCAAATCGAAGAGCGGTCGGACGTTGAAGCGACTTATCGACTGAGCGCGAAGAATCGGCGCTCACTCCTCGTTATCGGCGGCAGCGAAGCGTTGACCAGCCTGTTCTTTCTGGATAACACGACAGCCTGTCCGCAGGTCAGATGCAGGACTCGCCCGTTCGCTGTTTCCGCTCCGGGAGCTCGTCCATTGGCCTGCGTCAGGCGATGCGATCGACCGCTCAGTGAGTGCGCTGGCGATCTTCCTGGGATTCGCATGAGCTTTCAAGATCCACGGGGCTCCTCATGAGCAGACCAGTAATCACTCGCCGTCAGACGGTGCTCGGCCTGACCGGCACTTCTGTTTCGCTGCTGATCCACCGCCCGCTGTTGGCCGCTGTCGGGAGCGCGACCGGTGGCCCGCCGGTGGCACGCGTCGAACCGGTAACGGAGCAGTTCTTCGGCGAGACGATCGTTGATCCCTACCGTTGGATGGAGAATTCCAAGGACCCGGACTGGGAGCCGTTCATGCGCGGTCAAGCCGCGTACGCGCGCCGGGTGCTCGATGCCATTCCCGGACGTAAGCGTCTCTCCGCCCGCATCGCCCAGCTGTCCGGCGACGCGGTCATCACGCGTAGTGTGCAAAGCTGCGGTGGCCGGATCTTCTATGAGAAGCGCCCGCTGGGTGCGGATAACTTCAAGCTGTATATGCGCGCGGGAATTCAAGGCGCAGAGCGAGTGCTCATTGACCCTACGTTGCTCAAGCAGGACGGTACGCACGTCTCGCTGGATTGGTGGAGCGTAGCTCCAGACGGCAGCCATGTAGTTTATGGACTCTCGGCCGCCGGTTCCGAGGATTCCGTGATTCAGATTCTCGTGGTGGCCACCGGGGAAATTCTGCCGGAGCGCATCACTCGTACGCAGTACGCAAGCCCGAGCTGGCTCCCGGACAGCAGTGGATTTTTCTACAACCGCCTCTCGGGAGCGCAGCTTGGGTCGGTCGACTATTACAAGGACAGTGTCGCGTGGCTGCATCGTCTGCGGACGGACGCGCGGGAGGACGTGAAGATACTTGCCCGCGGTCAGTACGCAGAGGTCCCGGGCGATCCTACGGATTTCCCGAACATCATCGCCGATGCCAGCAGCCAATACGTTCTAGCGGGGATGATCGGGGGTGTGCGACGTGAAAACCCATATTACAGCGCGCGCTTATCGGACGTTATCGCCGCTCGCGCGCAATGGCGCAGGGTCTGCGACATCGCTGACGAGGTGGTCGGCGTCGCCTTCCGGGAGGACCAGCTTTATCTTCTGACCACCAAAGGTGCGCAGAACGGCAAGGTACTTCAGACGTCCTTGTCGGACCCGGGTCTTGGAGGTGCCGCGACCACGGTACCGGAGAGCGATGCCGTGATCGAAAACGTCAGCGCGGCGCGCGATGCCCTGTACGTGCAGGACATGAACGGCGGCTACGGAACCTTCCGGCGCGTCCAAACGGATGGACACACTACGTCAATCCCGACTCCGTTCGAAGGCTCGATACTTCAGTTCTCGACCAACACGGCCGAGGACGGAACGTATTGGATCGGTACCAGCTGGCTCGTGCCGTTCACGGTGCTGCATTTCGACCCGGCGACGGGCCAGCATTCAGACACGGGGATATCGCCTCAACCGCCGATTGACCTCAAGCCGTACGAGGCGATCAGGACGAGCGTCACCGTTCGGGACGGAACCAAGGTACCGCTGTCGATCGTCGCGCGGAAGGGGCTGGCGCGCGATGGCCGTCATCCGGCGCTCGTCGATGCCTACGGTTCCTACCAGATCGTGAGCCCTCCGTTCTTCAACGCACGCGCCATCGCGTTCCTTGAGCAGGGCGGAGTTATCGCCACCGCGCACGTACGCGGTGGTGGAGAATATGGTCGGCGCTGGTGGAAGGCCGGTCAGAAGCTTTCCAAACCCAACACTTGGCGGGATCTCCTCGACTGTTGTGAGGCACTCATTCGCGACGGCTGGACGACCTCATCGCGGCTCGCCATACAAGGCGGCTCTGCGGGCGGGATCACTGTGGGCCGCGCACTCACCGAGCGGCCCGCACTGTTCGCTGCTGTCATCTCCAACGTAGGGGTTTCGAACACGCTGCGCGCAGAGTTCTCGCAGAATGGGCCACCCAACATCGCGGAGTTCGGTACCGTTAAGGAGCGCGAGGGCTTCGAGGCCCTCCGGGAAATGGATTCACTCCATGCAGTGCGTGACGGGGTTCTGTATCCGGCGGTACTGCTTACCACGGGGCTCAAGGACCCGCGTGTGGAGCCTTGGCAGGTGGCCAAGATGGCAGCGCGACTGCAGAAAGCTACGGGGTCCAAGAACCCCGTGCTCCTGAGAGTGACATTCGACGCTGGACATGGCCTCGGCTCGACGCGGAGTCAGGTCGATGAACAGCGCGCCGACGAGTACGCCTTCGTACTGTGGCGTACCGGCGCCCGGGGGTTCCAGTCCGGCTCAAGCTAGTATTCGGTGACTGACGCAGAAGATTAAAATACAAGAAATTCGGAACGCTGGAAGTAGTCACCGCTCGGCGTAAGCCCGACCAGCGTGACGTCAAAGCCGGAGTCCCTCTTGAGCACCAGTTGCGGGGTGCAAGCGTGGCGGGCTCTCTCTTGTGGTGAATTGCCGCCGCTGCACTGGACTGGCACGCTGAGCGCACCTGTCACCCGCGGAGAACGCGCATGCAGACTCGAGCCTATGCCGCGCAATCCTCAACTGCAGCGTTAGCACCGCACACGATCGAACGGCGCGAACCGGGGGATCGCGACGTCGCCATCGACATTCTCTATTGCGGGGTGTGCCATTCGGACCTCCATGCCGCCCGCGGAGAGTGGGATGGAATCCGCTATCCGTGTGTTCCGGGACACGAAATCGTAGGCCAGGTGTCGGCCGTCGGTAGGGGCATCAGTCGGCTCTCTCCGGGTGCCATTGTCGCGGTCGGTTGCATGGTCGATAGCTGCCGGGCCTGCGAGGCCTGCAAGCTGGGCCTCGAGCAGTACTGCGACGGTCCGCATGGTTTTACCCAGACCTACAACGGATGGGTGAAAGGCGGCGGCGAGAATACCTACGGGGGTTATTCGCGAACGATCGTCGTCGATGAGCACTTCGTGCTTACCGTAAAACACGGCGCCCAGCAGCTCGCGGCCGTTGCGCCGCTGTTGTGCGCCGGGATCACGACCTGGTCGCCGCTGCGGCACTGGGAGGCCGGCCCCGGGAAGACGGTGGGAGTCGTCGGGATCGGCGGCCTGGGTCACATGGCGCTAAAGCTGGCCCGAGCGCTCGAAGCGCACGTCGTGGCCTTCACTACATCGCCTGCAAAGGGCAAGGAAGCCTTGAAACTAGGGGCCGATGAGGTTGTGGTGTCCACGAATACTTCCGACCTGGCAAAGCGAGCGGGAACCTTTGATTTCATCCTGGACACGGTATCCGCGTCACATGATTTGGACGCCTACATCAAGCTGCTTAAGCGCGACGGCACGCTCAGCTTGGTTGGGGCACCGGCAACCCCGCACCCGTCGCCCGCGATCTTCGACCTCTTGCTGCGACGCCGAAGTATCGCCGGCTCGGCGATCGGGGGAATCCCGGAAACCCAGGAAATGCTCGACTTCTGCGCAGCCAGGAACATCGTGTCCGACATCGAGATGATTGCGATGGCGGATATCGAGAAGGCCTATGCACGATTGCTACGGGGTGATGTCCGCTACCGCTTTGTGATCGACATGCAGACACTTACCGGCTAGACGAGCAGGATCGCCGGCTCGGGGGTTATTGGCTTCGACGCGAAGGGCATGGCTATGCGATCCGCGTTTGGGCTTGGCAAATATGTGCCGATAGTGAGCGATGAAACGACGATCACGATCAGTGCGGAGTTCAAAGATCAATCGACCACGCGTAGATTGGGTTGGCACACCAGTAGCGCACGAGCCGCGGGTACCGCTGCGCCGAATCGGCTCGCCTCAGGGAAGCGTAGAAGTCACCACATCCGCCACCGCCAAAGCACTGCTTCGCCCGTTGACTTCAGCGGTGACGTCAAAGTAGACATCTTTAACCTGCACGCCATTGAATATCGAAATGCCGTGAACGACGTCATAGAAGCGCCCGTTACTTCCGCGCACCTCGGTATCGCGCGTTTTTAGTACGATGCGCTTGTCTTCGAGAATCTCCCGTTCCTCATCCAGGGTCATCACTGGATAGGCGGTATCCTCACTCTTGCCTTTACCGCCGTGAGTCAGGGAGTCCATCAGTCCATCAGCGATTCTCGATTCAATGCGGGCTGCATCACCCTTCAGGCAGTCGCTTCGCAGACGATGTGCGGCAATAATTGTATAGTCGATTCGCAACACCTCATCGATCTTCTCCAGCGCCGTAGCGCAGTCTTTGCCTTTGGCGGCAGCATCGGCCTGCTGCATGATCGGCCTGGTGGTGTTACCGAACGCGTCCCACTGCGTTGTGAACGGATAGGCGGCGCGTAATGCGGTAAAGTCGACCGACCTGTCGCCCCCAGCTGCCTTCGCGATCAGAGCATCGTAAGTGGCCTGCGCCTCTTTGCGCTGCGTGACGAGGGTGGCGACCTGGGCAGTATCCGGTGCTCGATCCCCAAGCGAGTGACGTTGGCAGTCGCCGCTATTCCAGTTGGCATCGAAGTGATCGGGGGTGAACTTGATCGTGCCCGAATAATTGAACTGAGTTACGGTAAACGTGGCATTGCCGTTTGCGTCGACCGTCCCCGTGAAGGGTCGGACATTGGCGCGATTGTGCACGACACCCGAGAGAGTATTCCCCGACACCGTGATCGTCATGGTGGCGACCGCGCGGCAGGCACCCGAAGGTGGTATTTGTCCGATCCAGCTACCATCGAACGGCCCGGCGAGGGCCGCGCTGGGCAGCAGCGGCAGCATGGCCAACGCGAATCCCGCAAGCGCTCGCGCGAAGGGCTTCTCCAGAGATGCACTGGATTGCGGCATTGGTAGCATCATCAACATCCACCCCGAATTACGTAGATGAAATCTGACAGCCGACAGGCACCTAAATTTTCAAGCTCGAGCTAAACACCAGCGTAGCGTCATGGCATCGACGCGGTTAAGGTGTCGATAGCCGCCATGCGACTCTTTCGGCCGTTTACAAAGCTGCTGACATCGAAATAGACGACCTTCACGCTGGCTCCTTCGCGAGCTGAGGTAGCCTGAACCTCGTCGTAAATGTGACCGTCGTCGCCACGCACTTGTGTCTGGCGCAGCTTTGAGACGAGGTTGCGATTGGCCAGCACATCCATCTCCTCGCGTTCGGTCATGACGACATAAGCGGTGCGTTCCGTAGCGCCATCACCGTTGTCCATCAAGGAATGGATGAGTCGATAGGCGATATCAGATTCAATCTTCGACGCGGAGGACCGGCCGATTGCGGCGAGACAATCGCTTCGCAGTGCGTGGGCCGCGTCAATGGTGAAATCAAGCTTCAAAATCTCGTCGAGCTTCTGCAGCGCGGTGGCACAGTCTTTACCGCTCGACGCCGCGGCGGCCTGGTCCAGCAAGGCACCGGTCTTGTTGCCGTAGGGGTCCCATTGATCCGTGTAGGGGTAGGCGGCGCGCAGACTGGTGAAGTCCACTGACGGATCGCCTTCGGCCGCCCTCCTTGTGAGCTCGACGTACTGGGATTGAATGCGTTTGCGCTCGATAAAGGCTGCCGCGGCCTGCGCGCGCGTCATGCCGCGGTCGCCCAGTGCATGGCGGCTGCACGCACCCTCGTTCCAGTTGGCGTCGAAATGCTCGGCAGTAAAGCGGATACTGCCCGGCGCGTGCGCATAGACCAATAAAGTACCGTTGCCATCCGCATCAATCCTGCCGCTGAAGGCCTCAGTGGTTCCGGGATTACGCGTTTGCCCTTGAAATGTGTTGCCCGACAGGGTCAGCGTCATGATCGATGTGCCGTTACAGTTGCCCTGAGGAGGTATCAACGCAACCCAATCGCCATCGAAACCGCTTGCCCGCGCCGATGTCGAGGCAATAGCGAGCATGAGCATTGTGGCGGTCAGTCTTCGTAGTCTGCCCACGGCGGTCTCCAGCCTTGCTGTTTCTGTGGATGCCATTGCGCTGGGTGTACTGAAGTGCTCGGTCAACGATTCTTACGATAGGTCCGATCGCCCACGGTTACCTCCGCCACCGGCTTTTCGGTAGAACGAACATAACAGCTCTGGCCGGCATGGACGATCGTTGAGGCCGGAACATAATTGCGGGCCGGCACGTAAACGGGATTCAGTAGCGCTCGGGGATTGTAGGTAATGCTGTCGTCGGGGTCCTGCGGGCGGCTGTCTGTGTCAGGCGTATGCGGCGCTCGGCGGATGAGGACGGCGTGAGCGGTAGGGGCGATCTGTTTGGCCACGGCTGGCGTTGATGACCAGGAGCGCTTGGGGTGCGTATTGACGGACGCAGTTTGCGCCGCAATTGCGGGAGGCGGACTGGCACGATCGACCGTCGTTGTGGCGCTTGCCACGGCGACTGCGAGCATTGTCAGTGCGCCAATGACAAGGACCTGCAGCGGCAGACTCAGATTCCGGTTGGGAACATCCGACAGGATACGTTCGACGCGCTGTTGGATGAGCGAACCCCTGGCCATCGCAACAATCGTGCGCGGCGTCCATGCACCGCGTGCGACCTCAAGCAATATTTCGGCATATGTGATGCGGTCATTGAGGCGCCGGACCGCCGCCTCATCGCTCGCCGTTTCGGCGATCTCGGCCAACTTGGACTGCAGCCACCAGGCGAACGGACTGAACCAGAAAAGAGCGCAGTGGACCCATGCGGCCAGCTGCACGAAGAAATCGCTTCGAGCGATATGGGCTTGCTCATGCGCGAGAACCGCTTCGCGCTTGGCCACGCTCCACTCACCGTAATCGGCGGGTAGCAGGATGACCCGCGCGAAGGAGGCGGGGCCTTTCAGTGTGGCATGGGCGCGCACGCGGCGGCCACGAGTCCAGTCGGCGTGCACCGGTATGGCGCGCAGATAGAGTCGCCAGGACAGCAGCAGGCCGAAGGCCAGGCGGGCCAGGCAAATAAAGACCCCCAGAATGTAGGCGCCCGCGAGATACGTCTGCCCGTGGCGGACAATCCAGCCCACTGCGAGCTTGGAATGCTTGTCCCATCGGTTAGTCCAGGGCTCATGTGCAGCTGCCGAGCCGGCAGCAGTCGGCGCCTGATGGGGTGCAGCAGCCAGGTGCGGGACGGGTACGACGAGCGCAGGCGAATAGTGGCTCAGCAGCGGCATCGACAGGGCGACGATCAGCACCGCAGTCCAGATCGCCGTTTCGGTGCGCGTGTCACGCAGGCGTACGAGCTTCAGTGTTAGCCACACCGCCAGCCCCAAGAGCAGTGAACGCGCAGCGGAATCGAGCAGCAGGGGCAGCATCATTTCTTCCGTAGTTTCGCTTTGGCGACGTTTTCCGAAATCATCTGCAACTGCTTTGGGCTCAGCGCAGCATTGTCCACCATGCCGACCAGTACTTCTTCGAGTGAGCCGTTGCAAAACCAATCAACGATGCGCTGCACCGCTTTAGCCGCCACGGCGCTTCGCGCTTCGGCAGGGATGAAATGGAAAGTGCGACCTACGACGGTGTGGTTGACATAGCCTTTATCTTCAAGCCGTCGCAGCACGGTGCGAACAGTGGATTCTTTGAGCGGGCGAGTGAGTTCCTCGCGCGCCTGTTCGGCAGTAATGCTTCCCCGCGCCCATACCAGCTGCATGACTTCATGTTCGAGTTCACCCAGGGCAGGAAGGTCGCTGTTCAAATTCTTCTCCCTTACTGCTACAGATGGTAGCATATGGAACTAGTCGGTCAAGTAAACGAAGCAAAACAGCGCCGTTTCTAGCAAGGTTGTTCGACCCCTTGAAAGGATACGAACCTGGCGATATAAATCGCCGCGAACAAATCAGAAGCCGTGAGCTTTGGCATGAGTCTGGTAACCGCCCGCACACAGGAGTCGCTACCATGTCTCTTACTCTGCTTAACGAAACGGAGCTGGGCCGTGTGGTCCGCGAGCGCTTTGCGAAGGGACAGCTGCCTCGAGAGATGACCGGTCGCATGTGGGGCGGGCACGGCTCGGGACAGCCATGCGCCGTCTGCGATAAGCCGATTGGTCAGGATGAAGTCGAATACGAAGTGCAGCTGCCCCTCAACGGGGCCGTGCGTTCATTTCGATTTCACATTCCCTGTCAGGCTGCATGGCAAAGCGAGTGCGCTCGGCTGGCACAGACGGATCATGCGGCCACTACGAATCGCCGAGGCTGAAAAGCCGTTTACACAACGGCTGGGATTTCACTTTTGATTGAAGTGGCAGTAAAGGCCGGGTTGGGATTGCCCATCGCCGGGTCTGTGTAGCTGTCCTCGCCGTTCTCGATATGGCCGGCCAGCTGCTGCCGGAATGTGCGGTCGCCAACCACTGATACGATCAAATCGTACCAGTTGTGATTTTCCGCCAGATCCCAATTCCCTGAGAAGTCGCCGCCGGCACGTATCGTCTCCGACGTAACCATCCCGGAATAGACGTCTTTGACCATGACCTGGATGTCCGTTGAGCCGCCATTGTGGATCCTCACGCGCAGCGTCTGATCGTGCATGCCATGGTCGGTGTCGATGATTAGATTCGCCGCGTTTGCTCCAACTGAACCCTGGTAGTGGCGATAGAAGCCATTGGGTCCGTAGACCGCGAGATCAAACTCACTGTTCGACCCGTTGGTGCCTAGGTCCCATGTGTTGCTGGCCATTTGATGCGGGGCGATCGTGAAGGTCCAAGGACCTGCGGCGCCTGCGACCTGGCGCACATGATAGGCGAGTCCCACCGGGCCGTGATTGCCGAACTCGAGCGTGAGGCGCTCGGTGGTCTCGTCCGCGATGGCGCGAACCATCGGCCGATATGGCAGCGCGCGGGCGCGGCGGATGCCCGGTTCCTGGCGTGGCAGTGCCGAGGTGTCCGGCGGGACTGGCACGTAGTCATCGAAGCGGGTTCCGGCGGCGATCTCGGCTGTAGTCGGTGGCGCGTACGCCGTGGTTGCGGGGAGGGGCGGTATCACCACGGCGTTCGGTGTGGCGAAGTTGAAGCAGCTCGTCAGGTCACCACTGACGGTACGGCGCCAGGGAGTGATGTTAGTCTCGATCAGCGCGGGATTCCCCTGGCCGAAGCGCTGTTCGAGGAAGCGGATCAGCGAGGTGTGGTCGAAGACCTGGGAATTGACGTATCCGCCCTTGCTCCAGGGGGAGATTACTGTCATCGGGACACGCACGCCCAGACCATACGGACCGGCAATGTAGCCAGTCTCAGTGTAGGCCGGAACGTTGGGGCTCTCGGTGCCGTCGAAAATCTCGTTAAGCGTGCCCACGGTCGAGATCCCCTGGGCCTGCGTCATCGGCGGGGTGGGTGGGACGATGTGGTCAAAGAAGCCGTCGTTCTCGTCGTACGTCAGGAAGAACACGGTCTTGGACCAGACCTCCGGATGTGCCGTCAGAGCGTCGAGCATTTTTGAGACGTAATAGGCGCCCCAATTCGGGATCCAGTTCGGGTGTTCGCAATAGCCCTCCGGCGCCACGATCCATGACACCTGCGGGAGCTTGCCAGCAGCTACGTCGGCGGCGAATACATCGAACAGCGTGCCGCCGGCGGAGATATTTGTGCCCTTCAGGGCAATATCGGCGAGCGGGGAGCCCGGCGCCGCGTTCTGGTACTGAAAGAAATACAGTAGTGAGGTGTCCCCGTAGTTGCCGATATATGGGTTGCTGGTCCAACCCCAGTAGCCGCCGGCCGTCAGTCCGGTGCCGACGTCCTGATAGACCTTGCAGGTGATGCCAGCCGCCTGCAGCTTCTCAGGATAGGTCGACCACCAATAGCCCTGCTCGGCGTTGTCCACTACCGGGCCGCCGCCTTTGCCATCGTTACCGACCCAACCGGTCCACATGTGATAGCGGTTCGGGTCCGTCGGCCCCATCAGCGAGCAATGGTAGCCGTCGCAGATCGTGAAAGCGTCGGCTAGCGCGTAGTGGAACGGAATGTCCTTACGCGTCAGGTATGCCATCGTGGTGGCGGTCTTGTTCGGCACCCATTGGTCCCATTGACCGTTATTCCAGGCGAGGTGCGTTCCCTGCCAGCCGTGATCCAGATCCTCGATGAACGTCGTGCCCATGTCTGGTGCGGTCGTCGTGCCGGTCACCGGCGTGGTCGGGTGAAACGGCAGCACGTAGTCTGTGCCGCTCCCGGTCGGCTGATGCCAGACCGAGTTACCGGTCGACAGCATGACCGCACGAGGGTCGTTGAACCCACGTACGCCCTGCAGTGTTCCGAGATAATGATCGAACGAACGATTTTCCTGCATCAGAATGACGACGTGCTCGACGTCCATGATCGTGCCGGTTGCGTTGTTCGCCGGGATTGCGAGCGCTCGCTGAATGCTCGCCGGAAGTATTGCGGCCGCTGTTCCGGCCCCGAGCGCCTTGATGAAGAAGCGCCGATCGATCTCACTCATAGCATCCCCTGGGCGCCGATTGTTTGCTGCTCCTTGAGGGGTGGAACAATAAAGGCAGCTGTATATGCGTAGTGCGTCACTCAGATGAAGGTTGTATGACCACGACGCAGGCGCAATTTCGGGAAGATCACGCCGCGTGCCTGAAGGCACGCCAGATGAAGAGCAGTCCGAGGGCGAGAAAGAGAAGACTGGCGACGATGTGGATCGCCTTCAGCGGTAGGTGCCTCGAAAAGGCGTGGCCGAGGAACACCACCGGGGCGTTGGCGAGCATCATGCCAAGGGTCGTGCCGGCGACGACGAGCGCGAGACTCGAATAAGCGGCGGCGAGCGCCATGGTCGCGATCTGTGTCTTGTCGCCAATCTCCGCGATGAAGAACGCGATCAGCGTGGCCACAAATGCGCTGCTGCGTCGTGGCGCGGCGTCCCTCTCATCCAGTGTGTCGGGCTTCAACGTCCACAGCGCCATGAGGATCATGCTGATGCCGACGATCAAGTCCAGGCGCGAGGGCGTGAGGTAGATCCCGAGGTGTGCGCCGATGAAGCCGGCCACGGCGTGGTTGGCGAGCGTTGCGCAAAGGACGCCGGCGAGAATCGGCCACGGCTTGCGGTAGTGAGCCGCGAGGACCAGGGCCAGCAGCTGGGTACGATCGCCCATCTCGGCGATGGCGACCGTAGACAAGGAGATCAGGAAGGCTTCCATCGGAGGGCTCCAAGCCGAGCGGGCAAGAGACCACGGCGGAGCCTCCGCCGCTCTTGCCGGAGGTCCTACCGTTGGTCTCGCCATGCCCGAAGGCCCCGTACGCCATGGGCTTGCGCCCAAGTGTGTTGACGTACGGCCCGGTCACGCCGGGCGGCTACTCCCCAAGAGAGAAGTACCTTTTAGCGCCTTCCTCGCGTGTTGGCAACCCGTTCTAGCCGCCCACTTTTGGGCGCTACCTCCCGCTGCGGACCAGTTGCGCGGGGGAATAGCTGCCGGCCCGCAAGGTGCGGATTAGCTGGTAGCCGTGCTGCTTCGCCATACCGATGTCGCTGATAGCGAACGTCAGTCAAAACAAGAGCCTTACGAGCCTGTACAGCAATTTCTAACTGTCAGGAGTGGGGGCTGACCTCACCCCCAGGCGCGCTTGCGCGGCTGCAAGCATTGTCCTGAACCGGGGATGGTCGCGCACCGGGTCCAGGTCGGCGTCGTTTTGCACCCAGTTCACCACGTCGGCAGCACATCGTTCCAGGACGAACGCCAGCAAGTCGAGACCGGCATCATTGTCGTGCGCGACCTCGATGAGAACGCACGCGAGGTTATAGCGCATATTCAGGTTGTCCGGGTCGAGCAGCACGGCGCGCTCAATCCACTCCTTCATGCGCTCGTTCTCTCCCAGCACGGCAAGCGCCATTACAAGGAAACCCATGGCCGAGCCGTTGTCCGGTTCGATCGCCACGGCCCTTTCGCAGCGTTCAGCTGCGCGCCGCGCCGCCACGCGGGCGCCTTCCGGGTCGCCCACCTTGAGGTAGCAGCTGATGAGCATTCCCGCCGCGTAGAAATCCGAGACCGTTTCCGAAGCTGCCTTTTCGTAGAACGTGACGGCCTGGCCGTGGTTGCGCGTCGCGACACACCAGCGCCCAGCGGCGGAATTCACCTCGTACGATTCCGTGTCGAGCTCAAGCGCCGTCTCGATCTCAGTTTTGGCTTCGGCGAACTGCGCCTCTGCCGTCAGCGTGCGGACCCTCGCCGCGTGCGCTTCGGCGAGACGTGGATTGAGCGCCAGCGCGCGTTCGGCCGCCGCCAAACCGCCATCGCCCGCTCTTCCGGTCATCAACCGCAGTTGCCCCTGCGCCCAGGCCATGAGCGCCCACGCGCGCGCGTAGTTTGGGTCAATCTCGGTGGCGCGCTCGCACAGTCGGATGATCGCTTCGCTGCTGCGCGCGGCGCCCACGTTGCCCATGAGGCTGTGCCGCGCCATCAGGTACAACTTGTACGCTTCCGGATTGGTAGTGCCACGGTGCTCGATCGCTTTCTTCTCCTCTGGCAGCAGCTTGAGTTTCAGGGCCGCGACGATCGCCTCGGAGATCTGGTCCTGCACTGCGAAAATGTCGTCGAGATCGCGGTCGTAGCGCTCGGCCCAGACATGACCGCCGCTCGCCCCGTCGATCAGCTGGGCGGTTATGCGCACCCGGCGCCCGGCCTTACGTACGCTCCCCTCGAGCACGTGGCTCGCCCTGAGTTGCCGCGCCACCTGCAACACGTCCACGTTCTTCCCTTTGAAGCTGAAGGCCGTGTTCCTGGCCGCGACCCAGAGCGCCGAGATCTTGCTGAGATCGGTAATGACGTCTTCGGTAATGCCGTCGGAGAAGTACTCCTGCTCTGGATCGCCGCTCATGTTTGCAAACGGAAGAACGCATACGCCAAGCCGCTGGGGCGTCGCTACACCCGGTTCAGCTGGCCGACCCGGAGTCTTCAGCGCTGTTTGCGGCTGGTCTGCGGAGCCAGGCACAGCGCTCCCGGTTGCGCCAAGAGAGGCTGTCGGGCTGGACAATGCAAGCAAGCGCAAAAGCCGCTCAATGATTTCAGGCGGCAGCTGTCCGCGCTGGAGGCGCATCCACTGGCGCTCGCGAAACAGGTCCGGGACGCGGGCCGCAGCGTCGGGCGTATCGTCGATCACCAATGGCACGAGGAAGGGTTGGTCGTCTGCGATAAGGTGCGTACGGGCGACTGCAAGCTTCCATTCCAGCCGGAAGTATCCCTCGCTGCGGGTGTTGGTGTTCGACGAAATGAGCGGGATGAAGAGCGCGCATTCCCGGATCTGGCGGCGGATCGAAGCGTCCCACGCGTCTCCGCCACGTAGTTCACTCTGGTCGATCCAGACCTCGAGGCCAGCCTGCCGGAGGGCGGCGCAGATGCGTTGCGCCACCTCGGCGTCTTGTGAGGCGTAGCTGATGAAGACAGCCGTCATGTCATCACGTGAGCCGAGGAGTCAGCATCATAGGGGATTTATATACTTAACTCTGCCCGCGGGGAGTCAGCACATGTTTCCGGGCGCACGCTCATCGCAGCCGATCACATTAAGCGGTCCTCCAGGAAAATTCGAACCAAGATGCATCCGCTGGTCACTATGGGGCGCTGACCGGCCGACGGGCGATCAGCCGGCGAAACGCCGCTTCCCCATAGCGGTCACTCATGGCCTTAGTTGATACAATCCGCAAGCCAGTCGCGGCATCATACGTGATCCGGAAGGCAATCCGATCGAGCTATGGAAGCCGGCAAGCCCGGCATAAGCCTTTGCCTAGCAGCCTGTCGGACTTAACGAAGGATGCGAGATAATCACGGGCAGGCACCTGCGCATTGAGAGAAGCGATGAGCAAGT
>Ga0302324_100012435_pt1 | contig 17353 bp, 11 predicted proteins | sample Palsa_T0_1_FD_201949 | JGI IMG/M metagenome (GOLD analysis project Ga0302324, IMG submission 201949) | Peat permafrost microbial communities from Stordalen Mire near Abisko, Sweden - Palsa_T0_1 | ecosystem: Environmental > Terrestrial > Soil > Palsa > Peat permafrost | place: Sweden: Abisko...
AGCAGGAACTGAAAGCCGCCGCGGCGCTCGCGCCCAATGCCGTGGTCTATTCGAATCTTGGCGCGCTTTACTTCAAGATGGGCCGGTGGGCTGAAGCGGCATCTAACTTCGAGACGTCGCTTGCGAACGGGCCCAACGGCCTTGCCGAAGCTAATCTTGGCGCCGTGTATTTCTATCAGGGCCGATATGAGGACGCGGCCGTGCACGCGCGGAAATCGACGGAAATACAGCCAGCAAATCCGATGAATTGGGGGAATCTGGGCGATGCGCTCTGGCAGATTCCGGCGCGAAAAGAGGCGGCGCGCGAGGCGTTCGAGCAGGCCGCGCTTCTTGCGAGCCAGCAATTGTCGATTAATCCTTCCAATGTGGCGCTGCGCCGGACTTATGCTTTATATCTTGCGAGGCTGGGCCGCGCGCGGGAAGCCGCCGTGCAGATAGGGATGGCCATCGCGCAGGCGCCTAACGACGGCGATGTTCAGTTCTACGCCGCACGTGTGTTTATGGGGATCGGCGAAACAAAGCGGGCGCTCGCCGCACTCGATAGGTGCAAGGCGCTCGGTTATAGCCGCGACGAGATAGCGCGGGAACCGGATCTCGCGGCAATTAGTAATTCTGCCCGAAATGGCGCGGCATTAGAAAAAAGGATCGTAAAATGACGAATAATTATCTGATTATTGTAAATGTATCTTCGACAAACGGCAAGATATCTTACAAACTGTCCACCTACCCGGACAGCCAGCCAGTTTCTGGCACCATGAACGTCACACCTGGCGACAGCCTGTCGTGGCACGTGCAGGTGGGCATTGGCGGCGTGCCGGTCCCGCTGCCCTATACCATCGCTTTTTTTGAGCCGAACGGGAAGACTCCCGATACAGAGTTCTTCGGTGTTTCGAGCGTATCCGTCCCGGCCGGCGGGACCAGCCCGTCTCTTCACGTCAGACCGCTGCAGAGCAGCATTAAGTATTCCATTTCGGCGCCGGGGATTGGGATTATCTTCGACCCGGTCATACAGACAGGCGACGGCATGATTTACAGGAATAAAGATATTGCAGGTTCAAATTCCTATGCCGTGACCTGGAACATCAACACGAACGATATGAGCTATTCGCTGGATGGAGTTGTGCAACCGTTCCCGCCCACGCTGCAGATCAAGTATGGCGACACGATGAGCTTTACCGCCACGCCGTCCACAGCCATCCAGATTGTCTTCACGTGGGACCAGGTGACGAACTGGGTTTCGCCATTCCTCCAGAGAACCAATGTCATGCCAACGCCGGCCGCCAACCCGATTGCGGCCATGCAGGTCAAAGACCCCGGCGACCACTACGCGGCAAATCACGGCGTGTTTCCGTTTGTTCTCCAGACCGCAAACGGAACTCAGTCGAACAGTTTCAATCTGACGCTGGTCTGATCGGGAGTTCCAATTTTCATCCCCCGGAAGGACAATGTTCCAGGGAACTGGTCCCGCGATCGGAAGGCTTTTATTCTAAAAGCGGCAGTTGAAACGCCGCGAATTGGCCAACTCGATAAGCGTTAAGCGGTTGTGCGGAAAGCAGTTGTCACCGAAACGGTGAAGTACGGAGCAGTTGATCTTCGTTACCGCTCCTTCACAGTCGCGGCTCGGTAACGCGCTGATTCTACTGAGCGGCGCGAGGTAACCAGGCGGCAGCGTCCTGCTTCGGTTTGACTTCAAACTCTGTTCCAACTGCCGTTTTTAGAATGATGTAAGGATTCGCCGTCGACTACCGCGCGGAGGATCTCACTGGTCTTGAGATGGAGTTCACGAACGGTGGAGGTCTCGGATCCAGAGACTTCGCACTCAATCCATCACGCCAGAGCTTTTCCGTACAGCACCAGCAACCGGCTCCACGCCTTCTCCGCCAGCGGCTCGTTGTACACTGTCGAATCCGGTGGGCACCAGCCATGCGCGGAACCCGTGTATACCTCAATCTCCGCGGGCAGGTTCACGCCGGCGAACGTTTCTTTCAGAGCGGTCTTGTCATTGGGAGACCGCGCATCGTCATTTGCCGCGATCGCGATGAGGAACTGCGCCTTGCTCTTCGACGCCTGCAGATGCGGACTGTTCGGAGCGGTTGTCACGAGGCCGCCACCATGGAACGAAGCCACTGCTCCGACGCGATCGGGCACAGCGGCCGCGGTACGAAACGCGATCGGTCCGCCCATGCAATAACCCTGCGTGCCCATCTTCCGGTTCTTAGCGACGGACGATTGCGCGTCCAGCCAGCCGATGAACGCCTTGGCATCGGTCATGTTCGTCGTCTCGTTAAGACCCTGCGCCAGCGACCTCACCTGGTCAATTGGCGTCGCGCCGCCGTTTTCCGCGGTCGGGGCTTTCTTAACACGATAGAACGGATTCACCACGAGCACCGCATACCCCGATTCGGCGAGCCGTTTGCCCATCTGGCGGAAAGCGGGCCGCAGCCCGAAGATGTCCGGCCATATGAGAACGCCGGGAGCGGTACCGCTTGCAGGATGCACGAAGTAACAGTCCGCGGCGCCGTCCGGCGTCTTCACAGTCACCTCCGATTCGGTTACCGTGGCGGCGTTGGCCACCTGCGGCAGCATCATGCTCATGCCTGCGCCCAACATGACGCCGAATTGCTTTCGCGTTACGAGACCGAGAGCCTCGGACTGCTGCCGGTCTTTCTCAAAATATTCCTGATCGCACATATTCGCTCCTTGTCGACGCCCGGCTGGACGGTTGACGGCACGCCTATCGGGACCATTCCATATCTACCCGTTCGGCAGCGCTATACGCGGGCCGGGGTAGTGATTCACGACGTTGTGAGTTGGCCTCTTAGCGATCCGTCATTGTGCAGGCGCACCGAATGTTCTCGCGGAACGTATATCGAATCAGACGATAGCGGTCAACGCCGACGGCTCGCCCAACAATCCCCAGAACCCGGCCGAAGCTGGTTCGTACGCGGCGTTTATTCCTTGTCTTGCTTCGGCTTCGGCGCGGACGCCACGCTCGGCGATGACCACGAGTGCCCGGCTCATCGTCACTCCATGGCGACGAACGCAAGGCAGATCGGAAAAAGCTAAATGAAATGTACTCCACGTTGCCGGAGGAGGTTGGTGCATACCGCGCTCCCAATCTCGCGGACTTCGTCGATTCGACGACAGAGTGTCCAGGTCGCGTATCGTCGGAAGCGTTCGAGAAGGCTCAGAACTGTCGCGCAACTGCCAAAGCGTGCATCCGAATCCCCCGCACGATCTGCCCGCGGATAAGAAGCATGCCGGGGAGGGAACCCAGGTCCGGTTTGCTAAGGGCGTGTGTAAGGAGGGTCCCCGGCGAGTTCAGTCAGAATGTCCACAGCGCCACCTGAAAGGCAAATACAGAAACAATATACTCGAAATTATGGCTCGATTGATTTTCAAAAAAGGTCTGGATCTGGCAACGAGTCAAAAAGACTTCGATTATTGGACTGAAAATTACAATCGATGCCGGGCGCAATCCGATCGGCCACACGGACAGACGTTCCGCTTGAAGTTTGTTCGCCGCACAATTACGTCCGGACGCCCTGGCCGGAATCTGAAAGTTCAAAAGCGCAAACCTCAGCTCTCAGAGAGTGAAGGTATTCACATAAGGCGTTCCAGGACTTTGGGCGTTTGCCTAAGGACCCAGGGACGCCTCAGTTCACCGGCTTCAGCGATGCCAGAACCGACTTCGGAACCTTCGCCACCACGTGGACCGACGGGTCCACCACCTCGGCCACTTCGTAGACCATCGCGGTGCCCAGCACCGAAGACGTCTGACGAATTAAAAATGGAAGCCGACTGTCGCGGTGATCGCGCGTGGCGTAACATAATGCGTTCCGCTGAATGTCGAAATGAAATTATAAAGCGCTTCTTTATTCGTCAGGTTCACAACCGTCAGGCGACCGCTCCACTTATACCGGTCCCCGCGGAAGATATTGTCGTGCCCTACCGCTATGTCGAAAAGATTGCGCGACGCGATGCGGGGTGGGTTGTGGTCGTCGTTCTCGGTCCCGGGAGCGGGCAGGCTCAGGAATTTCGAGCCGTACTGTGACGCCGGGCAGAGGCCCGTTGGGCTGATTGGTGTGGTCGGGGTCGCAAAGACACTGCCGCAGTAAAGCCCCGCCTGAAACTGCTGATCCGGAGTGAGACCGGAAACGTCCACCACGGTATCGCCGCCGTTCGGCCCATTGGCGCAATTGCCACCGGCACAAGGCGCAGGGCCAGCCACAAGCCCGCTGTCATAGCGCCAGTTCATGCTGAACCACGGACCGGTCTTCCACGGCTGGTACTGGAGATGAGTTGTCTGATTAAATTTTTCGTCGTGATCGATGCGGAAGACCACATCCCCGCCGGGACCCGATCCGATTCCGGCGACCTGCGGGCCGAAGAAACGCGCCGCCACACTCGACATCACCACAAAGGCGGAAAGGCCATGATAATTCGGCACGGTGGCTCGAATGGCATAGCCGGGAATTTTGGAACTCTGCCATTCGATGGGATAGGTTATTGGCGTATTGCCGAGCACGCTGAAGTCAAACGCCTTGTGGGTATATTTCCAGATATATTCTCCATCGATTACAAGATATTTTCCGAATGCCTGCTGTAACCCGGCATGAAATTCATTGCGGTGACCCGGACTGAGCGGAACGGTATTCTGGCACGCACCGCCGGGGACCGTCGCCTGCAGCGCGTTGATTACCGCGTTATCGCATCCGGTGCTGGCGAGAACGAGATTCTCGTTGAAGGGAGTTTCCATGGTGCGCGCATAGGACACCCGCAAGACCGTGTTGGTTGGCTTGAAGTTGTAGGCGATGCCCAGGCGCGGTTCTCCCTGGGCGGCGTGCGTAAGGCCGTTGTATTTGTCGAAGCGCACTCCCAGATTGAAGGTCCAGTTGCGGATGGTTATGGCGTCCTGTAAGTAGAGCGCAAACTCCTTGATGTCGGCGTGCCCGTAATAGGCGTATTCGCCGCTGGTGTTATTGGGGCAGCCGTCGGAAGCGGGCAGGGGCGCGGTGCGCGTCAGGTCGTAACAGGCAAGCAGCGGCACGAAACCGGGATTGGGTTGCAATCCGGCGCCGGTGCAGCCTGGGTTGGTCAGCAACGGGTTGGTATCGAAACTTCCGTCGGAGTTTAAGCACGGTGCATTGGCAGTAGGGTCGACAAGGCCGAAAGTATCGTGTTCGGTGATGAACGTGTGTTCGTAGGTAGCGCCGGCCTTGATGTTGTGCGTGTGGTTGACCCAGGAGTAGCTGGTGCGAACGCCGGCATTCTTCAGGCTGCGGCTCTGACCTTCGGTTGCGAGCTGGAGATCGGGAGTGAAATCGGCGAACGGGTTATCGCTTGGATGGTAGTTATATTGATCCTGCCGAATAAACCCGGAAAACGTGAAGATGCTGTTGGCGTTGACCAGGTGGGTCCAGGTGGGGGCGATGTTAAATGTGCGGATCTGCGAGCGCTGATCCGCGGAGCCTACCGTCAAGCCGTTCGGTCCAAGGCCGCCGTTATTCACAACAAGGCCGTTCCAGGCGGTCGCATTCTGGGCGTCGTAGGAATTCGGCGTCTGGAACCAGGACCGGCTGAAGCCAAGATTCAGATTGATGGAGTCCTTATCGGAAAGCTTGAAATCGAGACGATCGAAGAGGTTTTCCTCATTGCCGTGGTCGTGGAAAACCTGATATTCGGGGCCATCGAGGAAGCGACCGGTATTCAGGCCGCTGGCGGAGATGAAGTTTCCCCACTTCTGCTGCCCGTAAGAAAGATCGAAAGCGCCGTTGGAACTGCCAAAAGTGCCATAGGATGCCGTTACGTCGCCGTGAGGCGTCGTTGCGCCCAGGCCTGAGCGAGTAGTCACCACAATAACCAGACTGGTTTTGCCGCCGAACTCAGCCGGTGGAGCGCCCTCGATGACTTCCATGGACTGCACGGAATCAACAGGGACCTGGTTGGAAAAGACCTTGCTTTGCTGGTCGGTAATGGGCTGGCCATCGACGGAGAAGGAATTCGAAGCGTGATCGCCGAGGCCGTGAAAGAGGCCATTGGAGTCCGCGGCGACTCCCGGCGTGGCCATCGTCACCAGGGAACTGAGCGAGGAGGAGGCGCTTTCGAGAGGAAGTTTGTCGAACAGTCCGCGATCCACATCGGTGTGAGAGGTGGGGTCGGTTTCGAGCAGATCGCCGGCTTCGGTGACGGTGACGGCAGTGGTCGACTCACCGATTTTAAGAATGAACTTCACCTCGACGGGCAGGGGAGAGCGGACGTCAATATCCTGTTCCTCCGTCTGAAAGCCCTTAGTCAGCGCGGTGCTGTGGTAATTATTGAACGGAATATTATCGACTTCGAATTTTCCCTGGGCGTCGGTCTTAACGCTCTGGTCGTAGTGGGAAACCGGGTTCTGGATTTCCACGGTGGCGTTCGGAATAGCCGCTCCGGAGGGGTCCAGCACGGAGCCGCGCACGGTTCCGGAATTCGCGCTGGTGGATTGGGCGTAGCTGGACGCGGCACAGGCAGCCGCCAGCGTGAGGCAAATAAGATGTCTGATCATAGCCGAATTAACTAGATTTTGGGGGTGACCGGCCGTTCCTCCACGAATAATCGGACGAGCGGGCAGGGAGGGCCGGTGAGTGAGCGGATTCTGCCGGTGAGCGGCCCGCAATATCCTTGCTGGCAGGAGGGCAGCCACAATGTCCATTCAGGGTGGTGAATCGCTTGGTCGTGGCCAGAAACATCCCGTCCGTGGCTGAAGACTTACGGATTTGAGAGATTCGTCCGTAGGATCGCGGCGTGGGTGCGCGCTCCGAGGTCCCGCTTTGTAACGCCTTTGCCGCTCCAGGACTCGTCATGAAATTCCGATCGCGAGGTGCGTGCTGGCCCCTTCCCGCCTTGGCTGCGGCGTGCGCAGAGGTGTGTCCGCAGACCCTTTTTCCAAATGAGAGAGCGGTCCGAAATGCCGATACGCCGGAGTTTAATACCGCCTCGAAGTATCCTGGGCGGGTTCGAAAGCATCACGAAGATCAGAATCCAGTGCTGCGACGCTCCTGGCCCGGCTTCCTGAGCAGGGAAATTATTCAAAACCTATAGAGCACGTTCCGGCTCAGTTCAACCGATTCTATCCGCAATGCTCCGGCTCCGGATCACGTTGACCCCAAACCGTTTACGCCCGGAGCACTGCGGATAGAATCCTAGACGTTCGGATAGAATCCTAGACGTTATGTCAAACCTGGCTTGCTCGGGGCTTTGGCGTCCGTATGGGCTGACTGCGAGCAAAGCACGGTTCCGGTCTCGCGGGGCGGGCGTAGCCGGCGCAGGCGACGGATGCACCGGAAGCAATGAGGCTCCGCGCCAGGCAGAAGCCTGCCGGCAAGGCCGGAGCCTTGGCCCCACGAGAGCGGCCGCGTGCGGGCGGCAATACGCTCCGCTTCGCGAGCGCGAAACGGACAGGCGAAAGCGTCTGTCCCACCTTTATTTTCACCAACTCAAGAGCTGATGAATGTGCCTCGTCTGCCGTTTACTGACGATCAGTTCCTGGCCGTTGCTGAGCGTGACCATCCAGCGCTGGCTGCTCAGGGTGCTCATTTTGCGGACGTGATCCAGATTCACCAGCGCCTTACGGTGGATGCGGCGGAAGCTGGTGTCCTGGAGCTTATCCTGGATCGCCTTGAGAGACTGGGTGGCCAGATAGCGCTTCTTAGCCGTGACAATCCAGACGAGCTCTCCCTCAGCTTCGAAAGCAAGAACTTCATCCGCGTTCAGCAGCAGATATTCCTGACCGCTTCGGGCCACGATTTTGCGCACCGTCTTGGCGGATGACGATTCGGCGACCGCCTGTATGGCCGCGAACTTTTCGGCGACTGCGGAAGGGCGCGAGTGGAGCTTTATGACGCGGTCGACCGCCTGCGCGAGGCGGTCCTGGCCGATCGGCTTAAGCATGTAGTCGATCGCGCCGGCTTCAAACGCCTCAATGGCGTACCGGTCGAAGGCAGTCACGATGACGACCATGGGGATGTGTCCGGCTGAGGGAAGTTTGCGGATGACGTCGAACCCTCCCAGGCCAGGCATCTGCAGATCGAGAAAGATGAGGTCAGGGGAGAGTTCGCGAACCGCGGCGAGGGCGGAAAGGCCGTCACCGGCTTCACCGGCAATCTCGATTTCGCTCAGTTGTTCGAGTTCTTCGCGCAGGATCTGACGGGCGATCGGTTCGTCGTCGACAATCAGTGTCTTCAGGCCCATTGCCCCATGAGTGTTTCTAACACAAAGGCCGGAGCCCGCGGCAACGATGCCGGACGAACGGACTGGAAAGGCGGCCGGGCGGACTGGAAACGCACATGAGCGGGCGGCCCCGGCTCACGATGAGCGTGCCGGTCTTGCTGCGCCGTTCCGGGCTTCGATGGCCTTGACCGAGTTTTCAAATGCCTTTTCCAAAACGCCCTTGCCGATGGTCCCGACCACGAAGCCGAGCAGCCGTCCCTTGAGGTTCTTGCCTTCGCGTACCACGACCGCGTCGATGTCGGTCAAACCATCGGGACGGCGTGTGAAGTTGTAGGTGTGGCTGGACGCGCCTCCCCACGTGTTGGAGTCGGTCGTCGTGAGGACGACGTGGTTGGGATTGGACCAGTCGTAGTGCAGGCGTTCCCAGATGCCGCTCGAGCCTTCCGTGACGTCGGCCTGCGAGGGTCCGCGGCTATGCACCTTGAGGTACGCGTCGGTGCTGTTGCCAAAAAGCTTCGCGCGCCCAGGCCCGAAGTCGGTGAGCCCGGCGATGTACTGCTCGGGCGTCAAGGTGGTTGTCTGGTGCAGGTGGATTGTGGACATGCGTGCCCCTTTCGTTTCCCGGGACTCCCGGGATTCTGAGTCTAGTTTTGATTACTCCGGTCGATATTTCTCATACTGCGCTTCTTTTGCTACTCTCGGGCGCAAAATTGGGTGTCGGCTTCTCGTTACGCTTCCTCACGGTCGCGGCTCGGAATGAAATCGCGTGTTATCAAGCCGTTTCCCGGGCCGCGCGCGTAAGCGAGCGGTGGTGTGCATTCTCTCTGTCATTATTGCGCCGGAATCGAGTTTAGGCGGCGACGAACTGCTGTCCGCCGTTATGTCATAGGTTGCGCCCAAGGAGTTCCCGTTCACGGTGGGTGGGAGACGGGGTAGCTACGGTGCTCATCGCTCCTCCGCTTCGAGTTTTATACGTATCGTTCCTTTCCGACAAGCTTCCTGGAACGCCGTCCCAGCCTCCAAGACCGGATTGGTTCACCTTTTGGCGTATGCCGTGAAAATGTAATCCTTTGACGCCACCAGCGTGTGGCAAGCGGCGCCGCACCTGGCGTCGTGCCCCTGCGGAGGCTTGCTGGCCAAGGTGGCAGGCGTGAACGTAGCGGATGCGGCGTCATAGTCGAACGTGCCGTATCCCCATCCGTGCGTGTCCGAGAATCTCTTGCTGTCCTTCTCGATGAACTCGACCGCGGCAAGGTCACCAGGCACCGTGTCTGGGACGTTCGCAGTGAAAGGGGGATCGGTTATTTTTTTCGGTCTCCACTCAATCTTCGCAATCTTCGAGCCCTCGGGGAAGGGCTTACCGTTGCCGGGAACACCTTTCTTGTATGCGTCGATCATTACGGGATTCGCAACGATGAGTCTCATCACGTTTTGAGCGTCGGTCAGACTCGGGCCGACAGCCTGCCAGTCTTCGTATCCCCTGAACTCAGAGAACGCGAGCCCGTTCGGCACTTTCACGGTGTATTTGTCCTGCGCGGCAATGGCCCATCCGCCCATTACGGCGAGCACTCCCGTAACCGCCGCAATCATCCCCATCATTTTGTACTTCATTCAGTGCACCCTCCTGTCAGGTTTACGGTCCCTACTGGAGCCGTCCGCGATCCCTGATGCCGCAAGCAGCGCGCCAACCTGGCCTGACGCCCTAATCTGCTGAACCAAAAGCATTTCCACAACTCCTATGGCCGCGCTGCGATGTCGAACTGTCGAATATTGGAGCGAGGTACGGACAGTTCGCGTCAGCCCGATGACACCTCGGTGCTGAACTGCCAGCAAGCATGGCCGCTCAGCACGAGGGAGATACGTCCACAGGTCCGACTGGACCGGGGTAGATCCGGACGACGCCCGCTCAGCCGAGTGGAGCGTCGCACACTTATACAATGGCCTGGGACCGTCGCTGCGGCGAACCATTGCGGCGCGACGATTCAGCAGTGTTATTAATAGCTTTCCAGCGGTTCTGCCGCCTGGAAAGGCGGCTGCGGCCACGATTGGCCGCCCCACAATAAATCAGGCAATAGATCTCTGGAATTATGCAATTAAGCACTAGCTGCTATTTCGCGAACATTACCGTGGAGGCCAGAGCCGCCTGCGGGAGCGGGAGCAGGAAGCGCACGGTGGTCACCTCATCCGCCGACGATACTTCGAGGTCGCTGGTGCTGCCATAGTGCAGTGCCAGCCGGCGGCGGACGTTCGACATGCCGATGCCATGGCCGCTTTTATCTGCCGCCGGGCCACCGAAAGCGCCGGAGTTGGAAATCGAGATGCGAACGGACTCCCCGAATTGCCGAACGCTGAGGCGGACAAATCCGCCGCCTTCGGTACACGCGACGCCGTGTTTGACCGCGTTCTCCACCAGGGGCTGGATCGAGAGCAGGGGCACTTCAGTTTCCAGCACTGACTCATCGATATCGAACTCGGTACGGAGCTTCGAGCCTAGCCGCAGCTCTTCGATGTGGAGGTAAGCACGCACAATCCTGATTTCTTCCGAAAGCGGGCCAAGCCCTGAGTTGACGGCGAAGCAGTAGCGAAACAGTTCGGCCATGTTCAGCACCAGGCGGCGCGCGGCGGAGTTTTCACGGGCGATTACCCCGTAAAGCGTATTCAGCACGTTGAAGAAGAAGTGGGGATTGATCTGGGCCTGCAGAGCGCGCAGTTCGGCCTGCAACACGAGTGCCTCCATCTCGGAACTGCGCATTCGCTCCACCTGCTCCGTGACAATTGCCGCGAGCCTCTCCAGCGTTTCCAGATCCTCGCTCAGGTATCTTCGCCCGCCTCTTCGCGAGCCGAGCAGCAGCACCTGCGCGTCACCCCTGGAAAAGCGGATCGGAACAACCGCCTGCACCCACTGCGGCACTCGCAACCGGTGGGGATCCATTACGGCAGCCGGCCTTTCCGGCAGCATTGAGAGACCGCCGGATTCCCCTGTTGCTTCAAACCGGTGCGCGGAGAGAAACTCAGCGATAGCCTTGGCCGCCGCGGAAAGATAGTCCGGCTCAGAGTGGATCGAGGCCCCGATGCCGCGAAGTTTCGACGCGATCCGGTCCGGGTGGGACCGAAGGAAAAGCACATGCGTGAGCAAACGCTGCGCGCGAACACGGACGTAGGCAAAAGCGCTGAGCAGCAGGCAGGCGGCTGTAAAGATCAGCCCGGCATAGAAGGGGTTGTGCGCGGCAAGCGCCGCAAGCCCAAGCCGGATCTCAGCCTGCAGCGCGATCCACACGGCGATGGCGGCCAGAGTTCCGTTGACCAGGAAGCGGATGAATGCGTCCAGCAGAAGGAACCTGTAATCCTGCAGCAAGACGAAAAGCGCGAGGGGGATCCCGGCGTGATGCAGCGCGGCTTCGCCGGACCACGCTTTGATGTCATGCGCCGATTCGAAATGGACGAACGAAATGGCAAACAGAAACAGCACCATGGCGCCCGCGAGGCGCTTGCCGCTGCCGTCACCCGGACCGGTAACCGCCTCCTGCACGATGGATGCGGCTGTGAGCACCGCAAAACCGATGGTTACCAGTAGGATGGCGGCGTAATGAAAGCGGGGCGCGGCGGTCACGAGGTCGCCGATATGCAGCAGGACGGCGAAAACACTGACCGAATATCCCGCGATCCACAGGAAGCGCGGGCGGGTTCGGAGCGAAATGTGAAGAAGGACGGCGGGCAGCAGACTGAGTACGGAGAAACTGAGAGCGATGATGACGTCACCGACCGGATCGCCGCTGGGCGCGGTGGCCATGCCGATGAGGGAGCCGAGGTTCCAGAGAAAAGCGAGTCCGGCCGCGACGGCGGGCAGAAGGCTTCTTTCGTTGGTCGCCCTGCGCCAGTCGAGCAGAAGTAAGTAGAGAAGGATGCCGAATGCGATCGCGCCGGCGCAGTGGCCGATGGTGTTGACGAGGATCGGGGCATGCAGACTGAGCCGGTCAGGCATTCTGATCATTACAATAGCGCCGTGAGTCGCGCGCAGGATGCCCCGTAACATTCCCGGCGGCTCCCCGGGTTCAATATTTGGCAGTGCGAGATTGCCTGTGCCCCCCGGTGTCGCGGTCAGCGACAAAATCGATCCGGATCGGAATTGTAACCGGCTCGACCGTGTTGTTGTCCGCTCCAGGCGCTTGCCAATTCTGTCTCCCCCTTGTCCGAATGTGGCGAGTTGGCGAGTACCGTTGCACCTCGGAGATCCAGATCGCCCTTCGCCGTTACAGTTAAACCAAAAAAAGGCTCCCTTGTTCTCCAGAGCCCGGACGCGATATACTCCGCGCCAGCGGCGGAAATCGTGAAGTTCGATATCCCAGGAGTTGAAGAGGGAACGAGCCAATTCGTGACCGGGTGACGGAGCAAAGAAAACAGTATGACGGGGAAACTATTCTCGCGGCGCGAGGTGCTGTGCGCAAGCGTTCTGGGCTTCGCACCGGCTTTGCCGGCGATCCAGGATGATGAACCCGAGGTACCCGGCGTGTCGGCACTTCTTGACGGGAGCGGATTCGTTCACATCCCGTCGGGAGAATTCCAAATGGGTTCGCGCGATGGCAACGCCGATGAACAGCCGGTCCACCGGGTCCGCATCAGCCGACCCTTTGAACTCGGGAAGTATGAAGTAACGCAGGAGCAGTGGGACATTGTAATGAGAGACCCGCACGAGCGGTCGGGCGCGCCCGTGAACCCCAGCAAGTCCAGGGGGCGCGGCCAGCCCGTCGAGTATGTTTCGTGGGAGGAGGTTCAGGTATTCCTGAAACGGATGAACGCCCGCGATGAGAAGCATGTCTACCTTCTTCCCACCGAGGCTCAATGGGAGTACGCCTGCCGTGCCGGTATGGCCGGGGGGGAGCCGTCGGGCAATCCGGATAACGCGTGGTTCGAGCGCAATGCAGGCGGCCAGACGCATCCGGTTGGTCAGAAGATGCCCAATGCATGGGGTATGTACGACATGCTGGGCAACGTTGCCGAGTGGGTGAATGACTGGTTCGATCGCGAATACTACCAGGAGAGCCCGGCTGAGAATCCCCAGGGTCCCGAAACCGGCTCGTACCGTGTTTATCGCGGAGGATGCTGGTTCGATCCTGCCGCGAACTGCCGCGCCTCGTACCGCGGCTTCGATTTCCCTTCGAGCCAGTTTTACAATGTGGGTTTTCGTCTCGCGAGGACTCAGAAGGGATGAATGTGAACGATGACCAAAGCCGATCTGATTGAAGACGTCTCGCGAGCCGTCGCGATGCCCAGGAAAAGAGTGCGAAGTGATCGTCGACGCGGTCTTCGATTCGATCAGGCGCGCCCTGCGTAGGGCGGACAAAGTCGAGGTCCGAGGCTTTGGCAGTTTTCGGATGCGCCCGCGCGGGTCGCGTGTTGGGCGGAATCCAAAGACTGGCGCAACCGTGGAAGTTGCCTGCGAAGAAGATTTTCGCTCATTTCAAGGCCGCCAGGGAGTTGAAAGAAATGTGAACGCGGGAGAAAAACCCGCCTTGTCCCAACCTGGCCCGCTCTCTTCCGAGTGAATGTGATGTCCGGAAGTCAACTCATGACGAGCCGCGCGGGAATCATCGGAAACACCCGTTCATATCCTCAGTTCTCCTCGGTCCTCCCCAGGGGGGTGGACTTCGCCGTCGCATTCGTCTCAGTCATCATCAGGGTGAGCGCGTCGCGCTGATGAAGGTGGAGAAGGAGGTGGTGGTGGTGCGAGCGGAACCGTCAGCCGGGCATCGGGCGGAAACCCTGGAACCGGGGGCTTTACTCCTGTTGGCCGCCGGGCAACGGAGACAAATGTGATTGATGCTGTATTACAGGGCGGCCACGGCTGTCCGCTGGCTTTCGCGTTGGCTTCCAGAATCTTGCACACCTTCTGCTCCAAGGCATCGGCTTCAGCCCGATCCCGGACGACCTCGTCCTCCGTCTCAGTTATGTACGCCTGGTCCCGTTTCACAAACATCAGATAGCTCATCGCGTGTATGCTGTTCGGATCAATTTCGAGTGAGCGCAGGAAGTGTCGAGCACTTTCCGAGAGTAATGGACCAACCTTTGCGCGAATAGACAGGCGACGATTCTCATCCGTGAGCGGGCGCGGAAAGCCTGCATTCGAGCGAATCATCGCAAAGGCTCTCTGGTAATCGATGACTCCGCACATGTAATTTGCAAACGGATGCTGCGGATTAATCTCCAACAGCCGAGCGTACCAGAGCTTTGCATCGTCTGGTCGAGCCGTATGTTCGGTCACGGGGTCCAGCACCGCGTAATACAGTGCAGCCAGATATTCGATTGATGGCTGGTTGTCAGTCTCGCACTCTACCGCACGCCTGAGGTGCGCCTCTGCATTCGCTGCATTGCCTGCGTTCTGTTCGGCAATCTGTGCCCGTCTTCTTTCGGCTCTTGCCTGCCACTGTTCTCGTGTCAGCCGGTGCCTCTCGCCCGCAAGGTCCATCTCATTGAGGGCTTCACCAATCCCGTTCTGATATTGAAAAAAAAGTGTCACCCCCAAACACAAGTGCGCCCTTGCGGAATGAGGATCGGCGGCGACCGCTTTCTCGAAATTCTGACCAGCTTCAGCGATGCGCATTTCCGCATACGCCTCTGCGCCTTTGTCCAGCCATGTTTCGGCATTCTCGCCAGAAGACATGCCTGCGATTATAAACGCTGTTGCGACGGCCCGATACTAAACCCGGCGCGCCGAAGGCAGTTGAGAGTCCGAGAACCGGAACACCCGGTGGATTGCAGGCCTATGGAGTCAAAAGCATGAAGCCCAGGTTATGCGGCGGTCTCAACGACGTCGCGCATGAGCAGCAAGTCGAGCAGACCACGTCATCGTTTGAGATCTAACCCCTACAAAAAGGAAACCTCGCGGTGGCCGTCACCTAACCGCCCCTCTCGCGCACGTTCGGCACGCGAGTCGGCACCTTTGAGAAGCGAGCACCGCCCGCTTTTCGCGCACGTTCGGCCTACGCTGCGTCGAGACGCGGCAGGACGGCTCGTAGTGCCAGACCGGAGTTTCGGCGCCACCGTCGCGCCCACCCGTTCGCCATGTGTTCGCAAACGACTGGGGGGACTTCTGGGGGTACCCTGAGGGATAAGGACCAGGAAATTCGGGTAAGGACGGGGAAATTCGGATTTTGGGCCTGACCCAAGCGGGACGCGCCAAAACGGCGTGTTATCTGGGGTATGCGTTGAAAATAAAGGGTTTAATTTGGCTCCTCAGGTAGGATTCGAACCTACAACCCTTCGGTTAACAGCCGAAGCGGAAGGCGAAGGTGGGCTTGGAAGTGCATCGTATCTCAACAACTTACGAAATTCCGTTGCTGTACGGTAAACATACCCTGTGATGGAAGAAGTTACACCGGAAGTGACAGCAGCGATATCGTTTGAGCATAGCCTGACTTGCGTCTCTCAGCTAACCAGTGGCTGCCTGGGATCGCGATCACCGCAAAGATTGTTCTGAGACGGAGCTCGTATCTTCAGGGTAAATACACAGAATCAGTTAACGTGTCTCCCTGTTCCTTATCTTTATTTTGATGAGTGCAGCGCTTCCGTCAACAACGCCGCGCTCCGAGTCAGCACGTACAGGCGCTCGAAATCGATGTAGCCCCGCCCCATGACGTAAGAAATTAATACAGACATATACTTGGGGAGGAGACCTGCTCCAATGGAACGGCTCACGAAGCGTGGAATAGCCGTAGTAATGGCCAGAGTCGGGGGTCGGTCATCGAAGATCCTTCAATACGTCTTCCACGCTCTCCGGGTGCTTTGCGATTACTGCCAACAACACACGCGTCGGCGTATCCGGGCGGGCTCGCCCCTGTTCCCAGTTTCGAAGCGTTGCCGGCGGGAACCCGAATTTCATGGCAAGCTGCGACTGACTCAGCCCCATTCGATGCCGACCTCTGAAACATCGAAATCCGGGATCTGAACTTGGGTGACCCGGACAGCGACATCTTCGCCCTTCGACCAAGCGATTGCCTCCTCAAGGCCTTCGATGATCGAGCGGATCGAGCGCCCACGCTCGTCCCTTTCTTTGCACGTGCCTTGGCGGTAGTTTTTTTCACCTTCTCCAACCCCTTTCCGAATAGTTCTGAAATAGTGCAGGCACTAGTTTTGTTAACGCGTTCCGCTCAGCTTTCGATAGATTCGCCTTCTCATCCTTTCTGTATGCGGCCAGGCAAAAACCCGGGAGACTCTCATTGTGGTAGTAGTAGACCACTCTCGCACCGCCACGTTTGCCCGCTCCCGGCAGAGCCCAACGCACTTTTCTGATACCGCCGGTTTCCGGAATCAAGTCCCCAGCCTCAGGATTGGCGGCGATGAACCCCACCAGATGCGCCCGATCCCGGTTCTGACATCAGCCGGTCCGCGTCCTTAAGAAAGCGGGCCGTTTCCACAACCGTGATCGGTGGCCGCTGCACATTTAAGTATTCGCGGGTTGCGTATGATAGGAACGCCTCCATCATCCCGCGACTACTTCAAAGCGCAAAAGGCGCACCGAATCCTCACTGCAGACCTTATCCATCCCGCGGTAACTACAGCACCAGCGTCTCAGGAACTCGATCAAAAACACCACGTGGCCGAAAGGCGTGACCGCCGCGATTTCGTCCCACAGGAAGTGAATCGTCCTGCCGTAAGTGCCCACCACGCTGCCCCGGTTTTCAGAGCCTCTGACGATTGGTTCCTCTTCAACCTTCGGGCGAACCAGCCGTTTGCGCGCTTCGCGCGACAACAACTTCATTTTCTGTGGCCACCGCCAACATTAACAGGTACTTGCAGCGATTAGGACTTGCTTCTCAGCTATGAGATGCGGTTTCGAGGTGTTTTCCAGGGTGATAGGCCTACTACGCCGTCCCGGTGATTTACGGGGTAATCGCAGATCCCTGAAATGTCGAGCTTTGCGCTTCCACGCGTCCACGCCCTTGACGCCAGCTTGTCCGTCAAAGGTATCAAGTTCGGAAATCCGATCTTATTTCCGATCACCGTCGTCGATGGGGGTAAAGCGCACCTCATCCGCAGCTAGAGTACTTGCCGTAAGCAATCTGATGCAAATGAGTCAAGTTTAGGCTGCAAGTCGTTCCTCCTTGCAGCACGCGTCGATTTCTGAGGTAAGACGGTCGAATGCGGCGCG
>Ga0302324_100012436_pt1 | contig 17352 bp, 13 predicted proteins | sample Palsa_T0_1_FD_201949 | JGI IMG/M metagenome (GOLD analysis project Ga0302324, IMG submission 201949) | Peat permafrost microbial communities from Stordalen Mire near Abisko, Sweden - Palsa_T0_1 | ecosystem: Environmental > Terrestrial > Soil > Palsa > Peat permafrost | place: Sweden: Abisko...
TTTCTTCTTGCAACCCGCCGCGAACATCGCCAACAACATGCTCAAGCAAAAGATACTGATTTTCCGTTTATCCAACATGAACTAAAGCCTCCTGAAATTTTGGGTCATGGGTCACACCCTATTTGGCCCACACCGGGGTCCCATTCTTTCCAGCCGTCGTCAACTGTTTCGGCTGCGTGCCGTCCGCCAGCATCGTCCAGATCTGCTCCGACCCGGTGCGCGTGGACATGAATGCCAAGCGCCTGCCATCCGGCGCCCAGGTGGGGTTCTCGTTACGGCCGGCGCCGTAGGTCAACTGGTTAAAGTTGCGCGAGGCCACATCCATTACGAAGATATTGAAATTGCCGGTGGCGAAGCCCCGCGTCCAGGCAAAAGCGAGAATCTGCCCGTTGGGGTGCCAGGACGGGTTGGACGCCTCGCCCTCGCCATTGCTCAACCTCTGCACGTCGGTTCCATCCATATTCATCCGGTAAACTTGCTGCGGACCCGAACGGCCCGAGACAAAAGCCAGATCGGCTCCGGTCTTCGGATTCACCTTAGGCTCGACCTCCAGCGCGCGGGTGTTCGAAATGCGGTGCAGGTTGCTCCCGTCGATGTTGGCGCTATAGATCTGTGCCCCGCCACTAGCTGTGGACGCGTAAAGCAACTGTTTGCCGTCCGGCGTGAAATTCGGGGTCGCATTCATAGATGCAACCTGATTATAAAAGGGCAATCGCCGTCCCGTATCCGTCGAGAGAATAAATATAGCAGGATTACCGCGAGCGAAGCTAGTAAAAGCGATTTTTGTGCCATCGGGCGATACGGCGGGCTCGATGGATAACGAATTGAAATGGCTGATCTGGCGCTGGTTGGAGCCATCCGGGTCCATGGCCCAGATTTCCTTGTGCCCGGTGCGATTGGATACAAAGTAGATCTTGCTGCCGAGCAAAGATGTGCCGCCCATCTGGGCTATGATATCGGCGGCGAATTCATGGGCCGTTTTCTTAGCTCCGGCCTCGTCCGGCGATCCGAAATAGCGCTTGCCAAGGACTTGGGCTTGTGAAACCGAGGTCTGGCCCGCGTTGAACAGCCAGCCGTAGAGCACCAGCACGTTGTTCTGTACGGCGGTGTAGCCGAATGCCAAGTAGTTGGCGGAAACCGGCGGCGAGGACCAGTCCGAAAGCCATGCGCCGCCACCGTTGGGTGGCGGTTGGCCAGGGCGCGTCGGCTGGGGCGCGGGCTGTTCGCGGAAATCGGGAGGCTGCTGGGGCACCTGCAGCGGGTACATGGTTTTGGGAACTATTTTGAAGAGGCCGGACGCGTCCAGGTCGTTGTAGAGCGTCTCGTTGAAGGCGTTCATCAGCGGCTGGGCCGCGCCGCTGCCGCGCAGATCGGGCACAGCTATGGCGGGACGAGCGCCTCCTTGGATCATGACCCGTATGTCGCTCTGCTGGGCGGCAATCGCCAGCGGCATCGCGGAAAACGCGGCGGTCAACCAAAAAGCTCGTCTCATTTAGCGCCTCAGCTCAAACCAGAATTCGACGGCCGCGTCGTTGCGTTCGTAAGCGGCGGGCAGCGGGGGAAACGGGCTGGCATCATAGACCGCCCGTTGCGCGGAATAATCCAGCGCGGAATTGCCGCTGCTTTGCACGACTCGCACGTTGCGTACCGAACCGTCCCGCAACAGGTCGAAGGTGACGATGGCGGGCGGAAGCGTGTGGATGCGCGGATCGAGGTCGTCGGTATGCCACTTCTCCGCAACCCTTTGTCGCAGAATCATCACGTAGTTTCCGAACCGGTTGCCGAAGGGCGATCCGAGTCCCACGCCCACGCCGCCGGAGCCCACCTGCCCCACCATGGGCGAAACCAAGGCTTGGCCGGCAGCGCTGTAAAGCTGGTTGGGACGATCCTGTTGCTTGGCGCGCCAATTGTTCTGCGCGGACCTGGCTACTGCAGACGGCTTGGGCTGCGTACGGCTCTTGATGGGGACGGCATCGGGTTCCTCGGGAGGCGCCAGCGTTTTCGGCTTGGCAGCGGGCGGAGGAGTAGGTACTGCGGATTCGGTGGGGTTGGCCAGCGGGTTGACGATGCCGCTCCGCGACGGCAGGGGGATCTTGTTCACTACGTTAATGGAGATACTGCCCGGCCCGCCCGAATTGGCGTCGCCCCAGGTTTCGTGAGGGCCGGAGAGCACCACACCCCAAAGCAGCAATGTTCCAAAGACCGCGGCATGCAGCGCCACCGATCCCAGCAGCGGCTTGTGCAGCGAATCGGCCCGATCCAGGATGTCCGCGTGGGGCATTACTTGCGCCTCTTGCCGGCGGTATCCTCCGGCTGGGTGACCGCGTTGACCTGCAGCTTGGCCCTGGCGAGATCGCTCATCACCTGCGCGATGGGCTCCCAGACCGTCTCTTTATCGGCGCGCAGGTAGACGGCGGTGGCGCCGTTGAAACGCCGCGCGATCTCCGCCGGAAGGTCGTTGATGTTCGTCTCTTTTTCGTTGAGGTAGAGCGTGCCGTCCTTGGTGATGTTGACCACCGGCAGCTCCTTGGCGCTGTCCGCCACCGCGCGCGTCTTGGGGACGTCCACCTGGATGCCGAATTCCATCACGTGGGCAGTCAGCATAAAGATGATGAGCAGCACCAGCATCACGTCGACAAACGGAGTGACGTTGATCTCGGAAAGCATGCCGGCGGAAGCGCGCCGGCGCGACCGGGAGTTGCCGCCGCCATTGCCGCCATTGAATGACATCGCCACTGTTTACTCTCCGAAACTCCGCTCCGCCAAGTTGAGGAATTCGAGCGAGAAGTCGTCCATGCGTGTGCCGATCTCGCGAATGGTGTGGCTGAACTGGTTATAGAAGATGGCTGCGGGGATGGCCGCGGCGAGCCCTACGGCGGTGGCGATCAGGGCGTCTGCGATGCCGGGTCCCACCGCGCGCAGGCTGGCAGTGCCCTGCATCCCCAGCTCTTGAAATGCGCGGATGATGCCCAGCACGGTGCCGAACAAACCGATGAACGGGCTGACCGAAGCCGTGGTGGCCAGCCAGCTCATGTTGCGCTCCAGTTTGGTGAGCTCTTCGCTGGCCCCGAGTTGCAGCGAGCGTTCGAGCGAGACCTTGTTGGTCACGGAGCCGCGTACCTGGACCTGACGGTGGACCTCCTCATAGCCGAACTCGAAGACGGAAACCAAGGGGGCGGGCTTGAACTGTTCGCTGGCCACCATAACCGCATCCAGGCCGCCGGCCTTGCGGAAGGCGCGCAGAAAGCGCCGGTCGGCGGCGCGCGCCGAGCGCAGTACGTTCCACTTGGAAAAAATGATGGTCCAGGAGAATACGGAAAAGAACAACAGAATGGCCAGAACGGCGATCGTCAATGGGCCGCCGCGGCCAACCATTTCCCAGATGTCGATCTGCAGAAGGAATGCGGGCGCTTCAGAGTTCAAACCGTCTCCTAATTTTCAAATCTAACATAAGTGGGGCGGAGCTCCAGGTCTGCGCGGGCCCTCCAGGGCCCGCTCCTTGACATCCTAGGAGAGCACTCCTAGAATGGCTAGAGGAGCCATATGGGCAAACAAGTCGACATTCTGCAAGGAACGCTCGACATGCTGATCCTGAAAGCCGTGTCGCTGGGGCCGCTGCACGGCTACGGTATCCTGCTGCGCATTCAGCAAGTCTCGAAAGATGCTCTACAGATACCGCAGGGGTCGCTCTATCCGGCGCTGTACCGGCTGGAGCATCGCGGCTGGATCGCGGCGGAGTGGGGCGAAAGCGAGAACAAGCGCAAGGCCAAATATTACCGCCTGACCGCCACGGGGCGCAGGCAATTGAAAACCGAGAGGCAGGAGTGGAAGCGCTTGGCAGTGGCCATCGGGGACGTGCTGGCCGCCGAGCCGAGGGAGGTGTGAGATGCTGGCGCAAGTGAGATCATGGTGGCGGGCGCTGACGGGGCAGTCTCGCCTGGCCGGCGAGATGGCTTCCGAGATGGACAGCCACATGGAGCGTTATGCCGCCGACCTGGTGACCAGCGGGGTGGAACCGGAAGAGGCGCGCCGCCGGGCACGCATCGAATTCGGCAGTACCGCCGCGGCGGCCGAAGAGTGCCGTGAAGCCGTGGGCCTGCGCTGGCCGGACGAATTCGCACGCGATCTGCGCTACGCCGCGCGCGTGCTGCGCAAGAGTCCCACGTTCACGGCGGCGGGGGTGGTCACGCTGGCACTGTGCATCGGCGCCAACACCGCCATCTTCAGCGTAGTAGACGCCGTGCTGTTGCGGCCGCTGCCCTATCCGCACCCGGAGCGGTTATTCTCGGTTGCGCGGCATTTCCAAGGCAAAGGCGCCGAGTCCTACCAGACGAATTTGTGGGGCGGCGTTTGGGAGGCGGCGCGCGACAATGCCGCCTATGTGGACGCCGCCGTGTTCAGCGATGGTTCGATGGGCGTCAACTTTGTGGCGGGCGGACGCGTGGAGTATGTGAAGCAGCAGCGTGTGTCGGCTGGCTTCTTTCGCGTGTTGGGCATTACGCCGCTAATCGGGCGCGAGTTTTCGGCGGATGAAGACCGTCAGGGCGGTCCGGCGGTCACGGTGCTGAGCTATGCGCTCTGGAAGCGCGTCTTTCGCGCCGACCCCGCGATTGTGGGAAAGGCGGTTACGTTGCGGGGCGAGCCGTACACGGTCGTCGGCGTGCTGCCCGCAAACTTCCAGAGCATCGTTCCGGCCGAGCTGTGGACACCGCTGCGTGCGTCCCGATCCGGCGAGGGCGCGGGGTCCAACTATGCCGTTGTGGCGCGCTTGCGTTCCGGAACGACGTGGGCGCAGGCCAACGGACAGATCGAGGCGATCGGGACGCCGCTTTTGCGTGAGTACGGGCAGGACCCTTCCACGCAGCACCTGCTGTTGATATCGTTCCAGCGCGGCTTGACCGAGTACGTACGCCAACCGTTGCTGATTCTTTGGGCGGCGGTGGGATTGGTGTTGCTGATCGGCTGCGTGAATATCGCCGGACTGCTGTTGGCGCGGGCCGCCGGACGCACGCGCGAGATGGCCACCCGGTTGGCGCTGGGCGGCGGGCGCGCGGCTCTGATCCGGCAAATGCTGGCCGAGAGCGTGGTGCTGGGGCTCTGCGGTGGGGCGACCGGGGCAACCCTAGGATGGCTAGGGGTGAAAGCCCTCAAGGCCCTGATGCCGGGTAGCATGAATGTCTGGCAAGCCGTGGAACTGGACTGGCGCGTGCTGGCCGCCACCGCTTGCGCGTCGATCGCGGCGGGCATACTGTTCGGCTTGTACCCCGCGCTCGCGGCCAGCCGCCTGGAGATCCGCGCTGCCTTGAGCGAGGCCGGCCGCGGCGTGGCCGGGGGACGCAATCCATGGCCTCGCCGCTTGCTGGTGGCCAGTGAAGTGGCGCTCGGCGTGGTGCTGCTGGTGGGCGCCGGCCTGCTGATCCGCACGTTTGCCCATCTGCGCGGTCTCGATCCGGGGTTCGATGCCCACAACGTGATTACGGCCCAACTCTCGCTACAAGATGCGCGGTATGCGACCAGCCAGAGCGTGAACCGGCTCTACGAACAAAGCCTGGCACGGATGCGGGAATTGCCGGGCGTCGACTCGGCGGCCGTGGCGCTCAGCCTGCCCTACGAACGGGCGCTGAACACTGGGTTCCAGCGCTTGGATGGCCCCCACGTGGACACGGAATCGCAGATCACCAACTTGTTCTACATCACGCCCGAATACTTCCGCGTGCTGCGTATTCCGGTGCTGCGCGGCCGGGTGTTCACTGTCGCCGATAGCAGCACGGCGGCGCCGTCGGCGGTGGTCAGCGAGGCATTCGTCAAAATGTACATGCCTGGCGACGATGCGCTCGGCCGGCACCTGGATCTCGGTGGCGGCGACCGGCGCGAGATCGTGGGCGTGGTTGGCGATGTCCAGCAGAAAAGCGGGTGGGGAGACGGCCGCCCGCTGGCGGCAATGCCCGACATCTATATTCCCGCCGCGCAGACCGACGACAAGTCTTTTCAGGGCGTGCATGTCTGGTTTTCGCCGGGCTGGATCGTGCGCTCCTCGGGGCCGGCGGAGGGCGTTATCGCGGGGATGCAGCGAGCCCTCGAATCCGTGGACCCGCGGCTTCCGTTCGCGGGCTTCCACAGCATGGATGATGTCCGTTACCGCGCGCTGGCACAGGAGCGTTTTCAGGCGGTCCTGTTGGGGTCGCTGGCGGGGCTGGCGCTACTGCTGGCCGCGGTGGGGATTTACGGATTGATAGCCAACTCCGTCGCCGAACGGACGCGCGAACTGGGCATCCGGCTGGCGCTGGGCGCGAGCGTGGCCCAAGCCGTGCAATCCGTGGCACTGCCGGGCGTGGTGCTGGCGCTGGCAGGGGTCGTGGTAGGTTCCGTGCTGGCCGGATTCGCAACGCAAATGCTGCGGCACCTTGTGTGGGGCGTGCGGCCGGGCGATCCGCTCACGTTTGCGGCGGTGGGGCTCGTCTTGTTGGGCGTGGCCGCCGCCGCCAGTTTCCTGCCGGCTCTACGCATTACGCGGCTGAATCCGGCCGAGACGCTGCGGCAGGAGTAGAAATCATGAAGGAGCGGAAGTCCGGCGCCCTTAACAGGCTTCGGACCTGATCGTCGTCCAACAGGATCAGGCGGACCCCAACAGGCAAGACGTATTATGACGCTCAACGGCCCGAATCCTGAGATGCAGTCCTACGCAACTCAACGGGTATCCTCTTTGCGAGTTCCAGCAAGTCCTTATTGAAGCTCGCGGGTCGGAATGGTACGACGAAATGCTCGCGCAGGTCGCGGGGCAGGTCTTCGGGATTGATGTCGGATGCGACGAAAGGAATAATGACGGCGTTGCTCGCCTTTAGATTGGAACCCCATTCCCGACAGAACCCCTTCCACTCGTATGAACAACGGTCCCGCGCGATGTTATCAAGGCTGGTGCAGGCGACAATCAGGCGCGTCGCCGAATCCAGCGCATCGTCTATCGACCGCGACAGATCATCGCGATGTGAGTACTCCTTGAAGAAGAAGGTCGTGACTGCATGGCGCAACTCGTCGTAGATCTTCCGGGCGGTGTACTCGTCCGACCCACGTAGCTCACGAAGACCACGCACGGCTCGTGGTCGACGCCAGCCCGTTCGCGCTGTGCGTATCGAAACAGAATGCGGCGTGCCACTGGACATAGGCCGAGGTGTTGGCCCCGATGTATGGCAGCCTCAAATGCGGCCACCTCATCCGAGTTGCGGAACCGTCTAAAAGATGGGATAATTTCTTTGCGGATAACGTGGGCCAACGGGTCTGCCTCCCGTTCACGTCCGCTCACATAGAACCGATCAGGAGCAAACTGGTGGCCACTCCGGTCCAATTTTCCTTCGATTTTCTCGACCTCAAATAGGCCAACCAGGCGATTCAGGAGGAAATTTCCCGTTTGCTCTCCGTCGCAAAAAACCGAGTCGCGGTCTGGCGCGATCTTCACGATTCGGTCGATCTCGATGCCGAAATCCTCGGCATTGATGTTCACAAAGCAGTCTGTGACCTCGTTGCACTCCCCGGCTATATCAATTTTCAGAGCGCACCGCGGCGGCGGTGGCCACGCTGCCTCTCTGCATCGGCGGCAACACGGCCATCTTCAGCGTGGTGGACGCCGTGCTGCTGCGTCCGCTGCCTTATCCCCATCCGGAGCGTTTGTTGTCGTTCGCCCGGCATTTTCAGGGGAAAGGCTCCGAGTCCTACCAGACTTGTAAAAGTCTCGGAGGGCTTCCGGAAATGCAACCATTACAACTTGAGCAAGCCACATTTCTGCTGCAAATGACCTTGCCATCGCTCAAGACGGAGCACCGTGCCACCCGCAAGATTATCGAAGCTATTCCCCCGGGCCATGGCGATTATCGCCCGGACGGGATCTCGAAAACCGTCCTGGAATTGTCCAGCGAGCAGCTTCTGAAAATACTCGATTTCCGGAGCATGTTTCAATATCCCGCGGTCATGTATCTGCAGTTTGCGATCAACCACTCGATTCGTCATCGCGGACAGTTGTCGGTCTACTTGCGGCCCATGGGCGCCAAGGTCCCGTCGATCTACGGCGAGAGCTACGACGATGCCCAGGCCCGCAAAGCCGCTTCCGCCCATGCAGGAACCGCTTAAGAGATGACTGAGCAACAACTCCGGGAGCAGTTGCGCAAGATCTCCGCCCTCTACGAAGGAGCCACCACTCCCGGAGAGCGTAGCGCCGCGGCGGCCGCCATCGAGCGAGTGAAGAAAGCCATCGCGGCCATCGCCTACACCGAGCCGTTATCCGAATTTCAGTTCACGCTGACCGACCTTTGGCAGAGGCGGCTATTCACCGCGCTCTGCCGCCGTTACGGTCTGGAACCGTTTCGGTACAAGCGCCAGCGCTATACGACCGTGGTAGTGCGGGCTCCCAAGACATTCGTAAACCGCACGCTCTGGCCGGAGTATCAACAGCTCAGGCAAGCGTTGAATCGTTACCTGCACGATGCCACCGACCAGATCATCCGCGAGGAAGTTTATGGCGACATCCATGAAGGCAAACCGCGCTAACCGTGTCACTCAGTGGGGCGGACCCCTAGCGCTCCGGGGCAGGATTGGCATTTGTCCCGTGATGTCCCGTCCCAAGTTGCCGGGAAACGCCCGAGCCACCAAAATGCGCAGCGCGAAAGCTCCGGTCGGCCGCGGCACGCGGCAACTTCAAAAGGGGCTATTTCCGAAAAAAACCTTCGCCAACATGAAACGCGGAGCTTAGTCGCGGCACTATAATACGAAGGTCGCGCATCGGGAATCTTAGCTGAAGCGACGGCGCACAGCAGGATTCACGCCGAATTCACCGTCTCGCAACCTTTTTGGAGGGAAAACAGTATGGCTTCCTGGAATCCACTTAACAATCAGCCCACATTTAATGCCGAAACGATGCTGCTGCTCACCGACGGCACCGTCATGTGTCATGAATCGGGTTCGTCTAATTGGCACCGTCTAACCCCCGACTCGACGGGCAACTACCAGAACGGCACGTGGTCATCCCTCGCTCCGCTCCCGAACAATCCCGTGATCCCGGCCTCGGGTGGCGGCCCGACAAATGCGCCGACCTATTTCGCATCCGCCGTGCTCAGCGATGGCCGCGCCTTCACAGCCGGCGGCGAGGATAATAACGGCGTTTCAGAAGCCGAAATCCTTGCCACCCAGATCTACGACCCCACGACCAACGCGTGGACCAACATCAGTCCGCCTCCGGGCTTCACACAACTTGGCGACGCGCCCTGCTGTGTGCTCGCCGACGGCCGCCTCATCATCGGAAGTTCGTTATTCTCGTCGGTAGCGACCGCCATCCTCGATCCGGTCACGCAGATTTGGGAGCCTGGCGGAAACAAAGCCGACAGTCCTTCGGAAGAAACCTGGACGCTTCTGCCGAATAATAATGTGCTGACCGTGGAATGCTCCAACAGTCCCGCAGCCGAGCAATACAACCCCACCACCAACACCTGGATCACTGCGGGCAGCACCCCGTCCAATCTTACGCAGCCATGCACGGGGGACGTCCCTGAGATCGGGCCCGCCATCCTGCTCCCGTATGGCACTGTGTTCGCCATCGGCGCCTCTGGCGCAACTGCGGTATATACTCCGAACGCGAACGCAACCGTGGCCGGCACTTGGTCCGCCGGACCGAACCTGGTCGACTCCCACGGCAACGGGATCTCCGCGATGGACGCGCCCGCCTCCCTCCTGCCCAGCGGCAAAGTGTTGCTTGCCGCGAGCCCTCTGTTGAACAATTGCACCTACCCCAGTCCGACGACGTTCGTGTTGTACGACCCCGTGGCCAACACCGCGACCGCCGTCACAGGTCCATCCAATACAAATTACCCTTGCTACGCGGGCAGGATGCTCCTGTTACCCACCGGCCAAGTCCTCTTTACCTACGGCTCCACCGACGTCGAGATTTACACGCCCGATGGTTCGCCCCAAGCTGCCTGGGCACCCGCCATCACCGATGCTCCTGGCCGAATGATCATCGGGCATACCTACACCATCTCGGGGACGCAGCTCAACGGCCTCTCGCAGGCTTGCAGCTACGGCGATGACGCTCAGATGGCCACCAATTATCCGATTTTCCGCCTCACCAACGGATCGGGCGATGTCGTCTATCTGCGCAGCGCCACCTTTTCGACCATGGGCGTCGCGACCGGTAGCACGGTGGTCACGGCGGACGTGACTAGCACCTCGAACGCAACGCCCGGTAACTGGAATCTGGAGGCCGTTGCCAACGGTATCGTCTCCAGCTCCGTCCCGGTTGTGATCGCCTCCCAAGACTGCTTCATCGTGATCGAGCGCAGCACCTTCGGCGCTGGTGAGATTGAAGCCCTCATCGAGGTTTCCGGGGAGCCGGTCACCATCAGCCCGACATTGTATGTTGTTGTCGAAGGTTTCACCCAAACCGAAATCGGCTCGGTGCTTCCGAACATCCCTTCGCCCCTGCCGAAGATCTCGTTTCCGTCAGCCGGCCCGGCCGTGCCTGAGGATCCTACGCTTCCTCCCAGCGCGGTGCAGCGATTCACGTTCCCCTTTTCTATCCAGTTCGCGGACGATTCGCCCTTTGGCTCTACCGATCAAACATTGGCGATCACGGCAACCTTCACGAGTACCGACGGCATCACGGTCTCAAACACAGGGGAGATCGAGCTCCTCGCCACTCCCGATCCCTTCATCTCGCATGGCCCCACCGCGGCAAGCTGGTACCTCAGCGTCGATCTCTGCGTGTTTCAGCTCAGCGCCGGGCAGTCCGCCTTCGGCACGCCTGTCGGCACCACTGGCCCCGTTGGGGACAATGCGAATTCCTTTATCGCAACGGCGCTGTCAAACCTCAATACTAGTCCGGCAACCTTCGGCCCCGAATTCGACACTCGATCGCAGCCCGGCCAGGATGCCATCGTCAATCTTGCTCCCACCGACAGCTCGCACACCGCCGTCTACAATTTCGCCTTCGCGCGCGTGCGCTGCCAGGACGTAAACCCTGCGAATAATGTGCGCGTCTTCTTCAGACTCTGGCAGGCGCAGCAGACTAATGCGACCTATGACACCAGCACGTTCTACCGGTCCTATACGAGCGGAACGCAGAAGATTCCTCTGCTCGGCATCGAGGGCGACGAAATCGTCACCATCCCGTTCTTTGCGGCCCAGAGAATCGACTCGACAACCGCCAGCATGACCACGCAGACCGATCCTTTGAACGTCGTCCCGACCATCGCGCCTGGCGCCGGCGGCGCGCTCGTCGACACGTACTACGGCTGCTGGCTCGACGTGAATCAGCCAAGCCAGAATATATTCCCGCCGTGGATGGCAGGCGTTCCCGCGATCGACGGACCTTACAATCAGCCCCTCGTCTCCATCCAGCAGCTCGTTCGCGCCACCCATCAGTGCCTGATCGCCGAGATCGCCTACGACCCGGATCCCATCCCAGCCAATGAAGATCCGTCCACTTCCGACAAGCTGGCCCAGCGCAATCTAGCGTTCATCAACATCCCCAATCCCGGCATCGCGGACTCCCGCATCGCGCCGCAGACGTTTGTGGTAAAGCCCAGCCGCGCGACTCTTCTCGCTGATGGCCGTCCCGACGAGATGATGATCGACTGGGGCCGGACCCCGAGCGGCAGCGTCGCCAGTTTCTATCTGCCGGGCACCACATCAGCAGCCATTCTCGACTGGGCCGACAAGCTGTACACCACCCACAAGCTCACCCGCGTGGACCCGTACACCGTCAGTTGCCCCACCGGTGGCTTCGCCTATATTCCGATTCCGCAAAGCTCCAGCGGCTTGAATTTCATGGGCCTGATGAGCATCGCGTTCCCGGCGACCGTGCACAAAGGCGACCAGTACGACATCACTATCCGTCAACTCACGAGCGTGGTTGTCGGAGGCGACCGTAATCGCATCGCGGGCAGCGCGGATTTCGTAAACGTCGACGAGAATTGTTTTGCATGGCGGCGCGTCGCGGGAATTTTCCAAATCACGATACCGGTCAGCACCAAGCAGGAGTTGCTGGTGCCGGAAGAGAACACGCTGGCAATTCTGCGCTGGATCCAGCAAGCCATCCCGGTGGCGAGCCGCTGGTACCCGGTCTTCCTCCGCTACGTTAGCCAGATCGCGGGCCGCGTCGACGGTTTGGGCGGAAATTCCTGCCAAATCGAACCCTCTGGCTCGGGTTTTTTGCCAGTGATCGTACCTCCGAGCGGCGGCAAGATCGAGTTTCGTGGAAAAATCAAGGCGCTGATTTACAACCATTTCGGAGATTTCGAGGCCTTCGTACTTGAGACCGGGTGCGGTAAGGAGCGGCGATTCGAAAGTTGCGAACCTAAAGTGGAATGCATCATGCAGCGCCTCATGGCGGAGTGCCAAACCGTGACCATTGCGGTCGGTGTGGACCGGCCGGATTGCCCGGAATCTATCATCGTTAATGGCTGTGGTTGCAAGTGCAAATGCTGATCCAGCGAGATAGCGTCGCCTCCGCGTCCGGACTCCATCATCGTTTGGATTGATTCAGTCCGGCGAAGTGCCAGTGAACAAGCGAAACGACTCGAGAGGCGATTTTGGGCGGCATACACGCCATCCGGAAGCCGTTCTTCGGGAGGAGCCTCGTGAAACGCGGTCCACGGAGAGCCACGTTGACGTGTAGCCATCTCGCGGAAGTGGTCGGTTGACGCGCCACCCGGAAAGTGCTCAGATTTTGTTGGCGCTCCCGAGAGGTCCGCCTCTGGGAAGTTGCCCTCGGCTGCGGTTCTTGCGTTTGGATGACGAAAGATGAAGTCTGCGCGCGGAACAGTCTCATTCTGAAAGTGGGCATGGCCCTTGCCAGCGGGCAATGCCGGGCAATACGCCGCCGAAATGTGAGCCCTTAAATCAGGTCGCTGACCACCAGCTTGGACTTGGCCGGCTCGACACTGGACCGGGAAAAGCTCAGGTCGATTCGTGTGCTCCGTTTGTGCTCCGTTTGATCGGTGTAGGAAGCACAGAGCCAAAACGCGGTATTCTCAATCGCCAGAACGAGGTGCCAGGAAACGCAATGTTCTTTGTTTCCAATTTACTGTCGTATTCCCAAGTTGGACGTCACGGGTCCGCTTTGCGCTCGCGTGTCGGGGATCCGATGAACTCCCGGCCGCTTCCTGTTGCGAGATCTCCTTCGCAACCAGCGCCCGGGGGCCTCTTCAGTGGAATTGGAAGGCGATTCGGAGCTAGCTGATTTCGCGGTGGATGCCGGTTTGACGGCCCCAGCCCAAAGGAATTCCGCCTTAAGTGGGCGGACCCCGGGCGGACCCCCTGGACCCGCTCTTCGCGGCGAGCATAGCTCGGCCCGCCGCGTGATACAACGAATCATCGCAGTCCCGCCGCCTTGCCATGAACTACGGCTTCATTATCGATAACCGCAAATGCATCGGCTGCCACGCCTGCACGGTCGCCTGCAAGACTGAGAACCACGTTCCCCTGGGCGTCAATCGCACCTGGGTGAAGTATGTCGAGAAGGGCCGCTTCCCCAACACCCGGCGCTACTTCCAAGTCACCCGCTGCAACCATTGCGCCGAACCGCCCTGCGTCGAAATCTGCCCCGTCAGCGCCATGTTCAAGCGCAAGGACGGCATCGTGGATTTCGATTCCGACGCCTGCATCGGTTGCAAGGCGTGCATGCAGGCATGCCCCTACGACGCCATCTACATCGATCCCGAACGCCACACCGCCGCCAAGTGCAATTACTGCGCGCATCGCACCGAAGTGGGCCTTGAGCCGGCCTGTGTCACTGTGTGCCCCGAACAGGCCATCGTGGCTGGCGACCTGGACCTGCCCGAAGGAAACCTCGCGCAACTCCTGGAGCGCAACACTGTCCGCGTCCGCCGCCCGGAAATTGGCACCAAGCCGAAACTCTACTACATTGAAGCCGAAGAGAGCGCCATCGTCCCCACCGCCGCCCGCCACGAGCCTTTCTATATGTGGTCGGAGCGCAACAACCAGGTCCCCGGAGGCGGCGCGGCCTACCCGTCCGATAGTCCTCTCCTGCAAAAAGACGTCCTCGCCGCTTACGATGTCGCGCACGCGCGTCCCTGGGCCTGGCAGGTGCCCGCATACCTCTGGCTGAAGTCCATCGCATCCGCCCCGCTAGCGCTACCCGCGCTGGCCGTCGCGCTCGGCAAGCTTCCGCCCAGCCGCTTGCGCGACGTGACCCTGTCGATTGTCGCGCTCCTGTTCACCGCCCTGACCTTTGTCATGCTGGTTTGGGATTTGGACCGCAAGGACCGTTTCCTCCGCATCATGCTGCGTCCGCAAATGCGCTCCTGGCTGGCGCGCGGAGCCTTCATCCTCACGGGCTACGGCGGGCTCTGCGGACTGATGCTGCTGGCCGGACTCGCGAACCTGCCCCGCCTCTCCGCCATTCTGGTTTGGCCCACGATTCTGGCCGGCTTCTTCGCCGCCGTCTATACCGCCTTCCTCTTCGGGCAGTGTAAGGGACGCGATCTGTGGCAAACGCCGCTGCTGCCGCTGCACCTGATCGTGCAGGCGCTCCTCTCGGGCGCTGTGGTCCTGGCATTTCTGCCCGAAGCCCGCTCCGTGGCCGTAGCCGGTCTCTCCGTCTGCCTCGGCCTGCACCTGCTCATCGTCTTTGGCGAATTCGCCATGCCGCACGCCACCGACAACGCCCGCTACGCCGCCCGCCTGATCACCCACGGACCGTATCGCCTGCCATTCTGGCTGGGAGCCGTGGCCGCCGGAGGTCTTCTGCCGGCCGTGCTGCTAGCGCTGGATGCAACGCGCACAGCCGGCCTCTTAGCTTTGGCCGGCTTGCTGATCTTCGAATGGTGTTTCATCATGGCCGGCCAAAGCGTGCCAAACAGTTAGTAGGACAGGCCTCCCGGCCTGTCTCCGGAGTTTCGATGCGCATATCTAACATGCTTATAAAGACTGGTGGAGTAAGGGTGGGGCAGGCGGTTTCGCCTGCCAAGGCGAGCGAAGCTCGCCGATCCGGGGTGCCGTGTTCGCTTAGAGAATCCACAAAGAATCGTGAGGGCACTCTGCTCGGCAGCGGCAAATTCTCGATGCGTCTTGAAAAGTTTATCGGAGAGCCGTTCGTACCTGGGAGTGGAACGGACAGCAAACGGAGAAGGGGTCATGCTTTGCGGCGGTTGCTGCCACGGTCCTTGGTGGACGCAGCGCGTTGAGACAGGAACTCGGCCAAAGGACGGCTGTTCCCAGCGATAAATTCTGCGTGGCTCTGGCGAATGTGGCCACGGATCTTGGGATCTTGAAGTTCCAAGTAGTCCTCAAGCTCGTCGGCGCCCATGATGCCCACGATGGGAATGCCGTCCTTCTCCAGGATGAAATACTCGCCATTCAGGTGATTCAGGTGGACACACTTAGCGGCCGCGCCAAGGTTGACCCGGGCTTCGGTTATGGGTATGCGATTGACCGTGGCTGGTTTGGATTTCATCAATGCTCGTTGGCCTTAATCAAAGTATAGAAGTCATTGTGTGGATGTCAAGCGGTGCCCGACGGACGACCACGTTTCGCTGAGCTTCGCGCGGCGCAACCCGATCGATGGCGAGCGATCCCGTAAAGCAGAGGCCTCCCCCTTCCGGATCGCGGTTATTTCTTCATGAGCCCAGGCCCGGCGGGTCGTCCTCAGTGCAAGTTGGCTTGATGGTTATTCCAGTTCTTGCTTGACTTGATGTATTTTCGATTCGAAAATCTGCTACTTGTGCCTGGTTTCGTTCTGGCTTAAGCTTCGGTGGTACGGCCTTCCGCGACTGACGCTTTATCCACATAAAACCTATGATTCCGCCAGCGGCAATGCTGATAAGATCAATAACACTTAAATAGGTAATGAACGTTGCTGCGGCCAATGGAGCAGCCGCGCTGTGTACTAGAAAGAAAGACCATCCACGGGACCATCCTCCATACCCGTTTGGCATTATGTATATTGGACCTATGTGCGATATTGTGATATCGAGACCACGAACCCAAAGGTACAAAATAACCAAGATTGTATAAGCAATGCCGAATTTGATAAGTCTGGGCTTCATGTTTCCTCTTCTTATCAGGGAGTCCGAATGGGTTCCTCTTCACAATGCCCGGCCCTTAGCGGAAATTCGGAAGGCAACGCGTGTTTTGTCCGCAACGTCAAAACGCTCAATATGCCCAGCGAGCTCCAACTCCCGCACAACGTCCCCAGGAACGGTGTGTAGCGAGCCAAAACGTAGACTTTCCAGCATCGCTCGATCCAAAAGTGTGAAGGGACCGGAAGGTCCCTCAAGGCGGGCGTCGGGCGTCGCCCTGAGATAGTCCAGCATTCGGAGTGTACTATCGTCAAAGTCCATGGCATAATCGTATCATGCCTACCCATTCAAGGACGGGCCAAGCGTGTGGTGTGTTCAACGGGGCGGCTGGCCTGTCAGGTCCTGGGTGTTTCCTGGTGCAACCCGATGCAACCGAAATCAAGAAAGACGGTCCTACTGTCAAGGCGAAGCCAGGTGCCACCAGGGCGCGCGTAGCCTCGCCACTGGAACGAGGACATCGCCGTGAACGAATTCCAACGTGACGGAAGCCATCTCATGTCCTGCGCCCCCGTCGCCAAGTGGGACGATTGGGTCGAATACGACCCCGCCGCCTGGCCGCGCAAAGTCGCGCGCCACTACCAGCTCATCCCCACCATCTGCTTCAATTGCGAATCCTCCTGCGGTCTGCTGGCCTACATCGACAAGGAAACCGGCAAAGTCGCCAAGTTCGAAGGCAATCCCATGCACACCTCCAGCCGCGGCCGCCTGTGCGCCAAAGGACCCGCCGTCATCAACCAGATCGACGACCCCGACCGCGTGCTCTACCCCATGAAGCGCTCCGGACCGCGCGGCGGCGGCCAATGGCAGCGCACCACTTGGGACGAAGTCCTCGCCACTTTCGCCGTGCGCATCCGAAAAGCCATCCAGGAAGGCCGCGGCGAAGAGGTCATGTACCACGTCGGGCGCCCCGGCCACGACCTCATCATGGAGCGCACCCTGCAAGCCTGGGGCATCGACGGGCACAATTCCCATACCAACATCTGCTCCACTGCCGCGCGCCTCGGCTACGCGCTGTGGCACTACGCCGACCGCCCCTCGCCCGACCACGCCAACGCGCGCTTCATCCTGCTCATGTCCGCCCACCTGGAGTCCGGCCACTACTTCAACCCGCACGCGCAGCGCATCATCGATGGCAAAATGGCGGGCGCCAAAATCGCCGTCATGGACCCGCGCCTCTCCAACACCGCCAGCATGGCCGATTACTGGATGCCCACCTATCCCGGCACGGAGGCGGCCGTGCTGCTGGCCATGGCCAAGGTGATCCTCGATG
>Ga0302324_100012437_pt1 | contig 17352 bp, 12 predicted proteins | sample Palsa_T0_1_FD_201949 | JGI IMG/M metagenome (GOLD analysis project Ga0302324, IMG submission 201949) | Peat permafrost microbial communities from Stordalen Mire near Abisko, Sweden - Palsa_T0_1 | ecosystem: Environmental > Terrestrial > Soil > Palsa > Peat permafrost | place: Sweden: Abisko...
CGCATGCTTGCGTACCGTAACGGCGGGCTTGTCTTGGCTCCGGGTTGCTCCAACCACTGCGATTCGAACTCCTTTATCTGAGCCTTGCAAGAAGCAATGTCTCTGCACCCCTTCTTCTGTTGCGAATTCGGCAAAATGAAGAAGCAGCGGCAGAGCGAAGGGGCTCATCGCGTTCCAAAATGATGCCAATTCAGCCCGGAGATCCAGTTCCTCGTCACTGGGCCTGTTACCGTTGTTGACGCGCTCACCAAAATTGAAATCATGCGTCAGGACCCGCGTCGGCGGTGAGACTGGAACCTGGACAATTACCGCGGTCTCGGACGGCACTATCTGGAGTTCAAACGGAACGCCACGTGAAAGACAATCCGAAGATAAGCCAGAGATTCATCCTTTTGGTTACTTTCAATACCGCTACGAATCGCTATGACACAACCTCGATAGATGGTCGGAGGTGTTACAGAGACAGGAGAGTTCGACCCATCAACAAAGACGCTCCACACTAGGGGCTTTATTCAGTTTGGAGACGGCGTCAACGACGAAACGGTACGGAATGTCACGAGCCCGAAGGACCGCAATCGAATCGTGAACCTCACTTCTTCAGCGGGATCTAAACCCGAGGTCATGCCTCGCGAAGTGCAATGATTGGGTCCAAGTCCGCCGCTCGCCGGGCCGGAATGTAGCTGGCCGCCAAGGAAAACACCAACAAAATTAGAGGAACTGTGAGAAATATGATTGGATCGATAGCATGAATTCCGTAGAACAGAGTGGAGATCATTGGCGCCGTCACGGCCGCCAAAATCAGGCCGACGCAGATACCGACGGCCGCGAGCATTCCTCCCTGGCCCAACACCAGTTTGAGAATGTTAGCTCGCTGGGCCCCTAAGGCAATGCGTACTCCGATCTCTTGCGAGCGTTGCTTTACCAAATATGCGAGCAATCCATAAATTCCAACCGAAGCTAACAAGACCGCGATCGCTGCGAAGACCGCCACCAACTCGGCGGAGAAACGGCGCTGAGCTAAAGAGCTTTCCATCACGTCATTCATGGCCCGAATATTAAATACAGGAAGGCCAGGATCGACCGCCTGGACCTCGCTTCGAATCTGCGCTTCGAGAAGCAACGGGGCAACGGATGTACGCAGCACCAGATTTAAATCTCTTCCGCGATCCTGGTATACCGAAGTATAAATATGAGGAACACCATTGATATCAAGGCCGTCTTGTTTGATGTCTTTGATAACGCCGACTACGGTCAGCCATGGCACCGTCCAATACCTCCCCAATCCGAGGCGCCTTCCGACGGCATCGCGATCAGGCCAAAACCTTCGCGCGGTGGCCTCGTCAACAATGGCAGCCGGGAGCGCGTCCGCTTGATCACTTTCATTGAAGAAACGGCCCCCCACCAAAGGAGTTTGAATGATTTTGAAATAATCCGGGCTCACGCGAATTATCTCCGCAGAAAGCTTCTGCGTAGCGTCAGCAGGTATATCTTCGATGTTCAGGTCGGTGCTGTTAGCCGCGAGAGTGCCCGGTAAGACTGAGGCGATTCCTGCCAATTCGACTCCGGGAATAGTACGCGCCTTCCGCAACAGTTCGCGTAAAAAAGGCGCCTGGTGGGCAATGCCTAGGTAGGGGTCCACTTTTGGATCGTTCGGCACAGGAAGCCAGATGCTGGAAACCACGACGTTTGCGGAGTTGAATCCGGGGTCCTCGTGCAGGAGGCGCCAGAAGGTCCGCATCAGCAAGCCTGCCCCAATCATAAGCACGACGGTAAGGGCCATCTCGGAAACGATCAGCGTAGCGCGCATGCGATGGGTCTTGACGCTGTAGCCTGAGCCTCGCGCACCCTCCCGGAGAGCGCTAATCACGTCTGCTTTAGAGGACTGGAGCGCTGGCACAAGGCCAAACAATAAACCGGTTAGGAAAGAAACCAAAGTTGCGAATCCCAGAACCGCCCAATCAATGCTAATTTCGCTTTGTCGCGGAATTTGGAACGGCACAAACCGAGTAACGGAATGCAGAACGACTTCAGCGGTCAGAATGCCGACCGCACCGGCAATCAGGGACAGGACCACGGACTCGGTTAGCAATTGGCGAATCATCCGAAACCGACTCGCACCCAGGGCCAGACGCATGGACATCTCACGCTGCCGCCCGGAAGCACGGGCGAGAAGAAGATTTGCGATGTTCACGGAGGCGATGAGAATGACCAGGATCACCGCTCCCATCAGCAGCAGCAGAATGGGACGAACTCGGCCGACAAGAGATTCCTGCAAAGGTAGGATTCGAACCGTCCATTGGGATCTGGAGGGATAATCGGATGCAAAATCCTTTCTTATTTGCGCCGACATCACATTGAGCCTGGCTTGCGCCTGTTGCAGAGTTATTCCGGGTTTAAGCCTGGCGATCGCCGCCGGCACAATGCGTACATTGCGCGCAGGCTTGGGAGCCGGATCGGCGGCGAAACCGGCAGTCGCCCAAACTTCCACATCCGTTGCGATGGTTCTGCCCGGATTGCGAAAACTGGGAGGAAGAATGCCGACAATTGTGTATAGATCGTTATCGAGCCGCACACTCCTCCCGATAACAGTAGGATCCGCTCCATAGGAGCGGTGCCAAAGACCATCGCTGATGACGACCGCCTCAGCAAAGCCTAAAGCGAAATCTTGGGGGCCAAACAAGCGGCCTTTTTGTGGAGTAGCGCCGAGCAGGGAAAAATAATTGGGGCTGACTACAAGCAATTCCAGACGCTCGGGTTGCTTGGCGCCAGTCAGATTCACACTCGCCTCCCACTCGGCAGCTACGTCCTCAAAAACACCGGCTTTGGATTTCAGATCTTCCCATTCGGGAACAGAGAAGGGCGTATCAACCCGGCCCACGCCAAGATCATCAAAACTTACCTTGACCAGCCTGCCCGGCTCGCGAAACGGCAGAGAACGTAACAAGACAGAATTGATAACACTGAAGATCACGGTGTTGGCGCCGATTCCCAAGGCCAAGGTCAAGATCGCAACCGTCGTGAAAGCTGGATTCTTAAGTAGCAATCTCAATCCGAAACGAATGTCCGAATCCAGTTCACCCCACCAGCGCACACCCACCGATGCGCGCATAGCGTCTTTGTGAGACTCAATTCCACCGAACTCAATCCGGGCCTGCCTCATCGCCTCTTCCTGGGAAAAACCCCCACGCACGAGATCCGCAGCGTAACTCTCAATATGGAAACGCACCTCCGTTTCCATTTCATTTTCAAGTCGCTGACCCTTGACCATCGAATTCAACCACGAGCGAGATCGAGCTAGAAGATTCATATTTGCTCCGGTGTGGTACGAAGAATGGCGGCGATCAACGACGCCATACGGTTCCACTTTTCGGTTTCCGAATGGAGTTGGCGCCGCCCGGTTGCGGTCAGTGTATAGAACTTAGCTTTGCGTTTATTGTCTGATTCTCCCCACTCGCTGGCGATCCAGCCCTGATGTTCCAGCCGATAGAGTGCTGGATATAACGAGCCTTGCTGGATCTCAAGCTGTTCGCCAGAAATCTGCTGAATGCGCAGCAGAACTCCGTAGCCATGCAGTGGACCAAGCGAAACAGCTTTGAGGATCAACATGTCTAACGTGCCTTGCAGCAAATCGAGCGGTTTACCCACGACCTCTCCTTGTTCGTCTAGGAGAGAGATTAACCAAACTCTCCTAGTTGGTCAAGGAGAGAATGTTCAAGCGTTCGCCGAATTGCCTTCTCAAAAAGAGTTGAAACTGACATGAAATACCACCATCCACCCAAGAAGATTTTGTCTAGGGCGCGGCCATACTTCGGTCAATGCCCGCCCACATTGTTGTGAAGATCCACCAGCCAGTTGCGGTTAATGAACCGATCGCTTGGCGAAGGAAACTTGACTTTCGTCGGCATCCAAAGAGTGAGGATGGAACTTGGCGTCGATGCTGGTCGTTCAAACAAATAGTTGAGCGGCTGGCCTGCGGGACAGATGTAGCGATTGTCTTCGAGTTCGTAAGTAAACCGCTCTGGAGGGTAGACTGGGCAGTTCTTTCTGTGGACACTGTCGCGGGTTCGCATATAAGGAGTGATGCTCCGAGCCGCCAACCATTGCAAAGAACTCCCCATTGCCATACGTGGTGTCAGTCGCCACCTATTCTGGCGCTCGGCCTTGCCATTGGGCGAAACGTGTGAGCATGTCTTGCGCAGCCGCGGTTTTCTGGCTCATCCGCGCCGCGGTTGCCTGAACGCCCCGTAACTGATCGGTCCTGACGAGGTTGAGAATGAATGCGGCGGGGCAATGTCCGCCAATGAACACTGCATTCCATAATCGAACACTTTACGTGTCACGAACGACCGAACGCTAGAAGAATGTCGTTTCATCTCAGTTAGCTAGCCTCGGCTTGGATGGCCCAAGACCTGCAATCACGCTAGCGGACAAATCCGCCTCGTGGAAGCCCATGTGAGACCTACGAAGGTGGTCATTGACGTCTGCTAAGAGCCATGGACACGACAGCAATGTGGCGAGACGCGAAATTCGGACTTCGCATGCTGAAACGGAGTCCCACGTTTACGATCGTGGCGGTTCTTACCTTGGCCATGGGCATCGGGGCCAATTCGACCATATTTAGCGTGATGCTCGCTGTTCTTTTGCGCCCTTTACCATATCCGGAACCGGAATGCATAGTTGCGGTCACCCAGGTTAACGAAGACAAAGCTCCACTATTTGCTTCTTTTACCAAATTCACTCAGGTTAAGGAGCAGAGCAAGACCCTGAGTGAAATTGCGGCTTACTTTCCGCTGACCATGAGTTTAGCAACCAAGAATGAGGCAGAGCCGGTTAGCGCCGCCCGAGCCTCAAGGGATCTATTTACGATCCTTGGCACGACTCCCGCTTTGGGCCGGTCTTTCTCGATGGAAGAAGATCAGCCCGGTGGCGCGGACGTGGTTGTTATTAGCGACGGCTTCTGGCACAGTCATTTTGCGGCAGACCCTCAACTGCTCGGCAAAGCGGTAACGCTCGACGGCAGAAGTATGACTGTGATTGGCATTCTGCCGCCTGCCTTCAAGTTCCCCATTCTCTTCCCCGAGCCTGACGTGTGGTTGCCAAGGGTATTTGAAACAACTTTCGTCAAGCCCGAACTAGTGCATTCCGGCGCTTCCTACCTCGCACTCCTTGCGCGGATGGGGCAGGGTGAAACTCTGGCTCGGGTACAAGCGGAGCTCGACACGATTAACGCTCGTTATAAGCAAGAATTTGCCAACTTTGCCGATGCTTCTCGATTTACCCTTACCGTGCAGCCGTTCGATGAAGCCTTGGTAGGAACCCTGCGTCCATCACTACTCTTGTTGCAGGCGGCAGTTGGTTTTGTTTTGCTGATTGCGTGTGCGAATGTGGCCAACATGCTTCTGGTCCGAGCGACTACTCGCCAAAAGGAAATCGCAATTCGTCAGGCGCTAGGTGCAACCCGGGCTCAACTTGTTCGGCATCTGCTCACTGAGAGTGCCGTACTCTCTTTGGGAGGCGGCATTCTGGGTCTCGCGCTGGCCGCGGCTCTCCTGCCAATCGTCCGCTCCATCGTCGCTCCCGGAACAATACCGCGGTTGGAACAGACGAACCTGAGTGTCCCGGTCCTGCTCTTCTCACTTGGACTGTGCGCGGCAGCCGCATTCGTCTTTGGGCTCGTTCCCGCCCTCCAGGTCTCGGGACGGAATTTGCACCAAACCCTGGAAGAAGGGGGGCGTGGCTCGTCGGATGGTGCGCGGCGAAATCGTGTACGCACTATTTTGGTGATTGCGGAAGTTGCGGTAGCTCTTATTTTGATGACGGGTGCGGGACTTCTTACCAAGAGTTTCGTGCGAATGCTCGACGTCGATCCAGGGTTTGAATCGAACAATGTGATGACCTTTCCCATCACACTTCCCGCCAGCCACTATTCCCAGCCCTGGCAACAGGCCGAGTTCTTTCGCGGGCTTGTGGAAGCGGTAAAAAATCTCCCCGAAGTGCAGTCCGCTGCAGTCACAACTTATCTGCCGCTTGGCGGCTCGACTCGCTCCGTGTTTTTCTGCCCAGAAGGGCTTGCCTGCCAAGGTCTCGGCAAAGATCCCGTAATCGCGGTCAGACAGGTTACGTCCGATTACTTTAAAACTATGCGCACGCCCTTGCTTTTGGGGCGAGTATTTTCGGATCAGGATAACGCTACCGGCCAGCAGGTGGTTATTGTGAATCAGGCTGTTGCGAACCGCTATTGGTTAAATCAAAATGCCCTGGGCAAACATTTGGCGAATTCGCGCGATAAGATCCCGCGCGTGGTGGTCGGAGTGGCGGCAAATGTGAAGTACAACAATTTAACTTCGCCTATCAGCGAAGAGATGTACTTGCCTCTTCCCCAGAATCCCGCCGCGACTGCTACGCTCATTGTCCGATCGCAGTTCGACTCTCAATCCCTGGTTGCGGCGGTGCGACAAGCGGTTGGGCAAATCGATTCCTCTCTGGCCATCGGTGGAATTCAAAGTCTCAATGAGGTCGTCTCTTCGTCGGTGGCTCAGCCGCGACTTTTGATGCAGTTTGTGGGCGCCTTCGCCACACTTGCATTGTTCTTGTCGTCCATCGGAATTTACGCGGTAATGGGATACGCGGTTTCGCGAAGGAGACACGAAATCGGCATCCGAATGGCTTTAGGCGCGCGACGCGTGGACATACTAAGTCTCGTGCTGCGACACGGGATGGGCTTGACTCTCATTGGGGTAGCATGTGGCGGGCTAGCTTCGTTGGGCCTCACGCGACTGCTCACCGGACTTTTGTTTGACATTCGCGCGACCGACCCCATTGCATTTAGCGGGGCGGCTTTTCTTCTTGCGTTGACGGCATTGTTGGCTTGCTACCTGCCGGCCCGAAAGGCATCCCGCCTGGACCCGATGTTGGTTCTCCGAAACGACTAACTCTCAGCTAGCGGCAGGCCGTTTCGCCAACTTAGCTAAGTTAAAGGTCGATGTTACGAAAATTGTCGGTGGAATGGGACTGCGCCGGCCCAGTCGCAAGCGGTCGGTTACTTGCTAAATTGACTGGCAATCGTCTGATCCGTACACCAGTTGCGGCAAAGATCGCGTTAGTTACGGCCGGGGCCACTGGTGGCACCGCAGTCTCACCGAATCCTCCCGGGGGATGATCCGACGCAACAATATGAGTTTCAATTGCTGGCGCCTCTTTCGTTCGAATCACCTCAAAATCGGTGAAATTCGACTGCACCGCAGACCCCTTCTTAAAGTCAATCTTTCCTGAGATGGTCGCCGAAAGCCCCCAAATTATGCCGCTTTCAACTTGACCCTCGAGGCCCAGCGGATTAACCACGAGCCCACAATCCACAGAACACACGATGCGATGGACTCTCACGTCATGAGTTTCGCGTCCTACTGAGACTTCGGCGACTTGTGCGATGTAGCAATCCTCGTCATAAACATTGCATGCAATCCCGCGACCCCATAGGCGATCTTTCGTGCCGCGAAGCGGATTCTTCCAATTGGATTGCTCAGCAACCACCTGCAGCACCCGGATCAATCGACCGCGATCAATTTTCTGGTTTCCGACCCTCAGGATGTCTCCCGGTTGTAGAAGTCGCAACCGGAATTCGATCGGGTCCTGGCGGGCAGCGTGCGCCATCTCATCCAGAAATGACTCGCGCGCAAATACTCTGGAAGGATAGAAAACAGCTCGCCATGGCCCCGTGGGTATGGGCGAATTTACGGGGAAATAATCCGCTTTTAAGTGCGGAAAGTTGTACGGATTGTCAAACGATCCCCAGGGCATCTCGTCGTCAAAATAAAAGCGGGGATTCTTTCGTTGCGCTTCAGTCGGCAGAGGATACATCGACAAATTCGAACCAACCGATGTCTGTCGCCATGCGATTGGCTTCCCTTCTGTATCTAATCCGCCTGCTACGCGTTCGACGCCACATGGATGAAAATAGCCGCATTGCATGTCTTCGGTACGTGTCCACATTAATTGCACGGGTTTCGCGATAGCTCGCGAAAGTTCGACTGCCTCGTAAACGTAATCGGCAAATAAGCGGCGACCGAAACCTCCACCAATTAGAGTGACGTGCACTCTCACGGATTCTGGGGGAAAACCTAACATCTTCGCGGCTTCATTTCTCGCTTCATCGGGGCATTGCGTCGGCGCCCATATCTCACAGGAGGCTTTCCGCACGTCTGCCAGGCAATTCATGGTTTCCACAGGCGCATGGGCCTGAAATGGAGTTATATAAACAGCATCTAGGATCATTGCAGCGGCGCCTAGTGCTTTGGCCGCGTCTCCATCATCGCGAACGTAATACCCATCCGTACTTCGCGAGGCTTCAATCTCCTCCTGCAGGAACTGATCGGAGTCGAAGTTTTGGTTGGGACCTAGATCCCATTCCACTTTTAGAGCTTCGCGGCCCTTCATTGCAGCCCAGGTGTGATCCGCCGCGACGGCCACGCCTGTCGCAATTCCACTTGTGATCGGAACGAGATGTCGCACGCCAGCCACCGCCAGCGCCTTACTCGCATCAAAGCTGGCAACTTTGCCGCCGATGCACGGGCACCTCTCCATCACTGCAAACAACATGTCTGGAACCCGAGCGTCCAGCCCATACACCGCTTGCCCTGTAACGATGGCTTTACTATCCACTCGCCGCGTGGGTTTACCGATGACGCGGAAATCCTTCGGGCTCTTGAGCGACGGATTAGCCGGAACTTTCTGTCGTGATGCCGCAGCGGCCAGTTGGCCATAACTAAGCTTGCGACCCGTCGCTTTGTTGACGACGGCGCCTTTTTCGGCGCGACACGCTGAGGGCTGCACGTGCCACTTTTCCGCTGCGGCCGCAATCAGCATTTCGCGCGCTGTGGCTCCGGCCGTGCGCATAGAGTTGTAGGTTCCAACCGTGCTGCCACTGCCGCTCGTTCGCAGGCGAATACCCTTGAAGCGCATCCCTGTGATGGCTTGCTCCAAGTGGACGCTCGGCCAATTCACTTCCAGTTCCTCAGCCAACATCATGGATAGGGTCGTGCGCACGCCCTGTCCCATTTCTGACCTTGTAATCCACAGGCGGACGACGTCATCTGGCGTGATGCTTATATAGGCGTTCGGTTCGAAGACAGCGGCGGTCTCCGCAGCCACTCCAACCGAAAATTCCACTCCGATGACGAGACCGGTGGCCGCAAGCGCACTGGTCTTAATAAATGCCCGCCGCGTCAAACTCATGTCTTGTTACCCTCACGAGCCGCACGAAAGATTGCCCGGCGTAACCGCTGAAATGTGCCACATCGGCATACATGGTCGGACATTTCAGCGTCGATCTCTGCATCGCTCACTTCCCGTTTATGCTGAATCAATGCGACTGCCTCCATGATCATTCCCACCTGGCAGTAACCACACTGCGAAACATCCTCCTCTATCCATGCCTTTTGACAAGGATGATTTCCGCCAGCGGATAGACCTTCGATGGTGGTGTAGCGCTTGCCCACTGTCGCGGCCAATGGTATCTGGCAGGAGCGCACGGCGATCCCATCCTGGTGCACTGTACAAGCGCCGCAAACGCCCACACCGCAGCCGTATTTTGTCCCGGTGAAGTGGAGGAAGTCACGCAGTACCCAAAGCAACGGCATGTCAGGCGAAGCTTCAACACTATGCCAGACGTTGTTGACGACAAGGCGGAACACAGGCATGTTTGCACTGTTTCTGTTCCGTATGACGTTTCACTCTATAAAAAGGTTAGCGAGTCGTATAGAACTTGCTCAACTTGCAACAGAGCTCCAAATGGCTACGATGGTCTGTTGGAACGACCGCGAAGACCCAGCGTGACCTCTTTCGACATCGATGCTACTCGAAATTACGCAGATTATTTACAGTGTGGTGGTGTTCGTCCTAAAAGTTCGATAAATCATCCCTTGACGAGAGTCTTAGTTCGTGGGCTGACGAAATCATAGACTGACTTCCCGAAATCTATTTGACGATTTATCATGAATTCCTGGCATTCACCGGCACTGACGGGCTTGCAGTCGGTCTGTAGAATTGTTCGTGGTAATAGGCGATGAACGCAATGATGCGCGCCACTGACTCGTCAGTTAGAGCAAAGGCGGGACCGACTAGGATAGGCCTCAACGCCTTCAGGTACGCTCCAAAGAGCCTCTTTACTCTCAAAGAAATGATAGAAGCTACCGGAATTGACGCCGGCATGCATTTATTTGAACGATCAGCCATGTCCTCAGGAGAACCCTATGAAAATGAACATAATGCGGTGCATAGAGAGAAAACGCGGCCCTTAAGCGCTCCGGTGACTGGTTCTGGTATGACACAGGTGGTTGTTCAAACTGCTAAAGATCCGGGTGGTCCCGGATTCCATCGCCAGTGACGAAATCTAGGTTTTCCTGAGGAGATGGCCTCCGGCAGCAATGAGCGGGTTCTATTCTTCCAACTCGACCCGCCCCAATTCATGTTCACGATAGACGCGTGATTTTGATGTCCCAATAGTTTAAAGCGCAAAAAAGGGGAGCCTTTTACGGCCTCCCCCGAAATTTGTTTCAACGCGCCGGCTTAGAACGTTAAGCGTAACGAGAACTGACCGAAACGCCGCTCGTCGTGGTTGCCACCCGCGGCAAATGTGTTGAGGCCGCCCTTTAGCCCGATGATCTGCGTGGGTGGTCCAATAGTACCCGGAGTGCCCGTTTCTTCAAGAATACCTGATAGTGCGAACAAATCGTGATGATTGAAGACATCGAACCCTTCGGCACGAAACTCAAGACCAAAGCGCTCGGTGAATTTGAACTTTTTGCCTACTGACGCATCCAGGTTCCAAGCGCCCGGTCCGTCAAATGAACCTCTACTAAGCATGCCGGCCGGGAACGGCCCGAAGTCATCGATTCCCAAGGTCGTGTTGTAAGGTGCGAGATCGTTCGCCCCAGGAATAGTGTTGAGCAGGAACTCGTTCGGGCCTATCGCCGGCCCGCCCGTTGCTTTGTGGCTCGTGATCGGGGCGGAGGGTAGGATTCTGGGGACGCCGGAGTATTGGACTATGTTGTACGTGTTGTCGTACGCGGTGAAAGGCACGCCGGTGCGCGCCGTAAAGATGCCCGTCGCCGTCCAGCCTCCCAATGCCTCGCCCAAACCTTTTCCGCTCTTAAACCACGGAGTTTCCCAAATCGGGGCTACGACCAAACGCTTCCCGACGTTATAGTCCGCACTGCCCCAGTCGAGCTTCGGGTTCAAGGGATCTAAATACCCCAAGTTATCCGGGTTCGAGTCCGCGGCGAAGGTCTGACTCAAGTCATCCAGCGTGTGGGACCACGTGAAGTTCGAAACCAGGCTGAGACCGGTATTGTGCAGGTTTTCCGTCTGGAACTTGAGGTTGAGGGAATTGTAGCTGCTCTCCCCATTGCTCCCTCGGACATTGACTCCGGCATATGAACTGTTAGGCCGCGAGTAGCACGCGGGAACTCCCGTCGCGGGATCGGTGTAACTGCTGCACGCGTTGTTGTCGCCGGGGGCGGTGTCAGTGGGGTCGGTACCAGTATAGAACGGCGCGCCAAAGAATTCCTGAGCTCCTCCGGCAGGATTCCCGACCAGGATGTCATAGAGGTGCACCCCGTGCGCGCCACTATACTCCACGGCAACTAGAGTGTTGCGGGCCAGCTTATGTTCCACTGCCAGGCTCCAGAATTGAGTCTGGGCTACGTTGATGTGTTCGTTGACGTTGCGTAGCTCCACGGGTGACAAGGGAATCGACAAACCGGGAGAGGCAAACGGACCGAGATTGCTGTTGGTTACCGGAACCCCAAAGTCTTCCACGACGGCGTAAGCGGGGGGGTTCTGAATCATGTTGTAGGTCACGTTCCCGTAGTTGCGCTCGTAGCTGATGCCATAGCCGCCCCGCAGGCTGGTGTCCCCGTTCCCAAAAACGTCATATGCAAAACCGACGCGCGGCGCAGCCGTTCCCCACCGGGGAGCCCACAACTGTCCTATGGGACTCTGTGTGGCAAGTTGGACCGTCCCTGTGGCTACCTGCTGATAGATATTTGAACCGGGGCCGTAATACAGGTTGGAGTCAAGGGCTTGATTGCTGTTGTGCTGTACGCCGTAATGCTCATAGCGTAAGCCGTAGTTGAGGGTAAGTCTCGGAGCTGCCCGGAAGCTGTCTTGAGCATAGACCGCCCAGTCCCTGTACCTGTAGCTGCGCGAGAAGCTCGGCGAACTTACGGGAGTCGTAATCGTGCAATTTGCGGGGTTAATCGAATTGCCATCGAAATACGTCGGGCAGGGAAGAGTTCCTTGCGGGTTAATCGCCGCCTCGTAAAACGCCAATGTGCCGCCGCCACCGCAGGTGCCGGAAGTGCAGTTGGCGGCGGAATCCATGGCCGTCAGCGCTGACCCCACGGTGGGTGGCAGAACCTCGTCGGCCTGCGCATATGCACCGTACGCTACATTCGTTTGAAGGTAAGTGAACTGTCCGCCGAAGCGCATGGAGTGTTTGCCCTTGGTCCACGATACATCCTGCTCCAATTGCACCGTGTTCTGAGGACCACCGGAGGGCAACCCACCCGAACCGTCGGAGCTCATAATGTTAACCAATCCTGGGAACGTAACCGGGACGCCTACAGACGCCGGAACGTTGGCTTGAAACAACAACTCCGGAACGTTTTGCTGGGATGCCTGGTAGCTTACGGGGTTCACAAGCCGGGTGATACTGACTTTGGAGTTGCTAAGGAGGGTTGAACTGAAGGTGTGAGTCACGGAGAAGAGCCCGCTGTCGTTGTTTACAGCCGTGCCCGCGTCATATTGAGGATACGGGCTGTAGAAATATGTGCCCGAAAAAAAGAGCCCATTCTCTTGGGCGAAGCGGGCGAACATCTGGGTTTTGTTGCTCAAGTTGAAATCCACACGTCCGAGTATTTCGTACGTGTTTGTTGGTAAACCGCCGCCCGCATCCGAGGCTGCTGGGAAGTTGACCTGTCCCAGAATCGGTGCCGCCGCCGGAATTCCAGGAAGCGAAATTCCCAGCGCCGCCTGGTTGTAACTTGTGGCAACCGGGAGGTGAGCCCCATAAGCCGCGAAGTAGTTTTGGACGTTCGCAGCCGTATAGCTTAGGAAATTATTCGTACTACTTGCTCCGGGACAACTAGCATCACAAGGGATCAATTCCGACTGAACAGCGTCGCTGCGGACACGGGTCCATTCCGTGGTCATGGAAAAGAACAGTTTGTTCTTGACGAGCGGACCCCCAACGTTGAAACCAAACATGTTTCGGGTGTAAGTGCCCTTCGGAACATCGTTTGCCACGTTATTGTAGGTATTGGCGGTGTAGGCCGAAAGGCGGTTGAACTCCCAGACCGAGCCGTGGAAATCGTTGGACCCCGATTTCGTGGTTACGTTGACCACTCCGCCAGAAGCGCGTCCATATTCCGCCCCAAAGTTATTGGTAATAACGCTATATTCCTGCACCGCATCCACCGGGACCTGCTCGCCAACGACGGCGCTAAAGATATTTATGTTCTCAACGCCGTCCAACAGAATCTCGGTGCCCGCCTCGCGCTGCCCGTTGATGCTGTAGCCGACTCCTTGGGCAAGGTTATTCTGGCCGCTGTTGCTCATAATGGTGGCACCCTGGTTGGTGGAGTTGTCCCCCCCGCTGACATTACCGGAAAGTGCAACAAAGTCGTAAACGTTGCGCGTCAGGCTGGGAAGGCTCGCGACTTGCTGCGTGTTGACGAGCTGCGAAAGCTCCTGGGTCTGCGTGTTTACCTCGGTCGCCGCCCCGCCAACCACCTCAATCACAGCCGAACTCTGCCCCACCGTCATTTGCACGTCCACGGTCGAAATACCGCCGACCGTGACTTCCGCCGTCGTTCGGTAGGTCTCGAATTTCTCGCCTGAGATCGTTACTTGGTAATTCCCGGGAGTAAGACTTTGGATCTGATATTGCCCAATGCCGCCTGTCGTCGCCGTTCGTTCAATTCCCGTAGCCAGGCTCTTTACCGTAACCCTCGCGCCGGCAATGACCGCGCCTGTCGCATCCTTTACCGTACCGGAAATCGTGCCGGTCTCGATGCCTTGGCCGAAGGCCGCAATTGCGGTCAATAACAACGCCAGCAAAACACTGCGGGATCCCTTAACCGCCGCCGAAGCGACTTGCCTGAAGACTGTTGAGGTAGGCTTTACGGAACTGATCTTGTACATTGTCGACCTCTTTCGCCAAGAAACTATGTGGATTGAACACCCGAAACGAGAAGCGGTGTACAAAGACCTGAATCCGGTCAGAATCTCACGCTTCACCGACAGCTATTGCAAAGTGAGGGCCAATTGCGATTTAACGATTCTGGGGGACTTTAAATCAGCGCCTGAACGTCACGAATACAGATTTGTGAATCGGAGCGTCGAATCTTAAATAACGTTCGTGACAATAGCGTGCGTCTCGTCCCTAACGAATGCACAATGGCTCATTTTTTCCTACTAACTCCACCATTACATAGATCAACTCCTAGTTTCTGGAAGTATGCCTATTTGCGTTTGGGATTTCGAACTGCCCATCGTTCTAAACTGCCTCGCGCGACGTGGTTTTATAAGTCGATTTTGTGGGGCATAGCTTCACAGCTTGCCATGAAAGACTTACTAACCGAACTGAATGATCTCCATGAAAATCGAGCTATTTCTCTTCTGACCTAATGAACTGGCAGCAGCGGTTACTCATCAATTCTTGAGCACTCAGCCCTGAATGCCTTGCAGTTATACCAAGAGGATTGATCCGAATCGAACGGCGGAGAGATGGTCTCGGCGGTTACATGATGAAGCTCTTAATTTGAGTGCCTCAGATCGTAAGTCCGCGCCGCCTTTCACTGTGGAGGAAGTAAACACTGCAAAGGTAGAGTTGGATACTCTCCTTTTGGAAAACAGGGGGAACAACAACGATATCGCACGAATGCACGAACTCTTGGATAGCCTCATGCCAGGCGTCGATGTTCGCCAGCGCAGAAAGAAATCGCCAGTTAAGTGCTTTCCACTCGGCCCGCAGCGGCACGTAACCGCGACGAGAACTTCGGCCCGAATGAATGTAAATGTAATTGTCCCAAGGTTTTGCCGATCTGCAAACGACCTTTGGAGCAATATCGTCAAGTCGTCTGCAGCGGTATCTATCGGAGCAACGGCTAGCGACGAAGCGGAATATTGTTCGAAGTCCCGGACATCCAAATAGAGACCGTGCTCGATCTTAAGACTCTTGCACAGGTGCACCGCGAGGAACGCGACGGTAGAGGAAATGTTTTGATGGCTGACGTTAACGGGGCGCACGTAACTGGACGAACGCAGTCTGGGCGAGACGCGGAGTCAGTGGTTTTTGATTTTACGCTCGACACACCGTCATACTTTTTCCCTTTCCTTGACGCAGCAGTCAATGCCACAGTTCCTCATGACGGCGAGATTTTCAAGATCCCCACCTTTGATTTTTCGACGCGTAGAAGGGAGTGGCACACATACCGCGTGTCAGGTCGAGACCACATTCGCGTTAAGGGGCGCAAGGTAGATGCTTGGATTATCGAGGAGGATGGGCAAGTTCACTACAAAGTTCGGAAGATATGGCTGATCAAGGAGCCGCCTTACTTTCCGTTGGACCTGAGGTATCTCCCGGACGGCTCGGTTCGGCGCGTAGAGCAGGCCCTGGTGCGTGAGCATCCGGAGGCCGCAAAAGAGTCTGGTCACGGCCCTGAACGTGGCCATATTTCTTAGCGACTTCCTTGCGGTGGGGGCGGGTCGTCGCGTTCGAAACGTTTACCCTCTTCCCAGTTGCGCCAACGAGTGGCGAGTACCAAAACCCTCCGACCAGAAAGGCAGACATGGTCGATGCGAGAATAGCCGATGCATTCAAGCCGTGAAAGGTCATTCGACTCCGTCCTTATTTGCCCGGGCTGACGCCCCATTCTTTCGCCCAGTCAATCGGGCCGTTCACAAATCTTCGGTGTAGCGTCGCGAGCAGTTGGGCATTACCGACGGTCAGATACTCATAAGCCTTGTCCCACTCCTCACCGCTCTTCCATCCAGTCTGCTCGAGTTGCACAATCGTAGAATCGCCCTTGGCTTCAAAATGAAACCGCGCTCTAGTCCGTTCGGCCCGAACGGTCGGAAATTGTTCAGGAGCCATTGCAGACAAAACTATTTCCTCCTGGGGAATAAAGCTCAGGATTGTTCCTCCGCCGGTTTTCCCCCCCGGAAAGTGCGCTGTCCACTCGCCGCCTGGTCGCAGGTCAACGACAGCCCCCGGCGTCAGCCACGTGCTCAAGCCATCGCTGGTTGTGAATGCTTGCCAAACCGCTGCCCGCGACGCCGGAATTGTGATCTCCAAAATCAGAGCCTTGTCGAGTGCAGCCGGTCTTGTGACTTTTACCGGACTCTGAGCGAAAGCTATTGCGGCTATCGCCAATAGGGTGAGATGAAGAACCTTCACGAATTTCTCCTCCTTGGTTGATCGTTCAAGTAAACACCAGTATCCTAGGGAAATCAAGAATTTTCTTGCATGCCTACAGCTCTGAGAACGCGCGATCGTCTTATCGAATCGGCCCGATTTCTTTTCTGGGAACGCGGGTTTGCCGGAACCAGCATGGCCGATCTGTTGGGCCATTCCGGCGTCAATTCGGGCAGCTTCTATCACTTTTTTGAGAGCAAGGATGCCTTACTTCGAGCGGTTCTGGAAGAGTATCTGCTTGCGTTGAGGCCTGTGGTCGTCGGACCCGTCTTCGCGAAGACTAAAGACCCAGTGGGGCGCATCTTTGCGATCTTGGCAGGTTACCGCGAGCGAATTCTACAGACGGGCTGCAAGTATGGATGCCCGCTCGGCCGACTCGCCTTGGAAATTGACCCCGAGAACCGCCCCGCGCATAAACTGATTGCGAAAAACTTTCAGAGCTGGATCGCCGTAATCCGTGAATGCGTCGAAAAGATCAAAGATCACTTACCAGAAAACACAGATCCCGAAGCGCTCTCTACGTATGTTTTGGCGGTAATGGAGGGGGGGGTCATGCTTTCGAGGTCTTACGGATCGGTGGAACCGTTCGATCGCGCAGTCCTGCAGTTGCGCGATCACTTTCGCTTGCTCTTAGCATCGCGGAAAGACAGAAACCGAAAACCAAAAGTGCAGGGAGGAGACCGAAGACGGAGAAAATAGGGAGATATTTAAGAAAAGCTGGCGAAAATCTATTGGCGTTGTTCTATTGCGACGGTATTGGCACTTGGCCCTGAAAAGCTTGTACTTATCCCACGTAACGACAGAAACGGGGACGAAACGATATGCCCACCAGTCTTAAGGTTCCATTGAACGCCATTAAACTAAGGTGGCGATGGAAA
>Ga0302324_100012441_pt1 | contig 17349 bp, 15 predicted proteins | sample Palsa_T0_1_FD_201949 | JGI IMG/M metagenome (GOLD analysis project Ga0302324, IMG submission 201949) | Peat permafrost microbial communities from Stordalen Mire near Abisko, Sweden - Palsa_T0_1 | ecosystem: Environmental > Terrestrial > Soil > Palsa > Peat permafrost | place: Sweden: Abisko...
ATCATTGCGACGCACGCCCATGGATATGTCGAATACCATCGGCCATCGCGGGTCGGCCGCCGGGGTCACCGCATCGATCCGCAGCGGCATCGCAGAACGATGCGCGAAATAACCGGCGAGGGGCCCCCAGACCAGTGCAACATCGATTTCATTCTTTGCGACGGCGGTGATGATCGTGGATGGAGGATTGGGGCGGCTGTAGTCACCGTAAACCATATAGCCGCGAACGTTGTCGATCATTCCACGATTGGCGATGGCATGAGCCGGCGGGGTGTTCATCGCATTGTTGCCGATCATCTGCACGCCGATCGAGACACCCTTCAATCGGGGATCGTCGAGAGTCAAATGATTCAGGGGCGCGCCTGCGCGGGTCACAAACACGTAGGTTGATCGGTAATACGGCCGAGTGGTTGCCATCCTGTCGACGCCCGTCGCAACGCCCGGCCAGAGGTCGCATTTGGCTTCGCCCAAGGTACTGCGCACATAACCGCGGCGCTGCGCCCACCACACGTAGCTGATTTGCGCGCCGAGATCTTTGGCCACAAGATCGACAATCTTATTCTCAAATCCCTGGCGCGCGCGGTTGGAGAAGGGCAGATTGTTGGGGTCCGCGCAAACGATCAAATGCTGCGGCAACTCGGCAGCGCCGGCTGTACTCACGGACAACAGGAGCGCGGCGAGCAACAGTCTCAATTCGCGCCCTTGATGGTGGTCGTATAGTCGTTCGTGGTCGCGGCCGGAGGCGCCCATCCCGCGTCCTGGTCTGCCTCAGGCGGAACCGGGGCTGGGGTCTGTGACGGTGTGTTATCCGTTTGCGCTGCCAACGTTTGCGGCAGCGACATCGAGCGAACATAGGCGGCCAATTGCCAGAGCTGCTGGTCAGGCACCTTATTTCCCCAGGAAGGCATCCCGTTTGGGCGCCCATCGACCAGGGTCTGATGAATTTGCTCCAGGCGACTGCCGTAAATCCACACATCGTCCATCAGGTCGGGGCCCATGCCCCCGCCACCATTGGAATGACAGCCCGAGCAATTGTATTGCGCAAATAGGTGTTTGCCGGTATTCACCGCGTCGGCGTTATTGTAATAGGCCGCCGCTCGCGGATCGGTGGTGACGAGACTGTGATCGACGCCCGGGTCGAGCGCCGAATCGATGACGCCGGGTCGACTCGGCTGCTCCGCGGGAAGCGCCTGTTGCGGGCCCTTGCTACAGCCCGCCAGCAGGATCGCGACCAACGCGGCGACCTCAATGGGGAAGCGAGAACACATAGAGCGCCCCTCCAGCCGTTGTGTATTTCGGCAGATCCGACATGACGTTCACCATGCCGAGGGCCGCCGATCCGTCGCGCGGATCGACGGGACCTGACACGACCGCTCCCGCCCAGCCACCCACGCCCGAGAGCACTGCAATGTATTGATGGCCGTCGGGACCGCGATAACTGATCGGCTGACTGATGATTCCGCTGTCAACCTTGTAGCGCCACAACAAGTCGCCGGTGCGCGCGTTGACGGCCTTGAACCATCCATCCATGGTTCCGTAGAACACGAGATCGCCGGCGGTCACGACCGTGCCTGACCAGAGCGGGAAATTCTCTTTGACGGTCCACGCGGGACGGCGCTGCACCGGATCCCAGGCGGTCAGTTCGCCGCGATTACCCCCAGGTCCCGGCTTCATGAGAACGAGGGCGCCGACGTAGGGCGTGCCGGCGATGTAGTTGACCTCGGCGCTCGTCCAGTCCATGCATATGTTCTCATGCGGAATGTAGAGGAGGCCCGTTTGCGGGCTGAAGCTGCTCGGATTCCAATCCTTGCCTCCCGATGCCGTCGGACAAATGTCGCGCACGGTCTCGCCGAGTTTCACTTGTTTCGCCGGATTGATGATCGGGCGTCCGGTTTGCAGATCGATTCCCTTCGTGGAATTGACCGGGGCGAACGGATCCGCCGACAATACGGTTCCGGTGTTGCGCTCGATGACATACACGTAGCCATCGCGATCAGGATGGATGAGAACTTTCTGCATTTTCCCGGCAAATGGCATGTCGAGCAGGATTTGTTCGTTGACACCGTCGTAATCACGCTCATCGTGCGGCGAATACTGGTAGTGCCACCGCGCCGCGCCGGTTGCCGGGTCTCGCGCAAAAATTCCCGCCGTCCATTTATTGTCTCCCGGCCGTTGTTCGTTGTTCCACGGACCGGGATTGCCGACCCCGTGATAAATCATATCGAGTTCGGGATCGTAGTTAACCCAACCCCAGACGGCGCCGCCCCCGATTTCCCACGCCTGCGGCGGCCACGATTGCACGCCGAGATCTTTGCCTTGATCGCCTGGGTAGTGCGGTTTGAAGTTCGGACCGATCAAGACCTGGGCGTCGGGACCGGTGCTGTATCCTCGCCACAACAGCTTGCCGCTGTTTTCATCCAGCGCGACGATCCAACCGTGCACCCCCATTTCTCCGCCTGAGTCACCGACATAAACCCGTCCCTTGGCAACCAAAGGGGCCATGGTGATCGTCTCCCCCCGATTGATGTCGCCCAGCTGGGTACGCCACACCGCCTTTCCCGTCTTCACATCGACGGCGATGGTCTGGCCGTCGAGCGTATTGAAGATATATTTCCCGTTGCTGACGGTGCCGCCGCGATTGACGACATCGCAGCAAGCCAGTCCCTGGCTTGCCGGCGCCGGTTTCGGCGCGAATACCCACTTCAGCGGTGCGCCCGGTTTGGTCAGATCCAGGGCATAGACAATATTCGGATACGCAGTCACGACATACATCGTGTTGTCGGCGACGATGGGTGCGGCCTCCTGGCCCTTGTTGACGGCAAGAGAAAAACTGAAGTCGGGTTTCAAATCCTTGACATTACTCGGCGTGATTTCGGTCAACGATGAAAAGCGAGTGGATGCGTAATTCTTCGAGGGCATGGTCCACTGCCCATCGTCCTCGGGTGCATTGGCAATGCTGGGCGCGGTATGCCCCGCTTCCGGCGTAGGCGCCGCCAACGCGTGGCCGATTTCCTCGCGTGTAAAGATCTCACTCTGCGGCACCGGCGAAGGCATCGTCTGGGCCGCTACCACGAGCGGAGCCAAGGTCAGCATCAAGGCAGCAATTCTCATGAGCGCTATTCCATCGTGTAGAGGTAGTCGACAATCGTCACGGCCTGTTCATGCGATATCCCCATCTCCGGCATCGCATTGCCGGGTAGCATCTGTTGTGGATGTTCGATCCACTGAGTCAGCGTCCCGGGAGTATTAACAAAGTATCCGGCGATCATTTGTTGGTCGCGGATGTGTATCAATGACGGGCCGACCCGGCCGGTCGCAATCGCGACGCCGGGGACCTCATGGCAGGCTGCGCAGTGGCCTGCGATCAGCGCTCTCGCCTGGTGCGCGCGGCCGCGTTCGCCGCCGCCGCCGCACGAGGCGACGATCCCGAGGGCGAGCAGCAGCGTCAGCCGGCGCATCGCGGTACCGTTATGAATGCCACCGCGGTAATCGCCACTGCCAGCGCAAAACCACCCCCGAGCACCATGCCCCAGAGCGCCAAGAAGCGCGTGCGTCCCGCACCCACCTCCATCAACTGGTGAGCGTCGCCCTGAACCTCTTCTCGAGTTCGCTCAAATGCACGCCAGGAGACGAGCAGCGACATGAGCGCGATCGCGACAGCCGCGATCATCAACAAAATCATCGCCGGCCACGTCCAGTACAAGGCCGGAATCGGCGCCAATGTTCGATGGCCGCCACTAAAGCAGGGCACGCTCGCCAACGCGTAGCCGCCGCACAATTGAACGTACCAAGCGATGGGGCCGCCGAATAGACCGAACCAGCTTTCGTGCAACTTGACGCGTCCCGCGTGCGGTGCGGGGTGATGATTGAACTCGGGCTGGGTGACTGTCATTGACCAAACCCCAGATAGGGTGTGAGGTAGTAGGTTGAAAATACCAGCACCGAAGCGATGCTGACGAAGTACCAATACAAGACGGCCGCCGATACGACCAGTCGACGGCGGGGACTGAAGAAATCAAGCGCCGTCCAGCCGAAGATGAAAAGGAGGATCACGAGCCCGACCAGGAGGTGCGCGACGTGCACGCCTCCCGTGACGAAGTACAGCGACGCGTAGCTCGAGGTGCCGAGACTAAACGTCTTCGAGCGCCATTCCAGCCATTGTACGGCGACGAATCCTGCCCCCATGAGAAACGCAAGGCCGAAACCGATCAGCGCCTGCGGCCGCCGTTGCCTGACTATTCCTTGCTCCGCCCACCACGCAACCACGCTCGACAGGATCAGCAGGATCGTATTCGGAAGCGCCAGCGTCAGTCGGGGCGCCGGCTCCAACAGCCACCCGGGCGGCGCGGTGGCGCCCGTGTAGAAGTATGCAAACAAGAGATAGCCGAATAGCGCGGCTTCGCTCACAACGAGCGTACCGATTCCCCACCAACCGACGCCGTGCCGCCCGATTGGGCCTACCGGCAGGTTTTCCGGTTTCGATAATGCCGCCTCAACCATGGGCGGGCGTCCGCTCGCGTAATTCGCTTCGCGGCCAAAACCACGCAAGCAAGGCCAGCGCAGCAATCGCCGCCCCAAGTCCGACGGCCAGCCATACCTTGAGCAATAGGCCGACGAATAGAACAGCAAGGCCGAGCGTCAGCAATACGGGCGCAAAACTATCTTCAGGCATTTCGAGCACCATGTCCGGCGCCGCATCCAAGGCCGTCGTGGCAATTGTCTCTTTGCCCTCGTCGAGCAACATACCGCGATCCATGTTAGAGACGATACCTTCGTTGCCGAGGCGGTCTTCCCACAACGGATGACGGGACGCCAAGGTCGGGATCACCGCAAAATTGTAGGGTGGCGGCGGGGATGAGACGCTCCACTCGAGCGTCGGCGCATCCCACGGATTCTTTCCCGCCACCGCACCGTTTCGGAGGCTCCTCAGCACGTTGACGAAAAGCAGCAGCACACCGATGGCAAAGACGAAAGCACCGATCGAGGTGATCAGATTGAGCGCGTGCCAGCCGCCATAATCGTTATAGGTGTACACGCGCCGCGGCATGCCGAGGAGGCCGGTCAGGTGCATCGGCAGAAAGGCAAGATTGAAGCCTAAGAACATCGTCCAGAAGTTCCAGCGGCCCAGCTGCTCGTTGAGCATCCGGCCGGTCATCTTCGGGAACCAAAAGTAAGTCGCCCCGACGACCGGAAAGACATTGATCCCGATCAGCACATAGTGCAGGTGTGCGACCACGAAATAGGTATCGGTCAGCTGCCAATCCACCGGCACGCTCGCGGTCATAAAACCGGACACCCCGCCGATGACGAAAAGCAGGATCATCGATGAAAAGAACAAGAACGCGGTGGTGATCACGGGGCGGCCGAGCCGTATCGTGGCGATCCAGGCGAACACCGCGACCGCCGATGGCAAGACGATGACGATGGAGGCACCGGAGAAAAATGACAGCCCCAAACCCGGCAAGCCGGTCGCGAACATGTGGTGCACCCACACGCCGAATCCCAGAATCATCGTCGCGACCGTTGATAGTGCGACCAGCGAATACCCGACCAGCGGCCGGCGGCAAAACACCGGCAATCCGTCCGATACCATGCCCATTGCCGGCAGCACAATGGCGTACACCCATGGATGGCCGAATATCCAGAACAGGTGCTGCCACAGTAAGGGCTGACCGCCCCCCGCGGGATCAAAAAATTGCGTGCCGAATTGGCGGTCCATCCAGAGCATGAAGAACGCAAGACTGACCGCAGGCACCACGATCACATTGGCGACGCTGGCGGTCAACGTTCCCCAGACCATGATGGGCAGGCGATTGATCGACATGCCGGGCGCGCGCGTGCGAAACGCCGTGACGATGAAATTGGCCGCGCCCACCGTCGTTGAAATGCCGAGAAACACCATGCCGAGCGAATAGAAATCTTCGTTGAGGCCGGGGTTAAAGTCGCGCGAGGCGTAAGGCACATAATTGAACCAGCCGTCATTGGGTCCATTCCCGGTGACGAACCCGGCATAGAGGAATAAGCCGCTCGCGAGATAAATCCAATAACTCAGCGCATTCAAGCGCGGAAAGGCCATGTCCCGGCTGCCCAGCAATAGGGGCCAAAGATAATTCGAAAAGCCGGACAAGACAGGCGCCGCATACAGGAAAATCATCGTCATGCCATGCGTCGAGAACAGCTGGTCGTACTCGGCAGGCGTGAGCAAGGTGAGATTGGGCCCAGCCAGCTGCAAGCGCATGATTAGCGCCTCGACTCCACCGAGCGCAAGGAAAATGAACGCGGTGACGATGTAGCGGATGCCGATCTGCTTATGATCGACGCTCGTGAGGAATCCCTTTAATCCTGGCGATGTTTCCCACAGCCGCAGCAAGCGCGCTTCGAGTTCGATACTCGTGGTGCCGACGGCGGGCGTGCGGAAATCGGGCTGCCTCATTTGAGCGACTCCAGATACGCCAATGCATCGGATAACTGTTGCGCCGAGAGATATTGGTTGGGCATTTGACTGCCGGGTTTGATGTTTTGCGGATTCTGGATCCAGCCAACCAGATTTCCCGAATTGTTGAGGAGTGTGCCGGCGGCCAAGCTGCGACGACTCATGAGGTGGGTAAGGTCCGGTGCGCTGATGGCTCCGGCCGCGGTGCCGCGCACCCGATGGCATAACCCACAGCGGTACTCGACCAGGGCCAAGCCTCGCGTCTGCTCCGGTGACACCGGCGGAGGTGCCGGCTCGCGCTGCAACGCCTGCCACTTGTCGAAATCGGCTTGTGGTTCGGCAACCACATCGAATTGCATGTGCGCGTGCTGAAATCCACAGAACTCGGAACACTGCCCGAGATAACGACCAGGGCTATCGGCCTGCATCCAACTGAGATTGGTCTGGCCCGGAATGACGTCCGTTTTACCCGAGAGCTTTGGCACCCAGAAACTGTGGATGACGTCGCCCCCGTGAAGCCGCACGAGCACCGGCACCCCCACGGGGATGTGAATCTCATTGGCGGTGGCGAAAACGTCGGTGGGTTGCAACCCGTTGTATTGGACCTCCCACCACCACTGCCGAGCCGTGACGTCGAGAATCAACCCGGGGTGCGCCGGCGGACCCGCGATAGCCGCCAAGGTCAGCATCGTCCAAACCAGGGTGGCTGCCAAGGGCACTGCCGAGATGATGAGCCCGATGCTGATCCATCGAATTCCGTTGCCACCGCGCTCTACCGGAATGGAGCGCATTTCAACCAGGCGGTCCTGCTGTCGCGCGCGGCGGACGGCGAACCACAGCAAAATGGCGATGATCACGCAGACCACAATCGAAATGCCCAGCGTGAACCAGGTCAACGGCAAAATGGACTGCGCCCGCGGTCCGGCGGCGTTATTGAGGTAATCGAGAGGCGAGGACTTCATGCGGGCCGTGCTCGTTCCACCGACTCCCACATCCGGACCAGGGAGCGTATCGCGGTCCACAAAAAGAGTGCGATACCCGGCACCCACATGAGCGCGCCGCCGAGCTGTTGATCCTGTAACGGCGTCAATCCCCAGGCGGCGGTGGTAGCGAGGTGCCAAGGGTACATCGGTCGGTCGGCGAAAGTCAGCACGGCGCCGAGCAATCCCATGTGCACGAAGGTCAGCATTCCGGCAGCAAGGACTTGGGCTGTTTGCCGTGGCGAATGATCGAGCAATTCCCGCCACAGCAGGATGCTGCTGCCGAACAATGTGACGTGCATGAACCAATAGACGCCCACGGATTCGAACGTTGCCTCGTACGGAACCGGCATGTGCCAGAACCACAGCGCGAAGAAAAACCCCACGGTGCTCGACCACAGCGGCCACGACTGGGTCGAGGCGTGCGCTCGGGGCCACCCGGCGGCGATCAACGGAGCCGCCACCAAAATCAGGACCATGTGCTGAGCAATACGCGCCGAGAATAGCGCGACCGATAGTGCGCAAAGCGGCGATAGAAGCGCGGCCGACGCAACAAGCCATCCGCTGACCGCATAGACACGGTATCGGCCCGCTCCGAGGGAGCGGCGATTACCCAAGGCGACCAGATGGCACGCGCAAAGCGCGCAAAGACTCAGAATGAGCAGAGGATCCCAATTAAAGCGCGCGAGGAGCTCGCCGGGGTGGGGTGCGGTTCCGCAATACGGCAACTGTTCGATCACGGCCCCTCTCCTGATCGACGCGAGACGACTAGGTCCTTCGCGTCGAACGCGGAATCCGCCCATGCCTTAGGAATTGAAATATTTACACCAGCCAGCTACGCACCGTCCGTCCCCCGGACCGCTACGGCTCGACAAAGCCTATACAATGAGTCCGCCCTTTTTCTGTGCGGTACCGTACTTAGTGCATGGCTAACGGGTAGCGTGCGATCAACCCAAAGAACAACCTGTGGTCGGCATTCTCCAGTCTTATGGATTTCCTGGGTCGCGGAGCGCCTTTGTAGTGGCGGTAAACCGCGGCAGCCGGCCGCGGGTTTGCGTAGGCTCATTTGCACGGGTTCTAAGTGCGGTAACCCATGTTCCTTGATTGAATTAGGAAGTGCGGACAGCAAAGAGGTCTTGCCCGGACCAGAAGAAGCCATGGTGTGTGCCTCCATTGGTAACCTGGAGTCAGTAAGTCCGTCGCCTGGGAATAATCGGGTGTGCCGTTCGTTTCGATGTGCTTGCGCACCGCGTTCTTCGGTTCGTTCTCGTAGGAACTGCATTTCGATTGCTTCAACAGCGGACAATCCAATCTCAAATGACAGCTGGCTGCCCGTCGTAGCCGCCTCCGATCAAACAGGGCGCTTCAATATGAACGCCAAAGATTAAGGATACGTGAGTCATAGATTAGAAATCGTGCTAGACGGCGAGCGATTTTGGAGGCGTAAGTGCCTGATTAGTCTCAAGCGGCGGCAACGCAGCTCATAGCACGATGGTAATCCACCGAAATGTGATGCACCCAATTGCTCGTCGGTCACTCTCGTCATTGGCATGTGGCCGTCTTCGCGCTCTTGGGCATTGCCGCGACCAAGTTCCCGCAACTTCTCGGAAACGGCAAGAACATCGTTCAGCTCACTTTCTTCAACCAAGTCGACACCGGGTTACTGTGCTCGCTCATCGTATTGCGGCCACTGGCTGCGGCGGTGTGTCTTCGAAGTGGCGCTCCGGGTGGTCTGTTTACGCCGACGATGACACTGGGCGCGCTACTCGGTGATGCGATGGGACAATTGTGGAATCACTTCGCTCCGGGGAACGAAATCGCAAGTTATGCCTTGATCGGATCGGGCGCCTTTCTGGCTGCAGCGACCCTGGGCCCTCTATCCTCTATCGTTTTTCTTCTCGAGCTGACTCGCCACGCGGATGTGCTCATCGTTCCTCTTCTAATCGCCGCGGTTGGGGCAACAGTCACGGCGCGAGCCTGGGGGGGGTGAGGTCCATCTACTCCGCCCGAAATATACCGGTCAATTACCGTTCTTGAATCAAGCGATGGCACTGCCTTGAAGTGCGTCGGCTAGCGAGTCGAGCGGATCGACGTGTGTTCCCCGTGCCTTGACGTGATGTGTGATAGCGAACAGACGGGCGCGCAGATTTGGGTTAAAAAATATTCGTCGCTAAGTCGGCTTGACGCGGAGAGATGCATGTTACACAGCATGAAGGATCTGGAGGGTTACACCATTGGTGCGACCGACGGCGTCATCGGGGATGATGTTATTGGGCGTTGGATATGGTGGGCTGGGCGAACCCCGCAGGGCCCAGGTACGAAATTCTCCCACAGAGGTCGAAACGGATGCCCATCGACGGCAACATGGCGACCCGCATCTGCGCAGCGGCAATGCGATTGCAACGTACGACGTACATGCGACGGACGGGGATATCGGCCATGTCCAGGGTCTTCTCATCGACGAGAAATCCTGGGCGATCCGTTATATCGTGGTCAATACCAGCAACTGGCGGCTAGGTCACCAAGTGCTCCTCGCGCCGCAGTGGATCGCGAGCGTGAGCTGGGATGACAGCAAGGTGTCGGTGAGCCTAACTCGCGACGCGGTGAAGAGTTCGCCGGCTTATACACCCGGTTCTCGGATGGAGCGTGGCGAAGAAGCCCGCATTCATGATCACTACGGACGATCTGGGTACTGGGCACGCGAAGTGCAACTTCAGAATCCGGAATTTCGTACTATTCCATCCGTGTCGCCCGGCGCGACTGGCAAGACCCATGGATAGCGTCACCAAGGCAAAACGTCACGGCCTTTGATCTCCCTCGCCGCGCCGGCCGGGCTACGTTGCTCGCCGGGTGCTTGTCGAACGGCAAGTCAATCCATGCGGCCCAGTCTGCCGAGGGCGAGCTCCCGCGCTGAGCCCGCGCAGAAATACGCGAGAGCTCTGTGCGCATTCGACGGCGGTTACGAACAGCTTCGCGCTTCAGCTTATTTGTGCGTGACTCCGATGCTGTGTGACTTCTCGGAAAGGCCAAGAGGCAACTGGATTGGAGGGTATACCTCCGTGCGATAACGCACCGACGGTGCGCGCTTGTCGAGCTATCGTATGTCCAAAGAGCATTAGGTCGGAGGCTCGTATGATGAGTGCCGCTACAACACCTCGTCTCGGGCGCGAGTTCGACAGGTTTCTCTACGCTTCCGTGGGTGACGACAACAATGGAATGCCCCTGACGGTTCTCTCGGCACTGGCACGAATGGACGTCGATCCGTGGGTGGAGGCCTCAAAACTCACGCAATTGCCGCAAGAGAGCGCAGTGACGCAACTCGCCTCGCTGCTCGGCGCGCTTCGAAATGCGCCCCTGGCAGGCCTGGATCCTGCACGTATCGCTGCCCCATTAATTGCGCTCTTGCCGTGCCCCCGCGATCGTGCGCCTTCCATGCTCAAAGCCTTCGCGAAGGCGGCGCCAACAAAACATCCCACGGCCGTCTCTACCGTGTTGACCGTCTTGACTTACTTGATCCTTATGCTGTTGAGCCAGTGGCTAATGGGGGGCCTTCAGGCGCCTACACAGATACAACCGCCGCCGACCTCGGTCCCGACGATCGATTCGCCGAGCGTGCCGATATCGAGTGAGGGGCCACAAATACCCGGCAAGTGAATGGGGCAGACGAGAACCGCCTGTGCAACATCGCTGCGGACTACGGGTCGACACGCCTCCGCGTTTTGCGCTGATCGTTTATCGCCAGGCTAGCTACATTACGGTCGGTTCGGTTGAGCGCTTGTTCCGAGCGGCCCAAAGGGGAGGGTTTGCTTTTCATTGGGTAGACCCTGCACAGTCCAGCCGCCGCCGAGCGCAAGAATCAGAGAGACGGCGGCTTGCATCTGTCGCACCTGCACTTGGACCTCGGCCGTACGCGCGGTCAACTGCGCGACCTGCGCGACGGATACGCTCAGGTAGTTGTCGAGGCCGTCGTCGTACAGCTTGGTCGAGCTCGACAGCGCTTGCGCTGCCTGGTCGCTGGCTTCGTGCTGCTGCGCGACCTCGCTTTTGAGCCGTTGCGTGAGGGAGAGACCATCCTCGACCTCTTGGAACGCAGCGAGCACGGTTGCGCGGTAGTTGTCGCGCGTCTCGGCGTAGAGCGACCACGATTGCTGCAGTTCGGCGCGGCGCAGGCCTCCTTCGAATATCGGCAGCGTCGCGTTGCTCCCGATCGACCAGAGGCTGTTGGGCAGACTCACCAGGTTCCAGCCCCGATCTTGGAATCCCGCATTTCCGAAGACCGTCACGTTCGGATAGAACGCCGCCCGGGACACGCCGATGGCCGCATTTGCGGCCGCCATTTGGCGCTCCGCGCTGGCAATATCCGGCCGGCGCTGCAGCAGCTCGGTGGGTAAGCCCACCGGCAGCTCGGGCGGAACGGGCTGGGTATCCTGGGCAGGCGGTATCGTGAAGGTGCTCGGCATGGCGCCGACCAGTACGGCGACCGCGTGCTGCAGGAGATCGCGCTGCAAGGCGGTTTCGCTCGCTTGCGCTTGCGCGGTGCCGAGCTGGCTCGACGCCCGCGCCAGGTCAAGTCCTGAGCCGACGCCGCCGCTATAGCGCAATTGCGTTACCTCGACCGCTTTCTCATACGCGTCGATGGAATGGCGCAGCACCTCGATTTCCTGGTCGAGACCGCGGATGCCGAAATAATCGCTGGCGAGCTGGGCCTGCAGGCTCAACCGCGCCGTCACGAGGTCGGCGGCGCTGGCCTGTGCGAGCCGCTTCTGTTGATGGGCTCGGTTGCGTACTGCATCCCAGAAATCGGGTTCCCAAGACGCGGAGGGTAGGATGACGTTCGATGCCTGTATGTTCGGGGTGGTGGTGCTGCCGCGAAACAGGCGATTGACGGATTGTTTATTGTCCGACAGCGTCCCCTGAATACTGACTTGAGGATAGAGCTGGGACTGCGCCTCGGCGGCCAAGTCCCGCGCCTGAGTGTACCGTTCGAGTGCCGCTTGCAGACTCGGATTGTCCGTCTCCAGCTGCTGTTCAAGATGGTCGAGCGACAGATCGTTGAACATCGTCCACCAGTCGCCACGCGGGGACAATACTTGATCGGGCTGTGCGACTTGGAACGGCTCGCTGCCCTTGTAGGAATCCGGAAGCACGTAGTGCGGCGGTGAGTAGACGGGTGCGAGATCGCAGCCTGAGAGCGATAGGCCACAAAGCCAAGCCACCGTCATGGTCGGTCGCTTCATGGCGTCCCGGTGTGCTCGCTTTTATCGACCGACCCCTGCTCCAATGCCGGCGGCGTCGAGGCGTATCCCGGCATCGGTGTTACCGCACGCACGACCTGGCCCTCCAGCAATCCGGCGGGAGGGTTATTCACCAATCTGTCCTGCAGCGACAAACCGCTGATGACCTGAATGGTCTCGCCGAGGTTTTGCCCGAGAGCCACGCGCCGCAAATGGACGTGATTCTGCGCATCGACTATCGCCACTTGGGGTCCGGCTGCGCGAAAAATGAGCGCTTGCTCCGGCATCGTCGGCACCGCCGGATTGGACGGTACCTGAAACACCACATCGACGAATGTCCCGGGCCATAATTTATGCCCCGGATTCTCCACGGTCAGTTCGGTGACGGCCGTGCGTGTATCGGAGTTGAACGCCCGGGCGGTCGTCAGAAATTTTGCCTGGATGGGCTTGTCGGGCTGGGATGGCAAATGGATTGTCGCGGCGGGATCGCTCCCCATTCGATCCGCATAGTCTTGTGGGACTGCAACAAAGACTCGCAACTCGTGCACATCCGCGACGCTGAAAAGCTCGGTCGATCTGTCGCGCGCGTTGGCTTCGCCGCCGCCGGCATTGACGTAGCTGCCGACATCGGTGAGCCGGGCGGTCACCACGCCATCGAAAGGGGCCACCACTCGCTTGAAGGCCTCGAGCGCTGCATACCGCGCCAGATCCTGTTCCGACGCCTCGACCTCGGCCTTGGCTGCCTCGGCGCCCGCGGTTTCTACATCGACGGACTGTTTCGACACGGCGGGTGTGCCCGCCAGCGCCTGCCAGCGCGCCGCGGTGGTGGCGGCGAGTTTGTATTTGGTTTGCGCCACGTGCAGCCTCGCCTTGGCTGCGGCATAGTCGGCATCGAGCCCCGGCGTATCGATGGTCGCGAGCAGTTGTCCCGCCTTGACATTCGCCCCGTAATCCTCGAACCAGTTGCGCACATATCCGGACACTTGCGCAAAAATCGGCGCTTCGTACCAGGCGCGCACCGTCCCCGGAAGAGAAATCGAACGCGTGGCGGCCCCCGCCGTGGGGTTGATGATCTCGACCGGCAATATCGACTGCTCGGCGGCGAGATGTTCGAGCGCTGTGAGCCTTAGATGCCGTGCCAGCAGGCCGTAGCCGAGAAGCGCCACCACCACGATTCCGACGATGATGATCAGTATTCTACGTCGCTCCAACGAGCTTCTCCTCGGTCGATCGCTTATGCAGCAGCGCGAAGACGCAGGGCACGAACAGCAACGTCGCAAACGTCGCGACCAGCAACCCACCGATCACCGCGCGGCCCAGCGGGGCGTTTTGGGAGTTCGACATCGAGATGGGCAACATACCGATGATCATGGCGAGCGCCGTCATCAACACGGGCCGAAGCCGCGTAAAGCCTGCATCGATCGCCGCTCGAATCGGATCGCCATGTTCGGCCAGCTCATCGCGGGCAAACGACACGACCAATATCGAATTGGCGGTGGCAGTCCCGACGCTCATGATGGCACCGGTCAGCGCCGGCACCGAGAGCGTCGTGTCGGTCAGAAACAGCGACCATACGACACCGGTCAGCGCGCCCGGCAGGGCGGTAATGATGATGAACGGATCGAGCCAGGACTGAAAGTTGACCACGATGATCAGGTACACGAGGACGACGGACAGCGCGAGGCCGAACAGCAGCTGACCATAGGTATCTTTCATCGTCACCGCCTGGCCTCGGACCTCGACCGACGCTCCCTTGGGGATTTCGCCTTTCAGGCGGTCGAGCACTGTGTCCACGGCATTGCTCACGGCTCCGAGATCCCGGCCTTGATTGCTCGCATAGATGTCCACAACCGGCATGATGTCGCGATGCGACACCACGAGAGGCCGGCCGGTTTGCGTGATCTCAGCAAGACCCCCGAGAATCTGCGCCTGCGCTCCGCCCGGGTCGCCGTTGCCCGTGTCGATCGGTATGGTTTCCAGATCGTTCATCGATGTGAGCTGCGTCTGCGGGGTTTGCAGGTTGACGAGATGCGAGACACCAGTCGTCTCGTCGAGCCAGTACGTAGGAGCCGTTTGACCGGAGCCTGACAAGGTAGCCAGTGTATCGTTCGCGATGTCGGACTCCGTCAAGCCCGCGCCGAGTGCATAGGCGCGGTTGGCGGTGATCAGCAAGGTCGGTTGGTCGAGCGTCTGCTGTATGTTTGCATCGGCGAGGCCCGGGATCTGGCGCAGTTCCGTGATCACCCGTGCGGCATAGGCCATGTTTTCACGGAGATTGCGCCCGACGATCTGTACGTCGATAGGTGCCGGCAGACCGAAGTTCAATATTTTCGCCGTGATGTCCCCGGGGAGAAATGTGAAGCTCGTTCCCGGGAACAGATCGGGAAGCGACTTTCGTAGCGCCGCGCGATACTCCTCCACGGGGGAGGCCTGGTCGTTCAAGCTGATGGTGATGTCGCAGTCCTGCGGGCCAATCGTGCCGCTCGCGCCGTACGCTTCATTGATGCCGCTGCTCGGCAGGCCGCAATTGTCGATGATACTGTTGACGTGGCCGGGCAAGATCTTGCGCACGGCCCCGTCCACCAACACCGCAACCTTGCTCGCTTCCTCGAGCCGAAGCCCCAATGGCGCGCGGAAATGCATGTCGATTTCGCCGGACTTGATGCCTGGGAAAAAATCCCGCCCAAGCGAGGGCACCAGCAGAATGGACGCCAAGGGAACCGCCAGAAAGCACAGGATGAACAGGCCGCGGCGCTCCACGGCCTGGGTCAGCAATCCGCGGTAATCATCTCGAAACGCATCGAAGCGCCTCTCGAACCCCCGCTGGAAGCGTCCTAAGAACCCGCTCGGCTCGCGCCCCGCCTGCTTCGCTTCCACTTGCGCGCGCAGCATGTACGCCGCCATGGTGGGTACCAGCGTCCGCGACAGGATGAAAGAGGCGACCATCGCGAAAATGATGGCTTCAGCGAGCGGCAGGAACAGGTAGCCGGCAATACCCGATAATTGAAACAGCGGCAGCCATACGATGCAGATGCACAGCGTGGATACGAAGGTCGGCACCACGATTTGATTGGCCGCGTCGATTATGGCCGCTTCGAGCTCCTGTCCGTGCTCGAGATGGGCGTCGATGTTCTCGATCATCACGGTGGCATCATCGACCAGGATGCCGACCGCGAGCGCGAGGCCTCCGAGAGTCATCACGTTGATGGTCTGTCCGACCCAGGAGAGCGCCATGATCGAGCAGAGGATCGAGAGAGGGATCGAGGTCGCCACGATCATCGTCGAGCGGCCGGAGCCCAAGAAGAGCAGCACCACGAGGCCGGTCAAGAACGCTGCCGTCACCATTTCCTGGACGACGTCCTGGACCGATTGCTTGACGAAGATCGACGCATCGGAGAGCGTCGTGATCTTGACGCCGGCGGGCAGAGTCTTCTCGATCTTCGGTATTTTAGCTTTTACCCCGGCCACCACCGCCAGGGTCGAGGCATCGCCGGCTTTGAGTATTTCCAGCAGCACCGCTTGACGGCCGCGCACCAGAACCGCGTTGGTTTGAGGCGGGCCGCCGAGATACACGTTGGCCACATCGCCCACGGTGACCACCGCGCCATGCGCCTGCTTGATCGGCAGGCTATTGAAGGTCGCGATTTTTACCGGCGACGCATTCGTTGCGACCAGGAAATCGATGGCGCCTATCTTTTGGTCGCCCGCGGGTAGCACGATATTTTGCTGCGCCAGCGCATGCGAGACATCCTGTGCCGATAGCCCATGAGCCAAGAGCTTATTCTGATCGAGATCCACCTCGACGAAACTTTGTGTTCCACCGTAAGGGGCAGGAATTGCGACCCCCGCCACGGCGACCAGGGCCGGCCGGATCAAGTTCGAGGCGAGATCGTACAATTCCGATCCGGTCATCTGTTCGGCGGACACTTGAAGTGCCAGAACCGGCACCGAGGAGGCGTTGTAAGAAAGAATTTCCGGCGGCGTGATTCCTGCCGGCATCTGCTTCAGCACGGTCTGCGAGACCGCGACCACCTGAGCTTGCGCCGCAGCCACATCCGTTCCCTGCTGGAAGAAGATCTTCACGATGCCGCGACCATAGAGCGATTGGCTTTCGATATGCTCGATGTTGCCGACCGTTCCCGTGAGTTGGCGCTCGTAGTAGTAGATGACCCGACCGGACATGTCCTGCGGCGTCAAACCATTGTAGGTCCAGACCACCGCGACGACGGGTATTCTAATGTTCGGAAAAATGTCGGTGGGCGTTCGGATCGCGGCGAGAACGCCGTAGATGAGAATCAGAATGGCCAACACCACGAACGTGTAAGGCCGCTTCAGGGCCATGAGCACAATGGCATTCATGGCCGTGGCCGCCGTGGATGCACTTCGTCGCCCCGGTCATTGACGCCGCTCATACCTTAGCCGCCTCAGGGAACGGACTGTACTGTCGCGGAGAGTGTAGCAGCGGATGACATAAATAGAATGATGCTAGGCTGATAAAATGTGTATGTGCTGTCACCCAGTGTCTTCACAGAGACTCCTGTTGCTCTGGACAATCGAGCCGCTGCGCTGTTAGAACTTCGCGATGAGCGTGACGCCACCTATCATCAGCAGACAGCCGACACCTCGCCACATGGTCACATCATGCTGGTCGAATCCGAGCGATACCGCGAACAGCAATTGGCCGGTCACCACCAGTCCAACC
>Ga0302324_100012442_pt1 | contig 17349 bp, 19 predicted proteins | sample Palsa_T0_1_FD_201949 | JGI IMG/M metagenome (GOLD analysis project Ga0302324, IMG submission 201949) | Peat permafrost microbial communities from Stordalen Mire near Abisko, Sweden - Palsa_T0_1 | ecosystem: Environmental > Terrestrial > Soil > Palsa > Peat permafrost | place: Sweden: Abisko...
CAAGCGGGTGCAGGCGCTGCCGGAGGAAAGTCTTGCCGCCTGGGTGTGCGGCCTGGGACACGGGGTGCTGCAGCACACCCCGGAAGATAATGTGCGGCTGGTCCTGAAGATCCAGCGGGAGATGTTCTCTTGACATCCTCGCCCTCCGTAAACGAAGGGGATTCCCTGATGGCGATCAATGTCCTGATCGCGAAGCACTGGATGCTTCGTTACCCGACGCGCTTTAGCAGCTTGCAGCCACCGAGCCGTCGCACGCACCGGCAACAGGTGCGCCGCTTTCAAACATGCTGGCGCGTAATCGCGAAACCCCAGCTACGCGATATTTTAGATTTGCTGAGCCACCAACGCAAGGAGCGGCGCTTCCTCCCCGGCCTCAAGGGCGGGGATTCCGCGCCGGAGATTTCATGAGCGCAGTACTGTCCGATCCGCTGATCGCGAAATACGACGTCGCGGGTCCGCGCTACACCAGCTATCCGACGGTGCCGTATTGGGAGGCAACTCCGAGCGCCGAGCAATGGATCGCGCACATCGGCGCCGCGCTCGGGGAGGCTGGCCAGCATGGCGCGGCGATCTATATGCATATCCCGTTCTGCCGCGCGCTGTGCACCTTCTGCGGCTGCAATACCCGCATCACCCGCAGCCACGATTTCGTGCCGCCGTATATCAAGGCGGTACTGGCGGAGTTGGACCTCTACCGGCGGCACCTAGGCGTGCCGCTGCTGGAATTCGGCGAGTTGCACTTCGGCGGCGGCACGCCGACGTTCCTGACGCCAGAGGAACTCGAGCAGCTGCTGGCAGGCCTGTTCGAGCGGGTGAAGGCGCGCGAGCACGCGGAAGCATCGATCGAGGTCGACCCGCGCGTCACCACCGCCGCGCAGCTGGAAGTGCTGGCGCGCTATGGTTTCCGGCGCATCAGCCTGGGCGTACAGGACTTCGATCCGCGCGTGCAGGACATCGTCAATCGGGTGCAGAGCGAGCAGCAGGTGCGCGAGGTCAGCGAGGCCGCGCGCGCCCTGGGCTACAACAGCGTCAATTTTGACCTGATCTACGGCCTGCCGCTGCAGACGCTCGCGAGCGTGGAGGCCACGATGGACGCGGTGCTGCGACTGCGGCCCGATCGCATTGCGCTCTACGGCTATGCGCACGTGCCGTGGATCCGGCCCGGGCAGCGGCGCTTCACCGAGATTGATCTGCCGGAAGGCGAGGCCAAAAGGGCGCTCTATGAACTGGGACGACAGCGCCTGGAGAGCGAAGGCTACCGGGAGATCGGACTGGACCACTTTGCGCTCGAGACCGACAGCCTGTGGCAGGCGCAGCGCGGCGGCACGCTGCACCGCAATTTCATGGGCTACACCACCGCCTTTACCCGGCCGATGATCGGGCTGGGCGTCTCGGCGATCGGCGATGCCGGCGATGCCTTCGCACAGAACGAGAAGGACCTGCAGCGCTACCAGGAGCGGGTGATGCAGGGTGAACTGCCGATCCAGCGCGGCCACCGGCTCGACCCCGAGGACCAGGTGCTGCGCCGGCATATCCTGCGGCTGATGACGCGGATGGAGACGCGCTGGGATGAGCCGGGCGACTACACCGAGTTCGTCGCGACCGCCGCACAGCGGCTGGCGGAACCGGCGGCCGACGGGCTGGTGCAGCTCGGCGCGGCCAGCTGCCGCGTGACCGAGAAGGGACGCGGCTACCTGCGCAACATCTGCATGGCGTTCGACGCGCGGCTGGCGCGCCGCATGCCGGACAAGGCGCTGTTCAGCCGGACGGTGTGAGCGTCGGGCGGCCGGCGCCGCTGCGACGTCAGAACGGCTTGACCACCGCCAGCAGGATGATCGGCAGCGCCAGCAGCAGGGTCAGCTCGTTGAACATGCGCAGCGCGAAGGAACTGGGCATCGGGGCGGCGCGCTGCAGCCGGCCTACCATGACGCGACACGCCACGTGGTAGCCGATCAACCCTACGACGAACACCAGCTTCGCCATCAGCCACTGGCCAGTGTCGTGGAAGCCGAGCCACAGCCATAGCCCCAACCCCAGTGCGATGACCGCCATGATCGTCATGAACCCGTACAGCTTTCGCGCCATCACGACCAGCCGCCGCACGTCCTCGCCGGCCGACTTACCCTCGACGTAATGCACGAAGATGCGCGGCAGGTAGAAGATGCCGGCAAGCCAGGCGGTAACCGCAAATAAATGCAGCGCTTTGATCCACAGCATGATGGGTCACCTTAGCGCGACCCGGAGCGCTTAAGCTATCCCTCCCGTAAAGCCATCCGCCCTCCAGTGAACGCACCCGCCGACAGCAAGCAGGACTTGGACATTGACTTCGACACCAGCGCCGCGGGCAAACCCGCATGGTGGCTGCGGGCACTGTCGCGATTGCCGTTTGGTGTGCTGTATGCGCTGACGGGGGCCATCCTATGGCTGCTGCGTCATGGCCTGCGCTTTCGGGTCGCGGTGGCGCGCGAGAACCTGAGCCGTTGCTTTCCGGAGCGCAGCGCGGCGGAGATCGAGGAGCTGCTGGGCCAGTACTACCGGCAGCTGTCGCAGGTGGCGGCAGAGTTCATCAAGACCGCAGACCTGTCGGCCGACCAACTGCGCGCGCACCTGCAGCTGCACAACGTCGATCGGATCGACGCGGAGACCCGCGCTGGCCGCTCGGTGCTGCTGCTCGGCGCGCACCAGTGCAACTGGGAGTGGACGCTGCAGGTGACGGTGCTGTTCATGGGCGTGCAGATCGAGGCCGGCTACAAGCCGCTGCATTCCGCCTACTTCGATCGCGAACTGCGAAAGATGCGCTGCCGCTACGGCGGCCACCTTATCTCGGCCAAGCGGCTGCTGCGCGAGGTACTGCGCCGGCGCGGCCAGCTACACGGGGTCGCGATGCACGCCGACCAGATGCCGGCCTCGAGCGGCCGGCGCCAATGGCTGAGCTTCCTGGGCCGCGACACCGCGTTCTATCCCGGGCCGGGGGAGATTGCGCGCATGACCGGGTATGCCGCGTTCTTCGTGCCAATGCGGCGCGTGCGGCGCGGTTACTACGAGCTCGACTGCGTGCCGATCTGCGCCGCCGGCGAACGCATGGACCCGCAGGTGTTTACCGCGCGCTACGCGGCGCTGGTCGAAGAGATGATCCGGGCGAGTCCTGCCGACTGGACCTGGATCCACAAGCGCTGGAAGTTCGCGCGCCCGACGGAGGCGGAGAGCGAGCAGGCAGCGGACAAGGCGGAACGCCAGGCTGGCGGGACCGCGAGCTGAAGCCTGCGGCCGTACTGCTCCGGGGCTGTGCCGCTCCGTGGGTGTGCCGCTTTATGTCCGGTCGAAGCGCTGTCCCGTCGAACCCGCCAGGATATCCGGCCGATCCCTCAGTCCTGGCAGTCGACGCCGCGCTGCCCGCCACGCAATAGCAGCAGGTTGACGCTGTCCGTCAGGTGGTGGGATACGCTGCGCATCGTATCGGGCGGTATCGCCACCACTAGTGCGGAGTCAATGAGTCGCGCGATGAGCGCGGGTAGACGAAGGCGTCTGCGAGTCATGGTGCATCTCCTGACGCGTCATTCAATGGTCAGGATGTTACCATTTTCGGCCCCCTCCCGCCCTCTCGGTGATTGGCGACAGCACTAAAAGCTATTATAGATCAGGTATTTACGGGGGAAGAATTCGTTTTGTCACAATAGTCCTTGCATGTGGCGTGCGATTGCCGCCTACGGTTTTACCCGGGTGCTGGACCGGGGTGGCGACCGTGTGCGCATGCAGTTTGACCACTGACTGGCGTTCAATCTTGGCCTCGCCGGTGGAGGACGGCTGCACCAATTTGGCGTGCGAGCTGGGCAGCGTGCTGGCGGCGTTGGCGACGCTGTGGACGCCAAGCGGCAGCGCGAGCAGCGCGGCGAGCAGCGTCGCAAGCGGCAGTGTCGGGTGCGCGTCGGACGGCCGGGCTCGAATGGCTGGCTTGAGTGCTACCGGCTGATAGAGGTGTTGGACGGACATCGAGCGCCATTATACCTGCCGCGTGGCGGCGACCTGTCCGGCCCCAGTGCAACCCAAAGACTTGTGAGTACGCGTTTTTGCGGCTGGATTATTAGCGAGCTTGTTCAACGGCCGCCGCGGCCGAGCCAGTAACTCGCCGCCGCAGTTGGGGCACTTGCCGTCGAGAACGCCCTCTGCGCAGCCACTACAGAACGTGCACTCAAATGAGCAAATCCGCGCTTCACTGGAATCCGGCGGAAGGTCTTTGTCGCAACACTCGCAGCTGGGACGCAGTTCAAGCATCAATGTCTCCGGGTTATTGGGACACCATGCCGGACTGATGTCTAGCCTACATCGCCGTCCGTGGTATGGAGGTAGGACCGGGATGTTCGCGGGGGAGATTATGGACCCGTTCGCAACGGATTGAGGACCGGGATTCCCGGGAAGTGCTTCTCGTTGTCGGTCACCAGCAGACATTCGTTCACTTCGGCTATCGCGGCTACAATCATGTCGAAATCGCTACGGGGTTTCCCCTGCGCCTTCCCCTCCGACATTAATCTTGCCCATACCAGAGCAGCGCGCTCATCAAACGGCAACACGCGTCCTTTGAACAGTGCTTGCGGACCCTCGGGACCTGAGAACCACGCATCGAGTTGGTCTCGCTTTTTTTCCTGGGGTTTGTCGAGGATGCCACGCTGGATCTCGGCGATGGTAAGCGACGAGATATGAAGATCCTCGTCCAGCTGATTGGCGAGCCACCGCAGCAGTGATTCAGATGGAGTCGGTTTAGTCGCGTTACTGATCACGTTGGTGTCGAGCAGATAGCGCCTCACAAATCAACCTTGCGACCTGCACCTGCTCTTCGAGAACGCTTGAGCTTTAGCTGCGCGCTGACCAGTGGCGAGCGGCGCAGCGCTTCAAGGACGCTGCCCTTTTTCCGTGCGTCGCCCGCGATTGTCAGATCAACGCTCGTTCGAATACGCTCAGCCTCGGGCCCACCTTCAGCCAGTCTGCTTGCCAGAGAACGGATGAGCTGACGATCGCTTCCTAGCCCGAGAACTTCAAATCGGGCCATCCCTCGCTTGGCGAGTCTGGCCCGATAGTTTTGCAGGGCGCGCTTTTGGGCGGAATCAGCCACACTAAACCTCCACCGTATCCAGTAATATAGCCTGGAATAATTTTCAGGCGCAAGCGGGCCCAATACAATTCACTGCGAAGTGTTGGGTTGAAGGCTATAGCTCGTTTGCGACATTGTGCTACGATGTGCTACAGTGCAATCATGAAAATCCGCACCATCAACCAACGAGAGCTTCGCAATCAATCTGCCGCGGTGCTGCGTGAGGTAGAGGCCGGGCGGACGATCATCGTGAGCCGAAACGGGACAGCTGTCGGAGAACTGCGACCCATTAAACGCCGTCGCTTCGTGCCTCGTGCAGTCATCGCGGATGCTGCAGGAAGTGCCGCCCGGATCGATGCCGCACAATTCCGTGCAGATCTCGATGCCGTCGTGGATCCGCGTCCTCATGACTGAGCCGAGTCGCGGTGTTCTGGACACGTCGGTGCTGATCGATCACGACCAGATCACCGCTGAGCAACTTCCTGAAGAATCCGCAATTACTGCGGTGACGCTGGCCGAACTCGCCGCGGGTCCACATGCAACCGAGAATAAGGACGAGCGCGCTCGGCGCCAAGATCGCTTGCAGTGGGCGACGGCTACCTGGGATCCGTTGCCTTTCGATGCGGAATCGGCACGTATGTACGGCAGGGTGTTCGCAGCCGCGCGTGCATCGGGACAATCAAGCAGGGCGCGCCTCGCAGACTTGCTCATCGCCTCTACGGCTGCGGCAAATGGGTTGCCGCTCTACACACGCAATCCATCGGATTTCGCCGCTCTAAAGCGCATCCTCAAGGTCGTCAAGGTCTAGGTCATGCCGCCATTGATCGATAGCACCTGGCCGGTGATATAGGCGGCGTGCTCGGCGACCAGAAAGTCGATCAGGCTGGCCACTTCGGCGGCGGTGCCGGCGCGCTGCATCGGCACCAGGCGCGCGATCACCGCCTCGCCGAATGCGGACTCGCTCATGCGGGTCGCGATGATGCCCGGGGCGACCGCATTGACGGTGACCCCGCGGCTGGCGACCTCGAGCGCCAGCGCGCGCGTGGCCGAGATCAGCGCGCCCTTGGCGGCGGCGTAGTTGACCTGGCCGCGATTGCCGAGCTGAGCTGCGACCGACGACAGGCTCACGATGCGGCCCCAGCGGGTGCGCAGCATCGGCAGCAGCAGCGGCTGCGTGACGTGGAAGAATCCCTGCAGCGAGACGTCGATCACCCGCTGCCACTGCAGCGCGGACATGCCCGGAAATATCGCATCGTCATGTATCCCGGCGTTATTGACCAGGATCTGGATCGCGCCTTCAGCCAGCATCTGCTCGATCGCAGCGTGCGTGGCGTGCGCGTCGGTGACATCGAAGTACAGTGCCTGGGCCTGCAGCCCATCTGCCGTCAGCTGCTGCACCAGCGCTTGCGCCTGCTCGCGTCCGCGATGCGCGTGCACGTAGACGTGATGGCCCGAGCGTGCCAGGCGCTCGCAGATCGCGGCGCCCAGGCCGCCGCTGCCGCCGGTCACGAGTGCGCGGCGCATCGTGGCGGTCATCGCGCGCTACTCCCGGGCGCGCCAGACGTGTTCGCGCTGACGAGCGGGGCGTGCAGCAGGCTTAAGCGTCCCTGAGCGACCAGACGCGCGCCATCCTGCAGCGTGAAGGCATACAGCGCGCTGACGGCATCGCTATGCAGCCGCTGGGCGCTGACCCTGAGGTCGGTCGCCAGATCGTCCAGGCGCGCGACCGCGAACTCGACCCGGCGTGCGCTGGTGAGCATCCCAAAGCCGCTGCTGGTCGCGGGCGGGCTCCGCATCAGTGCGCCATGAACCGCGACCGCCTGGGCGGCGTACTCGACCGCGCAGGCAGCGCCCAGCCGGTTGTGGGCGCGCAGCGGATTATCGGGCGCGCGATGGCTGGTGCTGCGGCAGCAGATGCGCTGCAGGTCCCAGGTCAGCACCTCGTCGAGCAGGCACATGCCGCCATGGTGCGGAATATGGGCGGCGATCCACGCGTGATCGAGCTTCAAGGCTGCACCTCGACCGCCATGCGGGCGGAGTCCAGGTAATCGAGCACTACGGTGCCAGCGCGTCGCTGCGCCAGGCGCTCGAGCAGCGGCAGGCCGCGGGCTGCCGGAATCGACGCGCGCAGCGACTCGAGTGCTGCCTGCCCCATCGGCGCCGCCGCTGCGCCGCTCAATGTGGCCTGCAGCTGCGGCAGGCCGGCCCCGGAATCCGCTCGCACCAGCAGTAGCGCGATGCCGAACGCGTCGGGTATCGGCCGCTTCGCATACAGCGGCTGTGGATAGTCGGCATCGTAAGCCAGCAGCAGTACCGCGGGCGCGCCGCCGGCGAGCTGTGCCAGCGCCTCGAGCAGCCCGGCGCCAAAGCTGGCGTCTCCGGCGCACAGCGAGGTCGATGGCCGGGTGCAGCCATAGGCGATGCTCCAGTAGCCGGCAGCCGCGTTGTGCACCGAGTTATGAAAGCGGGTCGGGGAGATCTGGCGATCGCCGCTCGCCAACGTCACGCACAGCTCATGGCAGTTGTCGCCGTCGCCGCCCGAGGAGGTGAATACCGTCGGCAGCAGGCGCGCGTAGTCGGCAGTGGCGCTTGCCATGGCTGCTGCGCCCAGCGCCTCGGCGCCCACAGCCAGCGCCAGCCGGATCACGCGGCCGGCACGGCGGCGTTCTGCCGGCGGCAGCACCGCCGGTGGCGGCAACACGGTCGCTGCGGCGACGTAGGGCTCTTCGCCCGCGAGCACCGCGCGCGCCGCGCTCCAGTCGGCGAGACCCGGTCCGAGCACCCCGATCCCCTGGATGCAGCCCGTCAGCGTGCTCATCGGCGCGGCTATGCGGCGCGACCGAACAGCAGCGCACAGTTGGCGCCGCCAAAACCGAACGAGTTGCTGAGTACGCGCCGCAGCGGGGCGCGCTGGTTGTGCGTCAGGTAATTCAGCGCCAGCTGCGGATCGCGCTGGCGGACATTCAGTCCCCCGGGCATCAGCCCGGACTGCAGCGCCAGTGCGCAGATCACCGCTTCCAGCGCGCCGGCGGCGCCGAGCGCGTGGCCGGTGGCACCTTTGGTCGAACTGCAGGGGGTCGCATCGCCGAACAGTCCGAGCACCGCGCGGCTCTCGGCGCTGTCATTGCTCGGCGTGCCGGTGCCGTGCAGGTTGATGTAGTCGACATCGCCGGGCGCCAGAGCCGCGTCCATGAGCGCATCGTGCATCGCAGTGCGCGCGCCGGCGCCGTCCGGATGCGGACTGGACATGTGGTAGGCATCGCTCGACTCGCCGGCGCCCAGCAGCAGGATCGTTGCCGGGTCGCCGTCTGCTGGCGCGCGTTGCAGTAGCGTGAACGCTGCGGCCTCACCGATCGACAGGCCGTCGCGCGTCGCATCGAATGGCCGGCACGGTTCGGGCGAGGTCAGCTGCAGCGAATGAAATCCATACAGTGTCGTCAGGCAAAGAGAATCCACCCCGCCGACGATCGCCGCGTCGATCTGGTCGGCGCCGATCATGCGCTGCGCGGCGGCGAAGACCTTGGCGCTGGAGGAACAGGCGGTGCACAGCGCGACCGCGGGACCTGCCAGCTGGAACAGGCGGCTGACGTAATCGGCGACCGAAAATGAATTATGCGTGCCCTGGTAATCGAAGCCGTCCGGCAGCGCGCCGGTCACCGGATCAAGATGCCGGTACGCGATCTCGGTGCTCAGGATCCCCGAGGTGCTGGTGCCGAGGTAGACGCCGATGCGATGCGGCCCGAAGCGCGCGACCGCCGAGCGCACCGCGGCGTCGAAACCGTCCTGCATCAGCGCCAGCTGCGCCAGGCGGTTATTGCGGCAATCAAAGCGCTGCCACTGCGGCGGCAGCGCGACCGCGTCAACGCCGGCGACCTCGCCGATGTAGGTGGCGAGTTGCACGCTCTCGAAGCGGCACGGCGACAGCCCGCTGCGCGATTGCTCGAGCGCGGCACGCGTCGCCGCCAGTCCGCGGCCCAGGCAACTGGTCGCGGTGAAATGGGTGAGCGCCAGCGGTGTCATCGGCTGCGGTCCGGTCATCGTGGCCGCGCGCGCAGCACATTGGCGAATGGCGTCCTATCGCTGAGCGACAGCAGCTGGCAGTCAAAACCGCAGGCGAGCAGCAGCGCGCGCCAACCCGCCAGGCTCCTGCAGTACTGACGGCTCAAGCCCCGACCGCGTGCAAGCATTACCGCTCCATCCCCCCATTGACCGATCCGAAAGCGCAGGCCGCCATTGGCATCCCCGACCCGCAGCAGCACCACGCCGCCGGGCGGCAGCGTCGAACGCACGCGCTCGAGCAGCGCCTGCTGCGCGCTGTGCTCGATATAATGCAGCACATCCAGCAGCACCACCGCATCGGCATCGCCGAATTCGGCGACGCGGATATCGCCCTGGACGATCTCGGCCACCGCGCCCAGCGCGCGCCGCGCGCGTGCCACGGTAGCGGGCCGCAGCTCGATGCCGCGGATCGAAAGCCCGCGCGGCGGCGCGGGCCAGCCTTGCGGCCAGCCTGCATCCTGACTCAAGTGTTCCGCGGCGCGCAGCACCGAGGCCAGCAGGCCCAGTCCGCAGCCCAGGTCCAGCAGCCGGCGCCGATCCTGCAGCAGGCCGCGCTCCAGGATCGCCCGGTAGGCCGGATCCGCGGCGAGCTTGCCGCCGACAAAGTAATAGGAGAATTTGCCGACGGCGCGATAGGGCGCGCGCGCCGCATCCAGCAGCTGCGCCGGCATGGCCGCGGGCATCATCGCAGTGCCTGGCGCAGGGTGACCGGCCGCAGCGAGCGCTCGGCGATCGCCGCGATCAGCCGTGGCAGCACGTCGAGCACCAGCGGTGTGCCGGCGGCGGTTCGAGCCGCATGCCCATCGTGCAGCAGCAGAATATCCCCTGCCGACAGATTGCGCGTCAGGCGCGCGAGCACCCGGCTCGCATCGATGCTCACGGTATCAAAGCCGCGGCGCGTCCAGCTGGCGAGCCGCAATCCCTGGCGCTGCAGCGCCGGATCCAGCAGCGGATTGCGCAGGCCCGCCGGCGCGCGAAAGAACAGCGGCGGCGTACCGCACAGCGCGCCCAGCAGCTGCTGCGCGCGAGCGATCTCGCGCCGCAGTGCCGCGCCGCCCAGCAGCGCGAAATGGTTTCGATGACCGTAGCTGTGATTCTCGATCGCATGCCCGGCGGCCGCGCAGTCGCGCACGCATTGCGAGAATTGTGCCGCGCGCTCCCCGACACAGAAGAACGTCACCGGCACGCGATGCTCGGCCAGGATCGCCAGCACCCGCGGCGTCACTTCCGGATCCGGCCCGTCATCGATCGTGATCGCAACCTCACCGCGCGCCACCGCGGCGGCCGGCAGCCGCGTCATGTTGGCGCCCAGGCCGCGGCTGCGCGGCCACAATCCGAGCGCGGTGAGCAGCAGCTGATTGGCGATCACCGCAGCCAGCGTCCACGGCCACCAGTGCGGGCGCAGCAGCGTCGCGAGCAGCGCGCCGGCATGCCACAGCGCCGATGCGACCAGCAGCGGCGCGGGTCGCCAGCGTGCAGGTGTCATCGGCAGCGCAGCGTTCATTGTCGGCAATCATGTCACCGCGCGTCAGGCGCCCGCCAGTACGCGGCGCGGCGCGAGCAGCGCGGCGAACAGCAACGCCAGCAGCGTGCCCGGGGCGACGGTTGCGCCCAGCGCGCTCAGCACCGGCACGTGAGCGGATGCCAGCACACCGAAGCCGATCACGGTGCAGGCATTGGCGATCAGCAGCGAGGCCAGCGTCAGCGGCAACGCGGAAGGCTCGCGCTCGGCGGCGCGCCGATCGAAGAACAGCGCGTAGTTGGAGCCGACCGCGACGATCAGCAGCATGCCGATCAGGTGCAGGATGGTCAGGCGCGTGCCCGCCAGCGCGAAGCCGGCGGCCACCACCAGCACCGCCAGCAGCAGCGGCGCGACCACGCGCGCCGCGCGCGCGGCGCTGCGCAGTGCGATCAGCAGCAGCACAACGATTGCGGCCAGGCCTGCCAGCGACAGGTGCAACGCCTCGGAGAGGTAACCGCCGTAGAGGGAGTCGAGCTCGTGCTTGATGTTCATCACCAGGATGTGGCCGGGGGCGACGGCCGCGACGGCGGCGCGCACACGATCGATGTCGATCGGGTCTGCGGCCCACGGGTCGGCCGGGCGGTCGCTCGCTGCGCCGGCCGCCCCCCAGCCGGCCAACCCGCTCGCCCGCAGCGGCAGCAGCGCATGCCAGACGCCGTCGCGCTGCCACAGCAGCGCGTCTGCGCCGAGCGCAAACGAGGTGCCGTCAAGGTCCGCGCGCGTCAGCGGCGCCGCGCTGCGCGCGGCTGCCAGCTGCTGCACGAACGGCTGCAGGGCGTCAGGCTGCAGCTGCAGGCTGGCGGCGACCGCGGCGACGCGCGAACGCAGTGGCTGCTCGGCCGGCAGGCTCGCGCGTCGTGCGTCCTGCGTACGGCTGCTGGGCAGAAAGCGCGTCGCGCTGTCATAGCCGGCGATGACCTTCTGGTCGACCAGCTCGTCGAGGCGTGCACCGACCGCCTCTGACCACTGCAGCGCCGCCTGTTCACTGTCGGCGTTGACCACCACCAGATCGCCGATATCGGGGGCGCCGAGGTCGGTGCGCATCGACGCGTCCAGCGCCTGCGCAGCGGCGGACACCGGACTCAAGGCCGACAGATCGCGATTCCACAGCCGATCACGATCATGGTAGAGCAGCAGCGCGCAGGCCAGCGCCAGGCCGGCGGCTACGCTCCAGGGCAGCCGCAGGCGTAGCAGCAGGCGCGCGGCGGCCGTGCCCAGCGGCGCCAGGTCCGCGACCTTGAGCGTCACGGGCAGCTGTGGCAGCACGAAGCGCGTCACGGCGGCGGCAGCCGTAAGGCCGCTGATCGAAAACAGCCCGAGCTGCGCCAGTCCCGGAAAGCTCGACGGCAGCAGCGATGCGAAGCCGCAGATCGAGGTCAACACGCCCAGGCCGATGGTGCGCCACAGCGAGCGCTGTGGTGACTGGATGAACAGGTAGATCGAGTAATCCACCGACTCGCCGATCAGCGTCACGCCGAAGCCGAGCGTGATGCCCTGCACGACGCCAAAGCCCAGCGCCACCGCCGCGACGCCGGCCAGCGCCCCGCAGGCGACCGGCAACAGTCCGATCAGCAGTGTCGGCAGCGAGCGGTACACCAGCAGCAGCAGCGTGACGATCAGCGTGGTGCTGAGCAGCGACAGCCGCACCGCCTCATGCTCGATGGTCACGCGCGCGTCCACCGAGAACACCGCCGGGCCGCTCAGCAGCAGCTGCAGCGGGGTGGCGGTAGACGCGCCGGCGAACTCGGCGCGGATCAGGCCGATGGCCTGCGCCTGCGCATCGGTATCGGAACCGGCGGCACGGGTCTCTCCGATCAGCAGGGCGCGTGCGCCGTCGGCCGAGCTCCACACTCCGGACTCGCGCCGCGGCTGCGCGCCCTGCAGCTGATCGATCACCTGCAGCGTCTCCCCGGTCGGATCGCTGACGAACAGCGACTTGGCCGACAGCCCGGCCGCGGAGGCCACCAGCTCCAGAGTGTCGGCGATCGCGGCACGCAACCCATCGATGCTGAAGCGCTCGGCACTGACCGCGGCGCTCAGCGCATAGCGATGCCGGAACACGAATTCGCGATCCCGGTCCTGGCTGGCGTCCTCGCCGTTGCTGACGCTGACAAACTCGGCCCGCGCGCGCAGCCTTGTCGCCAGTGCGCGCGACAGTCGCGCTCGCGTGGCGCCGTCTGCGCCTTCGATGCCGACCAGGATCAGGCGCGAGGCCAGGCCGTCCTGCAGCTGCTGTACCAGCAGCTGCTGCGCAGCCGACGGCGAGCGCGGCAGGAACGCGGACAGGTCGGCACTGTAGCGGGCGCGCGCCACCACCAGCAGCGCCAGCGCCACCAGTGCTAGCCAGACCGAAAGGCTCACCACTCGCGTGCGTATCATTCGCGCGGCGTGATACTCATGACCGAGCGGTCGCCATCGCTCTGCAGGACCTGCACCTCGCGTATCGCAGCGCGCTCGCCGCGCATGTCGATGCGCTTGAGCGTGGCGGCGAGCGCCGGGTCACGCGGCTCGAGGCGCAGCTGCCAGTGCTCGAGCGTGCCGTCGAAGTCGAGCGCGAACACGCGCTCGAGCGCGGCACGATCCCCCGCGAGCGTCGCCCGGATGCTGTCGATCAGCGGTGCGAGCTGCGGATAGTCCGCCAGTCGCAGCAGCCGCTGGCGCTTGCCGATCTGCAGCGTCAGGATGCCGTGATCGAGCACCACGGATTGCGGCTTGGGCGCGCTGGTGCGCTGTTCCAGATGATCGGGCGCGTCGTAGATCAGTACGCCGGAGGACTGCAGCGGCTGGCGCAGCAGCGACAGGTACTTGGTCTCGCTGAAATCGGCCTCACCGTGCCGGCGCTGCGCCAGCAGGCCCATCAGTCGATCGAGCTCGGGATTGGTGTCGGCAGTGGCGGCGTCCTGCGCCAGCGCCAGCAGCGCTGCTGCAATCAGCGCCGCCGCGAGCCGCCGCGGCTGATTCATCCGCGCGGCGGCTGCGGCCGCGGGGCGGCGCGTGCTGCCGCTGCCGCGGGGCTGCGCCAGAAGTCGAAGAAGTTGAACCAGTTGTACGGATCGCTGCGGCAGTAGCGCTCGAGCAGCGCGGCATAGCGCGCGATCGCAGCCTCAATCGCGGCCTGGCGCTGGGCCGGGGGCGTGCTCGAGAAATCCGCCAGCGGTTCGAACACCACGTGGTAGCGATTGCCGCCGCGATACAGCCCGAGCATGAACATCACCCGCCGCCGCAGCATCGCGGCCGCGCGCATCGGACCGGTCGGGAAATAGGCGGTCGCGCCCAGGAAACTCACCGCCAGCACGCTCTCATCGGCGAGGCTGCGATCGGCGAGCATGCCCACCATCGCCTGCTGCTCCAGCCGGGCGCGGATCCTGAGCATCGCATCGATGCGCCCGAGCGCGATGATCTCGGGCGGATGGCGCGGCGCCAGCGCGGCCAGCATCGCATTGACCTTGACGGCGTTGTCCTCATACATGGTCATGACCAGTCCGCGCCCGGCGTGCTGCTCGCCGATCCAGCGCAGCAGCTCGAAGCTGCCCATGTGCGCGCCCATCAGGATCGCTCCCTCGCCCGCGTCCACCAGATCCTGCATCAGCGCCTCGCCCTGCAGCGACACCTCGAACAGCTCGTAGCGCTCGGCCAGAAGGTAAATGCGATCGTGGATGGTGCTGGCAAAGGCCATGATCTGGCGGAAGCGATCCGCGGCGTGCGGCTCGCGCCCGAGCGCGCGCCGCAGGTAGTCGCGCATGGTGCGACGCGCCTTCGGTGCGAACAGGAAGAAATAGCCGCCGATCAGGTACAGCAACAGCCGGCCGCCGCGACGGCCGAGCCGCATCGACAGCGCCGCCATGATGCGCAGCGCCAGCGGGCTGCCGCGCTCGGGACGGCGGCGCCATTCGGCCACCGCGCCGTGCGCGTGACTGGCCATCTGCGGCGTCGGCTGGCTCACGGCGCCGACATCGCGACCAGTTCAGCCGCCGGGCGGCGCTCGATCGTGCCGCTGGCGACCAGTGCATCGGCGGCGCGCAGCTCGAAGCGCGCCCGGCCGTCGGGCTGCAGTTCGTACTCGAGCTGCAGCGACTCGCCCGGACGTACCGGGCGATGAAATTTCACCGTGCCGATGTGCCACAGCGAGCCGGCGGCCATCTCGCTGGCCGGCGCCGCGCGCTCAATCGCGTGCAGCGTCTCATCCAGCAGCACCACGCCCGGTACCACCGGGAAGCCGGGGAAATGACCGGCCAGCGCCGCGTGGTCCGGCGCGATGCGCAGCGGCACACTGTGCCGGTTCATGCAAATAATTGCGGCTGCAGCGCCGCCGCCTGTTCGGTCAGCGCGCGCAATGTGTGCTGCGGCAGCTTGCCGGTGGCGTTGCGCGGCAGCTGCCCGACCAGCAGCAGCGGGCGCGGCAGGAACACCGGATCGATGCGCTGGCGCAGCGCCTGGATGATGCTGGCGGCGTCGAGCCGCGGGGCCACCACCAGCGCGCCCAGCCGGGTGACGCCGGCGAGCGAGGCCTCGGAGTCGTCGCGCACGAAGAACGCGGCGTCGGTGACGCCCGGGATCGCGCTCAGCTGGTGGTTCAGATAGGCGAGCGAGCTGCGCTTGCCGGCGATGTTGACCAGGTCGGCGGTGCGCCCATGCATCAGGAAGTGCTCATCGCCGCTCGGCTCGAGCACATCGGCCAGCGCGATCGGGCGGGCGATATGGCCGCCGTGCGCCGAGCAGTGGTTGTCACCGAGCGTGAGCCGCACCCCCGGCCACAAGCGCCAGCGATCCTCGAGTGCGGTGCGGCGGCTGGCCATCTGGCCGGTTTCGGTGGAGCCGTAGATCTCCAGCAGCGGCGCGCGGTAGCGGCTCTCGACTTCGCGTGCAAGATTCGCGGGCAGCAATGCGGTGGCCGAGACGATCAGTTCCAGGGGCGGCAGCGCAATAGCCGCCGCCAGCAGGGCGCGCAGATGCACCGGCGTCGACACCAGCACCCGCGGCCCCGGTAGTGCAGCCAGCGCGGCGGCGATATCGGCCGGAAAGAACGGCCGCTCGGCGCACAGCGCCGCCCCGGAGAGCAGCGGCAACAGCACCGTGGACTCCAGGCCGTACATGTGCTGCGCAGGGACGGTGCCGAGGATCGCGCAGCCGGGCATCGGCGGCGCCCCCAGGCGGCTGACCTCGGCGGCTACGCACTGCACCAGCCGCCCCCAGGTCTTCGCATGCGGCACCGGCGTGCCGGAGGAGCCGGAGGTGAAGACATAGGCGGCCAGACGGGCAGCGTCGATCAACGGCACGTCGAACGGCGCCACCGCGCCGATGCGCGCCGACGCGTCGATGGGCGAGAGCGCGACATCCTCCGGCGACGGTGGGTCGACATACAGCAGCTGCGGTAGCGCGATCGGGCAGTGCGCATCGTCGCTCAGGCAGAACACGTCGGGTGCGAACGCACGCAGGTGCCGGATGACCTCCGGCGTATGGGTCGACGGCAGGATGCTGACCTTGCCGCTGATCAGTCCGGCGGCCAGCCCCACGGCGAAGCGATAACGGTCGCTGCAGAAATTCAGCAGATGCGTGGCGGCCGGCAACCGCGCCGCCAGCGCGTGCGCATCGGCAAGGAAGCGCGCCGCACTGATCGGCTGACCGCGCCGATAGGCGAGCACCGCGCCGGGTCGATCATGCGTGATCAGGGGCAGCGCGGACATGCGCTGTCAGCGGCGCCCTGAGAGCGCGGCGCCGGTCACTTGATTCTCTGCTCGGCCACGTACTGCGCGAACTGGCGCAGCGAACGAAAGATGCGCGCGTTCTCCTGGTTGTCGGCGCGCAGCTGGATGCCGTATTGCTTCGAGACGATCAGCGCTATCTCGAGGATGTCGATCGAATCGAGTCCCAGCCCCTCGCCATACAGCGCGGCCTGCGGATCGATGTCCTCGGGCTGCATCGGCAGGTTCAGCCCCTTGACGATCAGCTGCGCGATCTCGCTCTCCAGCGCGAGCGTGTCGGGCGGCGGCGTCATGGCGGTCGGCGGCGTCAGTGTGGGCACGGCTTGTTGCGACATGGTGGCTTGAGGTCTTCTGCCGGCGATATCGTCCCCGATTATATCGGGATTGCCCGGGCGGCGAACGCCTTTCAGGCACGTCATTCAGTCCCACAGGCGGCGCCACGCGAGCAGCGGCAGCCGCAGCCAGAAGCCCGCAAAAAGTCGCATGTGCATCCATGTCAGCAGCACGTTGTCGCGCCAGTAATTGAAGTGCGAGACGCCGCCTTCCTCCGGGCGAAAGTAGCGCACCGGCGCCGGCATATTGCGCGGCGTGAGTCCGCGCCAGCACAGCCGCACCGCGACTTCGGCGTCGAAGTCGAAGCGGCGCATCCACGGCTGATAGCGCATCACCCGCAGCAGCGGCTCGATCGGATAGACGCGAAATCCGAACAGCGAATCATGGATCCCGGCCCACAATGTTTCGACGTTGGCCCAGAAATTCGACAGCTTGCGGCCCTGCACGCGCAGCGCCGGCGCACTGGCGTCGAACTGCGGATCACCCAGGATCAGCGCCGCCGGTTCCGCCAGCGATGCCGCCATGAACGGGACGATCAGGTCGGCCGGATGCTGGCCGTCGGAATCCATCGTCAGGATATGCGTGAAGCCTGCCTGCCTGGCGGCGCGCGCGCCGTGCACCACGGCCGCCCCCTTGCCGCGATTGCG